>OBVT01000274.1_pt1 | contig 13781 bp, 2 predicted proteins | sample 1476231 | NCBI WGS metagenome assembly OBVT01 (sample SAMEA2580031, study PRJEB22360) | human gut metagenome | reverse complement strand
CTCAATCCCAAAGCAAGTCCTGTCACTGCAATAGTTACCCAATGTTTTTTAACTTTGTGAAGTTTAAAATGTACTTTCTTTTCCATGGTAATTCTCCTTTCATTTTAAGCTTTTTACATACTGCAAAATAAGGGCTGTCATGAGAGTTTATGAAAAGTGAGCATTGGGTAGAGTCCCTAGCGATGTAAGTTAATCTTTTTATGACAATCCTTATTTCTCCAAGTCTCCTCAATTTCGGTATTACGAGACTGTTCAAGGCAAACATGAGTTCTGACGAAATGATTCTAGAAAAACGAGAGCCGTTCGGAATTTTCCTCCTTTCTAAGCATGGAAGATCTCGTTTATTTTGGGCTTCAAAGACACAAAAAACTAGAGCTTACTAGTATGAGGCGTACCCTCTAGAGCTCTAGTTTGAAATGATGCTGTATTCTTTTTATGAGCCCTAGTTTGATGGTTCAAAGTGACTCAGGAATGGTTAACCTACTATAATCCTTATTTAGGCATTAGGTAACTAATGTCAATCTTTTAGATAATCCCCCAAGTGTCCTTTAAAGCAAAATTAAAACGCTTACATGTTCACCTAGCTTCATTATAATCCTTTTTTAAGAATAAACAACAGAAACTAACGGAATTATCAAAAATGTTAAAGAACTGACATAAAAGATTCTATATTTAGTTTCGTTAGTCAAATAAGAATTCACCTGTGTAAATCATTTATATTTTTAATTTTTGTTCCTCATAGACAGACCACGATCTTAGTCAGATGAAAAAATAGAGTCTTTCTATCTAAAATTTTCTTTTCAGAATTGTCTTTTTAGGGTCTACTTCTCTCATAGTTTTGCTATCTCTTAAGCTTAATTGAAGCTTGCTTTAATGTTGAAAAGTCTTTAAGGATAAGCGTTTGAAGGTGTTTGAGAATCGAAAACTATCTATTTAAGACCTTACATGAAGTGTAAGGTCTCATTTTCAGTGATCAAAGTTAATATAACTAAGCTTGTGGCAGAGATTTATGAAAAGAAGATGACTTTTTCCTATTTGTAATTTATCTGAATATATCATAGAGTAGAGTCAACAACAGAAAAAGGATGATTGATATAGATGGAAAATAAGGTACGTTTTAAACTACACAAGGTTAAGAAAAACTGGGTAACTATCGGGGTGACCACTCTCTCAATGGTTGCCTTGGCAGGTGGAAGCCTTCTAGCTCAAGGAAAAGTAGAGGCCGATGAGACAAGTATGCCAAATGGAGATGGCCTGCAACAACTGAGTGAGGATAGCACTGCCAGTCTAGTGACGACAACAACTGTTACTGAGCAAGCTAGTGCGCAAGCAAGTGTGTCAGCAGTAGAAACAGCCAGCGTAAGTCACGAAACAAGCCCTCAGGCGGCGACAAGTGCAGTCACTAAAGAGGCAACTGCTCAAGCGCAAAGTAGTCAAGTTAGCGGTCAAGAAGTGGCAGTTTCTTCGCAAACTCAAGCTAATGCCCAAGAAACACAGACTACGGAACAGGCCTCACAAGGTCACGCTACGACTCAAGTAGCTGGGCAAACAAGTGCTCAGTCTACTCCTAGTGTGACAGAACAAGCAAGACCTAGAGTCTTGACCAATGCAGCGCCATCAATTGCCACACGCGCTGCTGATAGTACTATTCGTATCAATGCTAACCGAAACACTAACATCACGATTACGGCCAGCGGTACGACACCAAATGTAACCATTATCACAGGGCCAAACACTCCTAAGCCAAACGTGACAGTGACAAGTCCAAATGGCACAAGACCAAATGTGACCATTGTAACGCAGCCAAATCAACCAAACAAACCTGTTCAACCGAGTCAACCGTCCCAGCCGTTTCAACCTAACAAGCCAGTCCAACCAAGTCAGCCAAGTCTTGACTATAAACCAGTAGCTTCAAATTTGAAGACGATTGATGGCAAGCAGTATTATGTTGAAAATGGCGTTGTGAAAAAGAACACAGCGATTGAACTTGATGGTCGTCTTTATTATTTCGATGAAACTGGGGCGATGGTAGATCAAAGTAAACCTTTGTATCGTGCCGATGCCATTCCAAATAACTCTATCTATGCGGTTTATAACCAGGCCTATGATACGTCAAGCAAGAGTTTTGAACACTTGGACAATTTCTTGACGGCTGATAGCTGGTACCGTCCAAAACAGATCTTGAGGGACGGGAAAAATTGGACAGCTTCAACTGAGAAAGATTATCGTCCCCTTTTGATGACTTGGTGGCCAGACAAGGTGACACAAGTCAACTACCTTAACTATATGAGCCAACAAGGATTTAGTAATAAGACCTATACGACCGACATGATGAGCTATGACTTGGCAGTTGCTGCCGAAACGGTTCAACGAGGAATCGAGGAACGTATCGGTCGTGAGGGCAATACCACTTGGCTTCGCCAGTTGATGTCAGATTTCATCAAAACACAGCCTGGCTGGAACTCTGAGAGTGAGGACAATCTCTTAGTTGGTAAGGACCACTTGCAAGGAGGAGCACTGACCTTCCTCAATAATAGTGCGACAAGTCATGCCAATTCAGATTTCCGCCTCATGAACCGCACACCGACTAATCAAACGGGAACACGAAAATACCATATTGACCGTTCAAATGGTGGTTACGAGTTGCTCTTGGCTAACGATATCGACAACTCTAACCCAGCTGTTCAGGCAGAGCAACTAAACTGGCTCCACTACATCATGAACATTGGTTCTATCCTTGGCAATGATCCAAGTGCCAACTTTGACGGTGTTCGTATCGATGCGGTGGACAATGTGGATGCGGACCTCTTGCAGATTGCTTCTGACTACTTCAAGGAAAAATACCGTGTGGCTGACAATGAAGCCAACGCCATTGCTCACTTGTCAATCCTTGAAGCTTGGTCCTACAATGACCACCAATACAACAAGGATACCAAGGGTGCTCAGTTGTCCATTGACAATCCACTACGTGAAACGCTTTTGACAACTTTCTTGCGTAAGAGCAATTACCGTGGCAGCTTGGAGCGCGTCATTACTAACTCTCTTAACAATCGTTCAAGTGAGCAGAAACACACGCCACGTGATGCCAATTATATTTTCGTGCGTGCTCATGATAGTGAAGTGCAAGCTGTTTTGGCCAATATCATTAGCAAGCAGATTAATCCAAAAACAGATGGTTTCACCTTCACTATGGATGAGCTCAAACAGGCTTTTGAAATCTACAATGCGGACATGCGCAAGGCTGATAAAAAGTACACCCAGTACAATATCCCAGCTGCCTATGCCACAATGTTGACCAACAAGGACAGTATCACTCGTGTTTACTACGGGGACCTCTTTACCGACGATGGCCAATACATGGCTGAAAAATCACCATACTATAATGCTATCGATGCCCTGCTTCGTGCTCGCATCAAATATGTAGCAGGTGGTCAAGACATGAAGGTTACTAAGCTTAATGGCTATGAAATCATGTCATCTGTGCGTTATGGTAAAGGAGCAGAAGAAGCCAACCAGCTTGGTACTGCCGAAACACGCAACCAAGGAATGCTCGTCCTTACAGCCAACCGTCCAGATATGAAGTTGGGAACAAATGACCGTTTGGTGGTCAATATGGGAGCTGCCCACAAAAATCAGGCTTACCGTCCATTGCTTCTCAGCAAATCGACAGGGCTTGCGACCTACCTCAAGGATTCTGATGTACCAGCAGGATTGGTTCGCTATACGGACAATCAAGGGAACTTGACCTTCACAGCAGACGATATTACTGGTCATTCAACCGTTGAAGTTTCAGGTTATTTGGCAGTTTGGGTGCCAGTCGGTGCTTCTGAAAACCAAGATGCCCGCACCAAGGCTTCGACGACTAAGAAGGGTGAGCAGGTCTTTGAATCATCAGCAGCTCTCGACTCACAGGTCATCTATGAAGGCTTCTCAAACTTCCAAGACTTCGTTAAGACCCCAAGTCAATACACTAACCATGTTATTGCACAAAACGCCAAACTCTTCAAAGAGTGGGGAATTACTTCCTTTGAATTTGCGCCACAATACGTGTCTAGTCAGGACGGCACTTTCTTGGATTCTATCATTGAAAATGGCTATGCCTTCGAAGACCGTTACGATATTGCCATGAGTAAGAACAACAAATACGGTTCACTCAAGGACCTCATGGATGCCCTTCGTGCCCTTCACGCTGAAGGTATCTCAGCCATTGCTGACTGGGTTCCAGACCAAATTTACAACCTTCCTGGAAAAGAAGTGGTAACAGCTTCTCGTACCAATAGCTACGGTACACCACGTCCAAATGCTGAAATCTACAATAGCCTCTACGCAGCTAAAACACGTACTTTTGGAAATGACTTCCAAGGCAAGTACGGTGGTGCCTTCCTTGATGAATTGAAGGCAAAATACCCTGCAATCTTTGAGCGCGTGCAGATTTCAAACGGCCGTAAATTGACTACCAATGAGAAAATCACGCAATGGTCAGCCAAGTATTTCAACGGAAGCAATATCCAAGGTACTGGAGCTCGCTATGTCCTACAAGATAACGCTACAAACCAATACTTCAGTGTCAAAGCAGGTCAAACCTTCCTTCCTAAACAAATGACTGAAATTACTGGAAGTGGTTTCCGTAGGGTTGGAGATGATGTCCAATACCTCTCAATTGGTGGCTACCTTGCTAAGAATGCCTTTATTCAAGTCGGTGCCAACCATTGGTATTACTTTGATAAGAACGGCAACATGGTCAAAGGTGAGCAGGTCATTGATGGTAAGAAATATTTCTTCCTAGACAATGGTCTCCAGCTACGTCATGTCCTTCGCCAAGGCAGTGATGGTCACGTCTATTACTACGATCCTAAAGGGGTTCAGGCCTTTAATGGATTCTATGACTTTGCGGGTCCTCGCCAAGACGTTCGCTATTTCGATGGCAACGGTCAAATGTATCGTGGCCTCCACGACATGTATGGCACAACCTTCTATTTTGATGAGAAGACTGGTATTCAAGCCAAAGACAAGTTCATCCGTTTTGCGGACGGACGCACGCGTTACTTCATCCCAGATACAGGAAATCTCGCAGTCAACCGATTTGCGCAAAATCCTGAGAACAAGGCTTGGTATTACCTCGATAGCAACGGTTATGCCGTGACAGGCCTCCAAACCATTAACGGTAAACAGTATTACTTTGACAATGAAGGCCGTCAGGTTAAAGGACACTTTGTCACTATCAATAACCAACGTTACTTCCTTGATGGCGATAGTGGTGAAATTGCCCGTTCACGCTTTGTGACGGAAAACAATAAGTGGTACTATGTCGATGGCAATGGTAAGTTGGTTAAAGGTGCTCAAGTCATTAATGGTAATCACTATTATTTCAACAATGATTATAGCCAAGTCAAGGGTGCCTGGGCCAGCGGCCGTTACTATGATGGTGACTCGGGTCAGGCCGTAACCAACCGCTTTGTCCAAGTTGGTGCCAACAAATGGGCTTATCTCAACCAAAATGGTCAAAAGGTAGTTGGTCTCCAACATATCAATGGTAAACTTTACTACTTTGAAGGCAACGGTGTCCAAGCTAAAGGGAAACTTCTGACATACAGAGGCAAGAAATACTACTTTGATGCCAATAGTGGTGAAGCCGTAACCAATCGCTTTATCCAAGTTTCTCGTGGTGTTTGGTATTACTTTAACGCCTCAGGTCAAGCCGTAACGGGTGAGCAAGTCATCAACGGTCAACACCTCTACTTTGACGCTTCTGGCCGTCAGGTCAAAGGCCGTTACGTCTGGGTTAAAGGCCAACGCCGTTACTATGACGCCAATACTGGAGCTTGGGTCAGAAAACGATAAAGGGCAGAAGAAAATGTGATTTTGGGACTATCCTAGATGCTTTTAGATTAAAATTCAGTAGGTACCTTCCCAGTCTCACCGCTTTTAAGCACTTGAAACATTTTGTTTCAAGTGCTTTTCTTTTATTACTATCTCTTGATATGCCAAGCAGATTGTAAGCAAAAAATGAGTTTGATTAAGAGAATCGTCAATAGACTGCTTACTTTAGCTTTAAATTATGCTCAGTCATTCTAATGAAGAAGGTGGTGAAAGTGCTAAAAGTCGGAGTTTCTGTGTGAATTTAAGAAAATCTGAACGTTTTTTGGAAACGGTTTCTAACATATAAAAGCTATAGCTATATATCTTAGGCTTGTTTTTTCAAATAGATTATGGGTAGAAGGTTAGTCTTATGAGACTAGGGTTATGCATCTGTAATTGTATTCGTTTCCAAAATCCCTTAACATAGAATAGAGAAATAAAGTTATATTGAAAGGTGTATGTTATGGAAAAGAAAGTTGGATTTAAGTTGCACAAGGTCAAGAAAAACTGGGTAACCATTGGAGTTAGTACGCTGTCGATGGTTGCACTTGCGGGTGGAGCCTTTTTGTCAGACCAATCGGCACAAGCAGATGAAGTGTCACTACCTAATGGTGACGGTTTTGAACAAACAGATGCAGGTATTGAATCAAGTGCCTCAATGATTAATGAAAGCTATTCGCCAACCTTGACAGAAGATGCTGGCCATTTGTCAGCGGTGTCATCTAACTATGGCAGTCAAACAAGCTCAGGCTACGAGTCTTCATCATCTGCCTCAACAGGAGGCTCATCACAGACTGTGGTAGGTGGTGGAGCTGGTCAAGTCAGTTCGTCACAATCTTCTCAAGTAGTAGGAACACAAACCTCTAATTCATCACAAACGGGTTCTGCTTACCAATCAAGTAGCAGTTCGGCATCAGTAAGTGCTAGTGTGTCAAGTTCTTCAAGCTCATCAAGTTCAGCTTGGTATTCTTACTCGTCTTCATCATCATGGTCATCATCATCGTCAGCTAGCGGTTTTGCGACAATTACGACAAGTTCGTCTGACTCAAACGGCATTCATTGGAATGGTGGTCGAAACACGACGATTACAATCACGGCTTCAGGTACTACGCCGAATGTTACTATCGTTTCGAATTCAAATAAACTGTTTCCAAACGTGACAGTAGGTCATTCAAATGGTTCAAATGCTAATGTCACTATCATTTCACAAGGAAATCAACAAAATAACTCAGGTTACCAAATCATCTCAGGCGAGACTAAACCAAGTGTTGATTCGAACAATGCCAAGTCTTCATTTGTCCGTGTAGGCGAAAATCAATGGTATTATTACGACCAATATGGCCAAAAGGTCAAAGGTGAAAAGGTTATCGATGGTAAGGCTTATTACTTCCTTGAAAATGGTCTTCAAGCTCGTGACTCACTTGTTAAAGGTAGCGATGGCTACACTTATTATTACGATAAAAATGGTGTGAAAGCTATCAACGGTTTCTACGATTTTGCAGGTTATCGTAAAGATGTGCGCTATTTCGATTGTTATGGACACATGGCAACTGGCCTCGTTGAAATGTCTGGTGTGACCTTCTATTTTGATACACAAACAGGTATCCAAGCTAAAGATAAATTTATTCGTTTCTCAGATGGACGTATTCGTTACTTCATCCCTGATACTGGTAATATGGCTGTAAATACCTTTGTTCAAAATAAAGAAAACCAAGCTTGGTACTACCTTGATGAACATGGTTACGCTGTGACAGGAAAACGTATCATCAATGGTAAAGAATACTGCTTTGACTCAGAAGGCCGTCAAATCAAAGGTCAGATGATGCAACAAGGCAACAAGCAATACTACATTTCTGCCCAAACTGGTGAAATGGCTGTTTCACGCTTTATCTTTGAAAATAACAACTGGTATTATGCGGATGCTTTTGGTTGCCTAGTTCAAGGTGCAAAAGTGATTGATGGTAAACTCTATTACTTCAATAAAGACCATAGCCAGCTAAAAGGTGGCTGGGCTGAAGGCCGTTACTATGATGCCGTCACTGGTCAAGCAGTAATCAACCAATTCATTCAAATTGCAGCTAACCAATGGGCTTACCTTAACCAAGATGGTCACAAAGTAACAGGGCTTCAAAATATTAACAATAAAGTTTACTATTTTGGTAGCAATGGTGCTCAAGTCAAAGGTAAATTGCTCACTGTCCAAGGTAAGAAATGTTACTTTGATGCCCACACTGGTGAGCAAGTGGTAAACCGCTTTGTCGAAGCTGCACGTGGTTGCTGGTATTACTTTAACTCAGCTGGCCAAGCAGTGACTGGACAACAGGTCATCAATGGCAAACACCTTTATTTCGATGGCTCAGGTCGTCAAGTTAAAGGACGTTATGTTTATGTTGGTGGTAAACGACTCTTCTGTGATGCCAAAACTGGTGAATTGAGACAGCGCCGCTAATTAAGATGTACTTTAAAACTCTAGAGCGAATTTTTCCTTTTCCTATCTAAATTATTATTATTTTCCTATCATAACTCTAGATGATTAAATAGACGAAAAAGCCAGCATTAGCTGGTTTTTTTAGTGAAGATAACGTTTTGGTATTCGTTCAGATGCTTTTTCATGCTTAATCCTAATAATTTTATCCCTCTCATATTCAAAAGAAGGAGCCATAGCCGTGTTATAATGGGTATTATAGTTGAATTTAGGAAAATAGAGTTAGAGGTAGTTATGGGAAACTATCTCGTTAAACTCAAGGTGTAACTGGCTTTTTAGAGGAGGAAAATCATGCTTATCTTGGCTTGGATTATCATTGTCATATTATTTCTTTTAATTTCGAATTATTACTTTTATAAAACAGATTCCAGAACACGTAAAAAAGCATTCCTCTATGCAATTATTGAGACCATAGGTGCCTTTTTTACTAGGTGGTAGTAAATAGAAAGTGAGTAAAAACACCAATCAGAGTTAATCACGCAGGTTTTCATAGTGATATGTCAATACCTCTAGTTAAACTCTTTATTTCATCTTAGAAATGAAGGGTTTTTTGTTTAAAAATAAATTAATATTGTTGTATTACGACGGATGCTTGGAGGGTCCATAGCTTAATGATACCGTTAGTTCCCAATCACTCCTTTACCCATCCTCTCATCGAAGCCTGATTTCTGAGAAAACTAGGGGCCATTCATTAAGCTGATATTATAGTTGTGTAATTGTATTCTCTTGTCAAATAGCTTATGATAGAGATAATATAAGGGAAAAAGGTATATAATATGGAACAGAAAGTACGCTTTAAAATGCATAAAGTGAAGAAGAATTGGGTGACAATTGGGGTAACAGCACTCTCAATGGTTACTGTTGCTGGTGGAACCTTGTTGGCGGATCAACAGGTTCAGGCCGATGAACAAAATCCTGCGAATCAGTCGGGTGATAGCAGTCAGGATTTGCTTCAAGAGACACCTGCCACAACTAATGATGCAGCAACTACGGTAGTACCAACTATCGCGACAGATGCCAATACTGCTAGTGTCAACATACCTGTCGCAGACGCCACTAGCACGACAACAGCTGTCACAGATAGAGCAGCAGCACCTACCACAAACGCAGCAACAGTTGACACCAACTCAGGTCAAGCAGCACCAAGTACAAATGTACAACCAGCTACAGCTGATACGAGTGCTACAACTACAGATACAAATACTAATGCTGCTACAACAGACCGTGCAGCAACAACTGATACGGCAAATACAGAAGCTCGTACACGTAGTCGTCGTGCCTTGGCAGAAACTCGTGAAGCCAACACCAACACATCGACTGGTATCCAATGGATTAACGGCAAACAATACTATGTCAATAGTGACGGTAGTGTGCGTAAGAACTATGTCTTTGAGCAAGATGGTAAGTCTTATTACTTTGATGCTGAAACTGGGGCTCTTGCGACTAAGTCACAGGATGAATTTTCAACAGAACCTATCAAGGCAACTGTAGATTTTTCATCTGGAAACCAGCTCTACAAAAACGATGACAAGTCTTTGGACCAACTTGACACCTTCATCACAGCGGATGCTTGGTACCGTCCAAAGAGCATTCTCAAGGATGGGAAGACTTGGACAGCTTCAACCGAGGCTGACAAACGTCCACTCTTGATGGTTTGGTGGCCTGACAAGTCAACTCAGGTGAACTACCTTAACTATATGCAAAATCAAGGTCTTGGTGCAGGATCATTCTCAACCAACTCTAGCCAGGAAAGTCTAGACCAAGCTGCCAAGATGGTTCAGACTAAGATTGAAGAACGTATCGCTCGTGAGGGTAATACCAACTGGTTGCGTACAAGTATCGACCAGTTCATCAAGACTCAGCCAGGTTGGAATAGTAGCACTGAAAATAGTTCATACGACCACTTGCAAGGTGGACAGTTGCTCTTTAACAACAGTAAGGGTGATACGGGCAACCGTACCAGCCACGCCAACTCTGACTATCGTTTGCTTAACCGCACACCGACTAACCAAACGGGGACACGTAAGTACTTCAAGGACAATTCTATCGGTGGTCTTGAGTTCTTGCTTGCCAACGATATTGATAACTCAAACCCAGCAGTTCAGGCAGAACAACTTAACTGGCTCCACTTTATGATGAATATCGGAAGCATCATGGCCAATGACCCAACAGCCAACTTTGACGGTTTGCGTGTCGATGCCTTGGACAATGTGGATGCCGACCTGCTCCAAATCGCATCAGATTACTTTAAAGCAGCCTATGGTGTTGACAAGTCTGAAGCCAATGCAATTAAGCACTTGTCATACTTGGAAGCTTGGTCTGCCAACGACCCATACTATAACAAGGACACTAAGGGGGCACAACTTCCGATTGACAATGCCCTTCGTAATGCCCTTACCAACCTCTTGATGCGTGATAAAAATACACGTATGCAGCTTGGAGACATGACTGCTTTCATCAATAGTAGTTTGAATCCACGTGGTGCCAACGATAAAAATGGTGAACGTATGGCTAACTATATTTTCACCCGTGCCCACGATACGGAAGCTCAAACGATTATCCAACGTATCATCCGTGATCGTATCAATCCAAATTTGTTTGGCTACAATTTCACTCGTGATGAAATCAAGAAAGCCTTCGAGATTTACAATGAGGATATTGATAAGGCTCACAAGACTTATGCGTCATACAACTTGCCATCTGTCTATGCCCTCATGTTGACCAATAAGGACTCTGTAACACGTGTTTATTACGGAGACCTCTACCGTGAAGATGGTCACTACATGGCTAAGAAGACGCCTTACTTTGATGCCATCGACACCCTCTTACGTGCCCGTATCAAGTATGTAGCTGGTGGTCAAGACATGGAAGTGAAGAAAGTCGGAAATGACGGCCTCTTGACATCAGTTCGTTATGGTAAAGGTGCCAATAACAGAACAGATTTGGGAACTTCAGAAACTCGTACGCAAGGTATGGGTGTCATCATGACCAACAACTATGATTTCCGATTAGGTAGCAATGAAACCGTAACGATGAACATGGGTAGAGCTCACCGTAATCAGCTTTATCGTCCATTGCTTTTGACGACAAAGGATGGTATAGCAACCTACCTCAACGATTCTGATGTGCCTAAAAACCTTCTTAAACGCACTGACTGGAATGGGAACTTGACCTTCAATGCCAACGATGTTTTCGGTGTAGAAAATGTCCAAGTCTCAGGTTACCTCGGTGTCTGGGTACCATACGGAGCTAAGGCTAATCAAGATGCACGTACACAGCCAAGTAATCGTGCCAATAGCGACGGTCAAGTTTACAAGTCTTCAGCAGCCCTTGATTCGCAAGTCATGTATGAAGCCTTCTCAAACTTCCAAGCCTTTGCGGACGATCAACCTGAACTTTACATGAACCGTGTCTTGGCTAAGAACACTGACTTGCTCAAAGCTTGGGGGATCACGTCAGTCGGACTTCCACCACAGTACGTTTCAAGTAAGGATGGTACCTTCCTTGACTCAACAATTGATAATGGTTATGCCTTTGATGACCGTTACGATATGGCCTTGAGTCAAAATAATAAATACGGATCACTTGAGGACCTCCTTAACGTTCTTCGTGCCCTCCATAAAGACGGTATTCAAGCCATTGCTGACTGGGTGCCAGACCAAATCTATAACCTCCCAGGAAAAGAAGTGGTAAATGCGACACGTGTTAACGGTTATGGTAACCACCAAGTAGGCTATCAAATCATTGACCAAGCCTATGTGGCTAATACCCGTACAGATGGTACAGACTATCAAGGTAAATACGGTGGAGCCTTCCTTGATGAGCTTAAAGCTAAGTACCCATCTATTTTCAACCGTGTGCAAATCTCAAATGGTAAACAGTTGCCTACAAATGAAAAGATTACCAAATGGTCTGCTAAGTACTTCAATGGAACTAACATCCTTGGACGAGGCATCAACTATGTCCTTCGTGATGACAAGACCAACCAGTACTTTAATACCTCAGCCAACAGCCAACTCTTGCCAACACCACTTCGTGATACTGGTGCCATCACAAGCACTCAAGTCTTCCAACGTCGTGGACAAGATGTTTACTTCCTACGTGATAACCAAACCGTTAAGAATGAATTTGTTCAAGACGGAAACGGTAACTGGTATTACTTCGGTGGTGACGGTAAGATGACCAAGGGTGCCCAAAACATCAATAACAAGGATTACTATTTCTTTGACAATGGTATCCAATTGCGTAACGCCCTTCGTCGTGCTAGCAACGGCTATACCTACTATTACGGTCTAGACGGCGCAATGGTTAAGAATGCCTTCGTTGATTTTGATGACAAACATAAGCAGGTTCGTGCCTTTACGACTCAAGGAACAATGGTAGTGGGTAACCTTCATTGGAGTGGCCACCATTTCTACTTTGACCGTGAAACTGGTATCCAGGCTAAGGATCGCGTTGTTCGTACAGATGATGGCAAATTGCATTACTATGTTGCTGAAACTGGTGACATGGGACGTAACGTCTTTGCGACAGACAGCAGCACAGGTAAACGTTATTACTTTGACGCTGACGGTAATACTGTGACTGGTTCACGTGTCATTGATGGTAAGACTTATTACTTTAACCAAGATGGTAGTGTTGGTACGGCCTACAGCAATCGTGCAGATTCTATTATCTTTGAAAATGGTAAGGCTCGCTACATCACACCAGCAGGTGAAATCGGACGCAGCATCTTTGTCTACAACCCAGCAACTAAGGCATGGAACTACTTTGATAAAGAAGGTAACCGTGTCACAGGACGTCAATACATTGATGGTCACCTCTATTACTTCAAGGAAGATGGTAGCCAAGCTAAGGGCGAAATTATTGAAGAAAATGGCATCAAATATTATTATGAGCCAGAATCAGGTATTCTTGCTAGCGGACGCTACCTCCAAGTAGGTGATAATCAGTGGATGTACTTCAAACATGACGGTTCATTGGCTATCGGCCAAGTTCGTGCTGATCATGGATACCTTAAGTACTTTGATAAAAATGGTATCCAAGTTAAGGGGAAAACTGTTGTCGAAGATGGTAAGACTTATTACTATGATGCCCACAGTGGAGCTCTTGTCACAAGCAGCTTTGCTGAGATTGCACCAAACCAATGGTCTTACTTCAATACTGATGGCCAAGCCCTTAAAGGCAAGTGGACTATCAATGGCAAGGAATACTACTTTGACCAAAATGGCATCCAATACAAGGGCAAAGCCGTTAAGGTCGGTAGTCGTTACAAGTACTATGACGAAAACGACGGTCAACCTGTAACCAACCGCTTCGCTCAAATCGAGCCTAACGTCTGGGCTTATTTCGGAGCTGATGGCTATGCCGTGACAGGGGAACAAGTCATCAATGGCCAACACCTTTACTTTGACCAATCAGGTCGCCAAGTTAAAGG
>OBVT01000273.1_pt1 | contig 13818 bp, 12 predicted proteins | sample 1476231 | NCBI WGS metagenome assembly OBVT01 (sample SAMEA2580031, study PRJEB22360) | human gut metagenome | reverse complement strand
TGGTTACCTTGGAAATGGTCAGGATTGGGTAACAAGCCTAGTCGCAAAAGGATGGCGATATAGTACGTCTCCCACGAAAGGAGCCGTTGTATCAGTTCTAGGTGGATTTGGTGGGACACCAGGGGAATACGGTCATGTTGCGATTGTGGAAGCTGTGAACCCAGACGGTTCATTCCTCGTTTCGGAATGTAATATCCAAGGAGTACAGGATAAGGTCCATTTTTCTGTCCTTTATCCAGCTTACTACTATACATTTGCGACACCAAATTAAAAAAGAAAGAAGGTAAATCATGAAAATGATAGATATGGAGAAATTAAAACTCCTTAAAATAGGGGCAATTTTTATAGGAGCTGTATTAGTTCTAGGACTCGTATTCTGGATTGGTGCAGCAACTTCAGCGCAAAATAAAGCTAAGCAGGAAGCTGCAACCACGCAACAAGAAAGCAAAGCAGAGGGAAGCGAACTAACGCAAGAATATGTGAAGGAATTTTTGACAGCTTACTTCAATAAGCAAGATCTTGGAGAAAATAGAAATCGCTATTTGCCCTATATGACAGAAGCTGCTTATAATCAGGAAGTGAATTCTGAAGAAGAACCATCTGTACAAACCTATAAAGGTTATGTAGTGGATACACAGATGAAGTCTTCTACCATCTATATCGATCAAGAAAATAATGTTGCCATAGCTCAAGTGAGATACACTCAGACACAGTTACAGAAGAAATATGATTATACTAACGCCCAAACAAACGTAGGTTCTTCAAGAACCATACGGATTCGCTTCAGCAAGCAAGATGGGAAATACCTGGTAAATCATATTGATCCTATTTTGATTGTGGACAGCCTGAGCGCAAGTGAAAAGGCGAGTATACCATCATTAAACAAACCAAGCAATAACCAAACACAAAGCACAGAAGGGAAAAAGGAACAATGACAAAATTAGAAACTTTGGAAAAACAAAAACAGAAAGCGGAAGACCGCTTAGCTGACTATATGGCCAAGGTCAATAAGGAAGAAGAGAGACTAAAGGAGCTAGAAACTCAAATCATTCTGGCCAAGCATGAGGAACGATCAAACTACTTGGCTAAACATAATTTAACCTGGGCTGATATTGAAGTAGCTCTTGCTGAAGGAAAATTGAAAGGAGCTGGAAAAGATGTACCGTTTAACCAATCTGACACAGAACACGGCAACAACGTATAAAAATCGGGACCTTGTGTATCAAGCCCTGGAGCGAGAAAATGCTAAGGTTAAACACGAGGAGGCAGAGGCAGTTTTATTAGTAGAGGAACTGGATAAAAAGAATGTAGTGATCTACCAAGAAGATATTTATTTGCCGTTTGAGGGAATCGCAGATAGCCTCTTCCTGAAGCCTGGTACGGTGAATCACCAGGAGGCTTCCGCAAAAGAAGCAAAAACATCTCTCTTTAAGCGCCAGCCTAAAACAAACCGTCCACCGCAAACTCTTGAAGAAAAAGAGGAAGTTCCTTCTTTGAAGCAAGTAACCATCAAAACCAAAAACTCCTCCAAACCCTCTTTTTTGGTGTATCTGGGAAGAGTTTTGATGGTACTTGGTCTAGTAGGAAGCCTAACAGTTGCTGGCTTATCACTTACGCTAGTTTACCATCAAGAAACGCAACTCTCAGCTGTATCCAAGGAACTTTCTGATTTAAAAACCATCCAGTCAAAAACAGGGGAACTAGATGCTTTTTCACGTTACTTTTTACCAGCCTATTACTCTGATAAAGGAAAGATGGATGATTTTGTAGCTCCTCAGTTAGTGCTAGACAGACAATCAGGTCAATTGCAGTCAGTGATTTTGGAGTCTAGCTTGATTGTCGATGAAGAAACTTATAAGCTAACCTATGTAGTGGCCGTGAAAGACGGTGAGAACAGAAGTCAGAAACGCTTGGTAGTTACTGTGAAGGAAGAACCTTCAGCGCCTTACGGATTCCAGGTTATTGCTAAGCCAGAACTATCCAATTATCCAAAATAAAGGAGGTCTTACATGGATCAAGAAAAAGTCAGTCATTCTCTGGCTTTAAAAGGAAAAGTTACCCTGGAGATGACGATACAAGCTCTGTATGCCCTCGCAAAAGCCCATTATGACAAGAAACAACATAAGGCTGCGAATCGAACTTTTGAAGGGGAGACACTATTCAATGACTTTATGGCCACTAAGTCTGAAAAAGACGTTGAGAAGTTACTAAACAGTGAAGTCCACTTGGCCAAGCTAAAGCATTACTTGGAAGAGTATAAGGTGGGTTTTACTTATCATCAAAAAGATGGTACAACCTATCTCTTCTTTGAAACAAAAAATCGTCCCCTGGTAGAAAAAGCTCTCAAAGAGATGTTAGCAGACATCACAAAAAGCCCCCAAAAATTAGAGGAGTTTGCGAAAAAGGTGTTGAAGAAACCCCATGAAATGACTCCTGAAAACAAAATAGCCTACTACAAGAGTCATACGGTGTATAAGGGAACCATCCCTGTAGTGACGAAAAATATTGGAAAGGAGAAAGCACGATGATTAGAAAACCTATATGGCCCTACCTGGTGGTTGGGCTATTTTCATTTGTTATTTTCCAGTCTTTTTACCATTACTACCAACTTTCGACTGCAGCAGTGCCTTTCATGGGAATGTTGCGCCTTCGTTGGTTGCTAGAACACTGGGAACGCTTCTCTTTTGGTATTTTCTTTGATTCAGGAGCCTTATATGCAGGACTGATCGGATTTGGGGTACCAATGCTTGTCTATGCTTCTATGGATAAGAATTTATATCGTCAAGGGGAAGAACAAGGTAGTGCTCGTTTTGCGACTTTGAAGGAAATGAGACGTTTTGAAGACGTTGATTTTGAGAAGAATATGATTTTTTCAAAACAGGTCAAAATGGGACTATTCAACTTTCGCTTAGCCTACAATGTGCAACTCAACAAAAATGTGATTGTCATTGGACTTCCAGGAGACGGTAAAACCTTTACTTTTGTATTGCCAAATTTAATGCAGATGAACTCAAACTTTGTTGTGACGGATCCTAAAGGAAACCTGGTACATGAAGTTGGGAAGATGCTTGAGAAAGCTGGCTATGCTGTTAAAATCTTTGATTTAATTCGTCTCAAGAATTCAGATCGGTTTAATCCTTTTCATTACATGAAGTCTGAGCTAGATATTGATCGTATCTCTGAAGCAATTACTGAGGGAACGAAGAAGAGTGAGCATACTGGAGAAGACTTCTGGGTTCAAGCAGAGTTGATGCTTCAACGGGCATTGATTGGTTATCTCTATTTTGACTCTAAGGATCCTGAAACTGGAGTCCAGTTATATATGCCAAACCTGGGTCACGTTGCGGATCTATTAAGAAGTATATCTCGAGAGGACCCAGATGTACCAAGTCCTGTCGAGCAGATGTTTGAAGAACTGAACGAACATCAACCTAACAACTATGCTTATAAACAGTGGAAACTATTCCAAAACTTTACAGGCGAAACAAGAAATAGTGTTGTTGCAATTTTGTCTTCTCGCTATTCTATCTTTGATCATGAAGATGTACGAAACTTGATCAGTGAGGATACTATGGAGATGGAAACCTGGAATACGAAAAAGACAGCTGTTTTTATTGCTATTCCTGAAACCAATAACGCCTTTAACTTTCTTTCCTCAATCTTGTTTGCGATCAGTTTTGAGGTTCTCACACATAAGGCTGATGATATCCTGCAAGGTAAAGTACCTGGCTACAGTAGAAAAAATCTTCGCCACATTCAGTTTATTTTTGATGAGTTTGCGCAAATTGGGCGTATACCAAACTTCGCCCAGGTTCTCTCTTCTATTCGTAGCCGTGAGATGTCTATTAAGATTATCATTCAAGCTGTCAATCAGTTAGAATCTCTATATAAAAGCGATTGGAAGACAATCTTTAATAACTGTGCTACTCACCTATTTTTAGGGACAAATGACAAGGATACGATGGAATACTATTCCACAAGGTCAGGTAAGCAGACTATACGCACTCGATCCACTTCAAAATCTCATAGTTATCGGAATGGATCCTCAAGTGAAAATAAACAAATTCAGGGCCGCCCTCTTCTAACTCCAGATGAAGTCGCAAGAATTGGGGTAGAAGAAGGATTGGTCTTTATTTCTAAACAAAATGTCTTCAGAGATAAAAAAGCAAGTGTCTATGATCATCCTCGAAAAGATGAGATTGCAAGTTCTCCTGAAGACAAAGAAAACTGGTACGAATATACTCGAAAAGGAACGGATATCGATGGCTTGCTTCTATATGCCAACGATTTGACTCCGCAGCTAAAAGAGTTATTCGTGGCCTAACATACAGAAAGGACAGTAGGATGGAAACACCAAAAAGACAATTAGGATACCTGGAGAGTATCTCACAAGTTTTAGCATTAAAGCCAGAAAATTTAACTACAGAACGTTATGCTATTTGGCAGCTATTCAAACAGACAGATGAGGAGACTTTCTATCAATTAGCTCCTCATCTTTTTGTGACAACGAATCAGGGAAATCCAGTAGTTGTTAGTGAACTAGATGCAACTCCTGAAGGTTATCTTTTATTTAAGGAATTAGTCGAGGAGGAAATAGGATGGTTTTAACAAAAGCACAGGCAAAATCGCTGGATATTTTAGAAGTAGCTCGTAGTCTTGGAATGGAAATGAAGCGAAAGTCACATCGAGAGTATTATTGGGCTGAGCATGACTCGTTTAAGATTGATACTGTGAAGAATACCTGGCATTGGTATTCTCAAAACCTCTTTGGTGATACTATCAATCTCGTGCAACAAATGCAAAATGTCAGCTATAAAGATGCTATGGTATTCTTGGAGACGGGTTCCTTTCCTGAAGCAAAACCAGTAGAGGAAGAGCGCAAACCTTTCAACTATACACTAACGCCTTACGAACAACCATTTGTAGAGGCGAGAACCTATCTCAAGGAGATTAGAGGTCTCTCTGATGATACAATCGACTTCTTCCTGGAGAAGGGAGTATTAGCCCAAGCTAAACGTAAGGACAAAGAGGGCGTTATAGAAGACGTATTGGTTTTTAAATACTTGGATAGAAATCAGCAACTGGTAGGTGCGAGCCTTCAGGGACTTGTTCCTGATCAAGAACGTTATCCAGGTAAAGGCTACTTGAAACAAATCATGTATCAATCTGAGGCTATCAGTGGCTTAAACGTTTCTATAGGGTCTCCTAAGCGTTTAATTGTAACGGAGGCACCAATTGACCTGATGAGCTATTATGAGCTTCATAAGGGCGAATTAAATGATGTTCGACTGGTTGCGATGGAAGGATTGAAAGAGGGAGTATTATCCCACTATGTTCTTGAAATGTTACAGGAGCGAGGGGATATTCCTATGGATGAAAGGGATTATACCAAATCTAGTGAGCTAGCACGTACCTCAAGATTCTTATCTGTTGCAGCGGAAGCTTCCACATTTTTCCAAGATCACAAATACGATGATCTCATCACATTGGCAGTTGATCGTGATAAAGCAGGTACAGACTTTATCACCAAACTACGGGAGAAGAAAATCCCAGTTATCGATGCAAGACCACCACAACGTGAAGGCCAGGAGAAAACAGACTGGAATGAGATCCTGAAGCAGGAAAACCAACTGGAGAAAGATGAGGAAATTCAATTATCAAGCTATTTTCCTGATACCAGCCACCTTTCTCCTGAAGATGCAACGTGGTTGAAAGAAAATTGGAATAATATTTCTTTTTCTGTTCAGTCAACTAGCCCCTCTGAAGCAAGTCCAGCTGTGGAAGAAAAACATCCTTTAGAAAATCAAGAATCTATTGCCAATGCAGAGGAGAATACTGTGAGATTGATGAGCTATGAAGAGATAAAACAAGAAAATGAAGCATTAACTAAGGAATTAAATAATCGGATTCAATCTGGAGAATTATCAATCGAATTTGCACCAGATTTCTATCTGTATGATGTCTTTGCGAAGTTAGGAAATAGCCATCCTACAAAATATCTCAATGATAAGCGAATGGAAGTACTGTCTCCTATTCATTCACTTTTAAGCTCTATTGTTGATCGAACGGTTGATTTATACAAGAAAAAAGGGACACCAGAGCAGGATTCTTTGTATCAAGCATTGAAACCTCATCAGAGAGCTTTGGGAGTAGATATTTCAACCCAGTTTATTGGTGAACTTGCTATAGCAGCCTACAATACCAACAAGCAGATAGAAAGCCTGTCAAGTGACAGTTTTGGTGTCTATTTTGGTGAAAGAACCCTTGATAATCTTTCACAATCGGTTGAGAGAATGCTAGAGTATCCATTGATTGAATCCGGAACAAGAGACTTTGCCTACGGTTTTGTGACAACACCAAATACATTGTTTCACTATTTGGATGAGCAAGAGGGAGAAGTGGTTTTAAATCGAGAATTATTGGATAACTTGATGTCACGTCTTGATACTCAGCCCATTAAGATCATGGAGGCTTCAGAAGAAAAAGAAAAGTCTCTTGATAACTTACAAGAGACTGCTAATAATTCTGAACAAAACAAAAAGGCTGAGACAAAACTCGGGGATTTTCCTGAAGAATCTCAGGTGGCAGCACCTCTACCAGAAGCGAATATATCGCAACCTTTGAATGACTTGTCACCAAGTCAAACTCGATCTCAACCTTTACTCCATTTTAGCATAAATGAGGATAGAAAGTCAATTCATAGGGATAATTACCATCCTATCTCAGATAAAGATTTGCTGAAACTAAACAGATATGCTCCTCATCTTCAAAATGCTGCTCAATGGTACTTAGAAAACGTAGCAGACTCACAAGTTACCTATTTTTACCAGGATGGTGCAGATACAAATAGCCTTGCTATCTCCTATAACAAAGAAAGTTTCATGCACTTAACAGGTATTTATCCTTATAGAGAAGGGCAAACTGCAGAACAGACTTTATTGGATTTTGCTACTGGAAATGGACAATTTGATAATATTTTGATTGCCAACAGAGGCGCTGCGTTTGATAAGCTGAAAGTTCTCCCTGAATTACCTGCCATAGTAGATGCAGAGTCCTTTTATTTTGGAGACTTATCAGATGTAGAAAAGTTTCATAGCCTAAACTTGGATAAGGCAATTCGTTCAAATGACCAAGATGTTTTACTTGCTTTTAGGACAGTAGATGGTACAGTTCTACCAGCTAGTCTTATGCGATTAAGAAAAAGCCTTAATCTTCTACTAGATCAGACAAACCAGGAAAAGATTATTTTAGGTGTCTTTAGAGAGCGAGATGGTCACATCGAGCAGCTTTCAATCAATGAAGAATATGTTAAAGACAAAGGTGCAGAAATGCTATCAGTTTTGAACAATAAGCAGTATGAAGAAGTTTCTAAAGAAATTGAACAATCTACTCCTGAGAACACACTGAATAGCCCCCTACTTGATTCAGCTACCTTTACTCAAGTCCTAGATACTGTTTATAATTTAGGTGTGCCAGGTGATATCTCAAAAACTCCAGAAGAATTTCATCAAGCCTGGAATCAGTATCTTGACTATGCAAAACAGCACAATGATAATTTTGATCAGATTGTTGCTGCAGCTGGTGCAGATCATCTCCTAGATACAAATTCAGATTTTTATAAAGAATGGCAACAAGATCACATCTATAAGGAGAACTACCATGTACGCCTTCAATGGGCAGAAGAGCGCCCAGATGGGCCTAAATTGCCCTTTAAAGAGACTGAGCTGATATCTTATCAAGACTTCGCTAGAGAGCTTTACAAGGCCAATCAGGACTTTTATCCAATTCATCAAGAAGGAATGAAACAAGTAACAGCAGGCAATACTGAAGGCTATATCCCTCCAACAAAGGTCCAGTTTAGTATCTACGCTCCTGATGGTGAACTGATCCAGGATAGCATTCGTTACAATATCGGTGAGGAGATTAACCCAATCGCTCATAAAGAAAGACTTGGAACACGAGAAATGCGAGAGCATCCAGAGTTGATGAAGATAGATGGGGCAATATTCACTCAGTATCATCTGGAGAGATTGGCGAGTGAGTTAGACATTTCTCAGTTTAGTTACGCTTTGGAAGATACACCTTACGCAGATCAACTTTTGTCTCAAGTGCCTTTCGGAGTGTTAGAAAATAGTCCGATTGGTTTTTCGGATAGTAGTCATGATAGTCGTCTAGGATTTATTTCTTTTGATGGAATGGATAGTGTTGAGGTCGAAAATCTATCTGCTTGGTTTGAGAAGTTGGGTGTCAAGGACTCACCTATGGAACAAGTAGCTCTTGTAGAAAAATGGCAAAAAGAGATTAAAGATTTATCAGAAAAAGTTGAACAAACCATCGAAAACATTCGAGATGAGTTTGAAAAAACACAAGAGGAAGAAATCAAACTAGAAGAACAAGGCCACAACAAGCAGGAGTTGAAACGTGATGCGGATGCTGACGGTGTTTCTGATGATGAGGAGTTGCTTCAGGGAACGAATCCGTATGATTTTAGATCGAAACCAGGTTCTAAACCAGAGGTCGAGGAGAGTCTACAAGCGGAAGAAGTGGTTTTAGCAGCTGGTAGTCTTGCAGTCGCAGATTTTATTCAGAATAAAGATATGGCAGGATTAAGTCGACATCTTAAAGAAGGAATTAAGGAGTTTCTGGATTCAGATAAGTACAAAGACTATCTAACGAAAATGAGCCAACTAAATAATTATTCTAATCGTAACTTACGCTTAATTCTTGCACAAAATCCTGAAGCAAGGCAAGTAGCTTCTTTCAAGCAGTGGAAAGAAAACTTTGACCGCTATGTGAAAAAAGGTGAGAAGGCTTTACGTATTTTTAAACCTATGACGAAAATCAAAAAGGATGAGAATAACCAACCAATATTGGATAAAAATGGGAAACCAGAAACAGTTACATTCTTTGGTTTAGTGCCAGTTTTTGATGTTAGTCAGACAGAAGGAAAGGAGATGCCAAAAGCTGCAGAAGTTAAAGAACAGCTGACTGATTTGGACTATGCAAATCTTTACCGTGCCCTGATGGCTATTGCAAAAGAAAATGATGTATCGGTTCGATTTGAGGAGATGGAAAATAATAAACATGGATATTATTCTGTCCCAGAAAATCAAATTGTTTTACGCAGTAATGAGATGAACAAGGCTCAAATTATTAAAACTTTCTTACATGAGATGGCTCATGCAGAGTTGCATCATGCAGATAATCCTCAAAAAGAAAATCTAACTAGAAGCACTGCTGAACTCCAGGCTGAAAGTGTCGCTTATGTTGTTTCTTCATACTACGGTATTGATACGTCAGAGTATTCCTTTAACTATCTATCTGGGTGGTCTGCTGATAAGGAGACACTTGCTGATTTAGAAGCACAGTTGGATATTGTCCAACAAGAAGCTAAAAGTTTAATGGTTCGGATGGATCAAGCATTGGAACAATTAAGATTGAGTCAAGAGAAACAAACGAAGCGTAGTTTTGAACAAAAACTGGAGAAGTTTAAAGATCAGAGCAAGCAGGCTGTCGAAGATCACAAGCAGGAGTTGAAAGCAGATGCACAATCAAAAAAAGAGAAGGGTTTCTCGAAATGACCGAACGGGACACCCCAAATAAACCCAAGGTCAAATTAAAAACAAATCATCATCAAGGAGGACAACACTCATGACTAATGAACAAGAAGAACAACTGATCATCATCCTTTCATACTTTATTCCAATCATGGATGGAGACAGAGTTCAAGGAGTATCGCCAAACGCTAAAGACTTGACTCGCCAAAAAATTCTGGAGCAACTAGAGGAAGAACAGTCTCAACTACCTGAAGGAGATCCTGCTCTTTTGGAGTGGGAAGAAGAAAATATTGAGCTACTCAAGATGATTACAGATGAAGAATTTCAGGCTGTACTCACAGAAAAAATCTTACTGACAGAAATACAAATTGGGCAGTCGATTTTCCAGCCTCTAACTGCTCAACAACTTTCTGTCCTAGCTGAAAAGTTACAAGGTCAGAAAGAAAAAAGTGTAGAAAATAGTGATAAGCAATCATCTATTTTCAAAAACATCTTCAGTTGGTTGCGATAAATTGTTAGAGGTTGTACTCCAAAAGATATAGGAAAGGGGCTTGGGGATTTCCCCAAAACTGAGAAAATCAAGAAGGAAAACTACAAGGTTCTCCTTCTCTGATTTTTTTAAATTTCGCAAATGGATATCCATTTGCTACGCTTGCCACAAGGAAGTCAGGGGCGGATGCCTGGTCAGAAAATACCAGAGACTTTGAGAGAAAGAGGATAAAAAAATAATGCAGAAACGAGAAAATAGAAAACGCTATATACAAAAATTGATACGACTAACACCAGAGGAAGATCGTCAAATTAAAACTGCGATGGCTCAAATGGGAGTTCCATCTTTTCAATACTATGCGAAGAATCAATTGGTGCAAGGGAAGGTGGTTCAAGTTGATTTTTCCGAATTGAAAGACCTTCGAGTTGCTATCAATCGAGTGGGTACGAACATCAACCAAATTGCCAAACATGCCAATGAAAATCAAGGGGTTACGCCAGAGGAAGTGGCACAAGTCATTGACTATCTATCTGAGTTGAAAGAGATGGTGGCTGTCAAAATTTCTAGTGCGGAGAAGAAAAGTTTACAGGAACGAAAAGCGAAAACAATAAGGACGTATGACGAATGGTAGTAATCAAAACACCCAAACAAATTAAAACTCCTTCCAATTTAAAAATAGCTGTACGCTATATTCTGAATGAAGCGAAAACTCTTGTATCAGAAACTGCAGAAAGTGATCTTGATTTTCCTCTTGTCTATCATAATGGTGAGCTTCAAATGAAGCTAGTATCTGGAAATGGGATCTCTGATTTTAGTGTAGCAGATGAAGAAATGGTCATGACAAAATTAGCTGCAGCCTTTAAAAAAGGAGATGATGACTTGAAAGAATTATCTTCAGGAAAACAAGTATTGGCTCATCACATTATCCAGTCTTTTTCTCCAGATGATAACTTGACTCCCGAGCAAGTTCATGAAATTGGCTGTCAAACGATGCTGGAATTGACAGGTGGAAATTATGAGTTTGTGATTGCAACACACACGGATAAAGATCATCTTCATAACCATATCATACTCAATACCACCAATACCTCAACGCTCAAGAAATTTCGTTGGGAAAAGAAAACCTTGAAGAATTTGAGGGCGATATCGGATAAATATGCGGCACGTTATGGCGCTAAAATCATTGAGCCTACAATGAAAAATTCCTACACAAAGTATTCTGCTTGGCGTAGACAAAATAATTATCGGTTTGAAATTAAGGAACGTCTGGATTTTCTTCTGAAGCACTCTCTTTCGTTGGAAGATTTTAAACATAAAGCAGCTGCGCTTGATCTTCAGATTGATTTCTCTGGTAAATTTGTGAAGTATAAATTACTTGATCAGCCTCAACAAAGAAATGTCCGAGATAATACATTATCGAAGAAAGGACTCTATTCTCTTGAAAAAATAAAAGAGAGAATTTCTAAGAATCAGTTAGTTTTTGATGTGGAGGAATTGAAAGAACAATATCAAGAATCAAAAGAAAAAACAGCAAATGATTTTGAATTGAAATTAGAAGTTGAATCCTGGCAGGTCGAACAAGAAAGCAAGCAAGGCATTTACGTGCAGATGGATATGGGAGCTTTAAATAGTGGTACCATTTTAATACCTTCTCATAAAGTTGATAAAAATGAGGATGGAAATTATACCATCTATATCAAAGAGAAAGACTATTTTTATTTTCTCAATCCTGATCAATCTCAAAAAAATCGGTACATGATGGGCTTGACTGTCGCAAGGCAATTGGCCAAACAAAATGGAGAAACACTTGTAACTAAAAACGCTCAAATTTCCTCTATGCGTGAACTGATTAAGGAATATAATTTCTTAGTCGAACACGGCGTAACAGATGGAACACAATTTCAACATTTGGAGGAGCGCTTTAATGAAAAGATTGAGGCTACCCAAGAGGAATTAAGACAACTAGATGAGCGACTGGGACGTTATCATAAAATTGAAGGAGCACTTTTAGCTATCCAGAAATCTCCAGAAAATAGTCTTGCAGCGATACAGCTATTGGATGATTTAGGAGTTCCAAAAGATATGGGACTGGAAGATGTCAGTCAACTGATCAAACAATTTCAAATTGAAAAAGGAGCCTTACAAGAATTCTTTGACGATACTCTAAAACATTACACAGATTATAGAGATATTAAGGAGCACGTGCGTAGTCGAGAAGAGAAAGTTGCCCGACGTTTTGAAGACGAAAAAACCTTGTAAAAGTTTCTGATGTTTTCAATCTAGTCTTGATTTCAGTACAGAGAGAACAGTTGTCTTTACATTTGGAGAGATTACCTTTTCTAGGAATCACTGTCGCAAGGGAAAGAAAAACTTTATTAAAAAATAATTATAAATATAATTATAAACATATTGACAAATATAATTATAATGGTATAATAGAAGTATAGAAAACAGGAGGATATCAAATGAAGATTATCACATTTGCTGCTATTAAAGGCGGTGTTGGGAAAACAACTTTAACTTTTAATTATGGGGAATGGCTGGCTAAGAAAGGTCATAAGATTCTCTTTATAGATTTAGACCATCAGTGTAATTTGACTCAGTGCTACAATATTTACGAAAGTAAGAATACGATTGCGAATGCCTTCAAAGGAGGCGACGTGGATATTAAGCAAGTCAAGGAAAATATCAGTCTAATTCCAGGCTCGGTGCAACTTGACACTGTAGAACGAGATCTGGAGAACAGCGATAAGAAAAATATGCTACTTTATCTTTGGCTAGAGGATAACTACGAAAAGAAAAAGTTGGAACAGTTTGACTATATCTTGATTGATTGTAGACCAGACTTTGCGACAGCTACTAAAAATGCTGTTGCGGTCAGTCACGCTATTATTAGTCCCTTAACTCCTTCAGAGTTTGGTTATAATGCCAAATTCAATTTATCTACTCGGTTAGAAGCATTCAGAAAGGATGTAATTGACTATCGTACAAGAGAATCATACATTACTGCTGAGTTATATTTCTTAGCAAATATGATCCGACCAAACTATGGATCATCAAGAGAGTTACTGGAAGCTCTGGGACTTGAAGCTAAAGAAAAGGGAACAGACAACCTTCTAGGCATCGTACCAGCAAAAGAGTTATTCAATCATTCCACGATTGATAAGATTTCTATTGCAGATATGAAGGAGAATCCTGAGCTTTATCAAAAACACAAAAAGTTTTTCACTGAGCTGGAGCAGACTTTTTCAAAAATTTATGATACAATATAAATATATTTATAAATACAAATACAATTATAAATATATTTAGAAGGAGATTGTTATGGCATTTACACCAAAAGAAAAAGAGATTTCACAGATTATTGAAGCAACCCATCAACCTGAGCAGATTTCTGATTTAGCTAGTTTTGAAAGTTTTGAACGTAAGAAACAATTTCAGTTTACTTTAAAACCAAGCAATCGGAAAAAATTGGATAAAATTGCCAAAGCAGCGGGCGCAAAGTCTGCATCAGATTACCTTGATAAACTAATCGAAAGTCTATCATTATAAATATAATTATACTTATAATCAAACAACCTTCCCAATAAGGGAAGGCTTTTATTTTTGCTGACAAAAAAATTTGAACCCCTGAACTAAAATTTTTATACTTTTTATTATGATTTCAGTACAATAGAGAGTATGTTTAGATTTGATGAAAAAGAATTTGTCGCAGAACTAGATCGCAAACGTGAGCAGCAATTCCTGAAGCGAGTAAGAGATTATGACGAG
>OBVT01000268.1_pt1 | contig 13976 bp, 15 predicted proteins | sample 1476231 | NCBI WGS metagenome assembly OBVT01 (sample SAMEA2580031, study PRJEB22360) | human gut metagenome | reverse complement strand
CTTGGATGAAGGTGCATTATATGAACCTGTTGCTCCTGATTTTATCAAAGTATCTCTAAATGAGACTAACCGCATGATGCGAATGGTAACGGACCTCTTGCATCTTTCGCGCATTGATAATGCAACCGGTCATTTGGATGTTGAGTTGATTAACTTCACAGCATTCATCACATTTATCCTTAATCGTTTCGACAAGATGCGAACGCAGGATGAAGAAAAAAAATACGAGTTGGTTCGGGATTATCCGATTACTTCAGTGTGGATTGAGATTGATACAGATAAGATGACTCAGGTAATTGATAATATTTTAAATAATGCCATCAAATATTCTCCAGATGGTGGTAAAATTACGGTTAGTATGAAAACCACAGATGACCAGATGATTTTATCAATTTCGGATCAAGGACTTGGAATTCCTAAAGAAGATTTGCCGAAGATTTTTGACCGTTTTTATAGGGTTGATAAGGCTAGAAGCCGTGCTCAAGGTGGTACAGGTTTAGGTCTTGCAATTGCAAAAGAAATCATCAAGCAACACAATGGATTTATCTGGGCCAAGAGTGAATACGGTAAGGGTTCTACCTTTACTATTGTTCTTCCTTATGATAATGATGCTGTAAAAGAAGAAGTATGGGAGGATGAAGTAGAAGACTAGAATGAGTGAAACAGGCTTTAAATATAGTATTTTAGCATCGGGTTCTAGTGGAAATTCCTTCTATCTAGAAACCCCTAAGAAAAAGATTTTAGTAGATGCCGGCTTATCTGGTAAAAAAATTACAAGCTTATTAGGTGAAATCAATCGTAAACCGGAAGATTTAGATGCTATCTTGATAACACATGAACATGCTGACCATATACATGGTGTTGGAGTTTTAGCCCGTAAGTATGGCATGGATCTTTACGCCAATGAAAAAACCTGGCAAGCTATGGAAAATAGTAAGTATCTAGGTAAAGTTGACTCTTCACAAAAGCATATCTTTGAAATGGGAAAAACTAAAACATTTGGAGATATCGACATTGAGAGTTTTGGAGTTAGCCATGATGCAGTTGCTCCCCAATTCTACCGTTTTATGAAGGATGACAAGAGCTTTGTTATGCTGACGGATACAGGTTATGTCAGTGACCGTATGGCTGGCATTGTCGAGAATGCAGATGGCTACTTGATTGAATCTAATCACGATGTCGAGATTCTGAGAGCTGGGTCTTATGCTTGGCGACTCAAGCAAAGAATTCTTTCTGATCTTGGTCACCTCTCAAATGAAGATGGAGCCGATGCCATGATTCGCACACTAGGTAATCGCACCAAGAAAATTTACCTAGGACATCTATCTAAAGAGAATAATATCAAGGAGCTAGCTCATATGACTATGGTTAATCAGCTTGCCCAAGCAGACTTGGGAGTAGGAGTTGATTTTCAAGTTTACGATACGTCTCCAGACACTGCAACTCCACTAACTGATATATAAAAAAAGAAGGCCTCACCTTCTTTTTTTTTATGCTTTTTACAAACCAGCAAAATCTTTGATTTCTTGTGCTGTCATAGAAGAGTCACAACGAACCTTGATTTCTCCATTTTCAACATGAACAAAACCTGGTACAGTTGGGATTTCGTAACGTGAGCGGAAGTCTTGCAATGCATCTAGTTGACTTGGCTCTTCGCTGTTAATGAAGTAGATATGTGCTTTTGTTTCAGCCACAACACCAGCCAATGTACCTGCAAATTTACGGCAGTAAGGGCAAGTTTTGCGGCCGATAAAGAATGTAGCAGTTTCTTTTTTATCAAGAGCTTCTTGGGCACGCGCAACAGTCGTCACTTCAAGATCTTTAATATTTTCTAAAAATTGTTCCATGAGTTTTCCTCGCTTTCTTTTAAATCTAGTATGCCATAAAGTCTTTAAAAATGCTTAGATTTGATACGGAAAAAAGATGAGATAATCTTATCTCATCTTTTAATTGTTTATTTTACAAAGGCATTGATTTCAGCTTCGATATTAGCAATCTTAGCTTGTGAATCTTCGTTAGTTTCACCTACAACTGCAATGTAGAACTTGATTTTTGGTTCAGTACCAGAAGGACGAACTGCAATCCATGAACCGTCAGCAAGTGTGTATTTCAATACATCACTTGGAGGAGTCGTCAAAGCAGTAACACTTCCATCTGCAGCAGTAGATGTTTGTTCTTTGAAATCTTCAATAACTGAGATAGCTGTTCCGTTCCACTCTTTTGGTGCGTTGTTGCGGAATTTAGCCATAATAGCTTTAATTTGTTCAGCACCGTCAACACCTGAAAGAGTTACAGAAATAGTCTTTTCAGCATAGTAGCCGTATTCTTTATAGATTTCTTCGATACCATCAGCAAGAGTCAAACCACGAGAACGGTAGTAGGCAGCAAGCTCAGCAACGACAAGAACGGCTTGGATAGCATCTTTATCACGCACAAATGGTTTAATCAAGTAACCGAAGCTTTCTTCAAATCCCATCATGTAAGTGTGATTGTGTTTTTCTTCGAATTCTTGGATCTTTTCAGCGATAAATTTGAAACCAGTTAAAACATTAAACATGGTTGCGCCGTAGCTTTCAGCAATCTTAGTAACCAAGTCAGTTGAAACGATAGACTTGCAGAGTGCTGCGTTTTCTGGAAGAGTTCCAGCATTTTTGTGGGCTTCCAAGATGTACTTAGCCATGATAGCACCGATTTGGTTACCTGAAAGGTTGAGGTAGCTACCATCTTTTTGAAGAACTTCAACACCAACACGGTCAGCATCAGGGTCAGTCGCAACAAGAACATCTGCCCCAACTTGGCGTCCAAGTTCTTCTGCAAGTGCAAAGGCTGCTTGATTTTCTGGGTTTGGTGATTTAACAGTAGAGAAGTCTGGATCTGGAGTTGCTTGAGCTTCCACGACTTGAACTGAATCAAATCCTGCTTGTGCAAGAGCACAGCGAGCCAACATTTCACCAGTACCGTGAAGTGGTGTGTAGACAATCTTCATGTCTTTACCAAATTCTTCAATCAAGGCTGGGTTGATGTTTACATCTTTAACTTCTTTGAGATATTCTGCATCGATTGATTCACCAATAACTTCAATCAAACCAGATGCTTTTTCAGCCTCAACATCAGCGACTTCCACAGCAAATGGATTTTCGATCGCACGGATATAAGTAGTCAAAGCGTCTGCATCGTGTGGAGGCATTTGGCCACCATCTTCACCGTAAACCTTGTATCCGTTAAATGGAGCTGGGTTGTGGCTAGCAGTAATCATGATGCCCGCAAAGCAGTTGAGGTGACGAACAGCGAATGAAAGCTCTGGAGTTGGACGGAGACTTTCAAAAACATAAGATTTAATTCCGTGTTTTGCAAGAACTGCTGCAGATTCAAAGGCAAATTCTGGAGAAAAGTGACGGCTATCGTAAGCGATGGCAACACCACGTTCCTTTTCATTTCCACCTTTTGACTCAATCAAACGAGCCAAACCTTCAGTTGCTTGACGAACAACGTAGATATTAATGCGGTTAGTACCGGCACCGATCAATCCACGCATACCTGCAGTACCGAATTCAAGGTTTGTGTAAAAGGCATCTTCCTTTGTTTTTTCATCCATATTTTCCAAATCTTTGCGAAGATAGTCTGGAAGTTCTGCGAAATCAACCCATTTTTGGTAATTTTCTTGGTAAGACATATGAAATCTCCTTTATATATAATCTAATCGCCTTCATTATACCATGATTTAAAGTTTTAGTAAAACGATAGCGTGGCTCAGTTATATGAATTTAAAATTCATTTAAATCAAAGAATAAGTAAAAATTTATTATATTTAAAAATTTGCAATATTTTTAAAGCGATTTCCCGTTTCTAGTTTGAAAATTTCTGACTGTATGGTACAATATAGTAAATAATAAAAGGAGATTTTCTATTATGAAAAAAGTTCTTAAGCATTCAGCTTTAGTTTTGACTGCTTTAGCATTGGTAGCTTGTGGAAATAGTAAAAAAGCAAGTGATAATGGTACTGCATCTAACTCAAATTTCGAAGTTTCTGTTAAAGACGGTATGTATGTTCTTCCTAAAGATGAAGATTCAAATTCACACTACCTTGCACTTCAAGTTGAGATTAAAAACAATCGTGATAAACAGTTTAGCTTTACTAGTCAAGATATTGCACTTTATAACGAAAAAGACGAAAAAGTTGAACCAATTCAAATTTATGAGTCAGACAGTAAAACTAAATTCATGTCATATGGAGATAGCCTATCTAAAGGTAAGAGTGTAGCTGGTTACGTAGTTTATGAAGTTGATAAAGACGCTAAATATGAACTTCACTTTGCACCAAGTTTTTACGATGATGTAAAAGAAAATAAAAAGGGTAAAAATGACGTAGCTATCAAGGTTGACCCAAGTCAATACGAAGACACTATCGATGAAGCAAAAGAAGCTATGAAAAAATATGTAGATGCTGTTTACCTAGATGGAGAAAACACTGGTGGTGCATCAAACGTAAGCTTCACTGATGATAAAACCCAAATCGTTGCACTTGAAGATAAAAAGTCAGACAACAAGAAATCAGACGACAAGAAATCTGATGATAAAAAATCAGACGATAAAAAATCTGATGACAAGAAATCTGATGACAAGAAATCTGATGATAAGAAATCTGATGATAAGAAATCTGATGATAAGAAATCTTCTAATGATTCTGATTTGATTACAAATGATGTGAAAGCAGACAGAGAAGAATTTATCAAGAAATTCATCGAGTCATTCGGTAAAGGATTCTACAACTATAAACCTTCTGATTCTGAACTTCGTACATTTGTAGAAGCATATATCAAAGCAAATGCTAAAAGAGCAAAAGTTGATTACAAAGTAAAAACTTATTTGCCAGACTATGCGGTTGTCTATGTAAGACCAGAAACAATCGATTTGAATAACTTGAATGTTCATGAATTGAGCCGTAAATTCTACGAAGAAAACAAAGGTAAATATAGTAGCTACTCAGAAGCTATGAAAGCCGGTGAGAAGTACATTCTAGAAAATGCACCAAGTCAATTTGATTCAACTCCACTTGATACTAGTGACAATATGCAAAAAGAAGGTTACGAAATCAAGATGACTAAGAAAGATGGTAAATGGACAATCGACACATCTTCTAAGAACTATAACTTAAAAGATATGGCACGTACATTCCGTGGTGGTATCGGTTATTAAAATTTAAAAGTTCGAGTTTAAAGCTCGAACTTTTTTATTGGAATTGTGAAAAACGGAAAAAGATAGTAAAATAGTAACATGATTATTTTACAAGCTAATAAAATTGAACGTTCTTTTGCAGGAGAAGTTCTTTTTGATAATATAAACCTACAAGTAGATGAACGGGAGCGTATCGCACTCGTTGGGAAAAATGGGGCTGGGAAGTCTACTTTACTCAAGATATTGGTCGGAGAAGAAGAACCGACATCTGGTGAAATCAACAAGAAAAAAGATATTTCTCTTTCTTATCTAGCACAGGATAGTCGATTTGAATCAGAAAATACCATCTATGACGAGATGCTTTATGTCTTTGACGACATACGTACTACTGAAAAACAGCTTCGTCAGATGGAGCTAGAGATGGGGGAAAAGACTGGGGTAGAACTAGATAAGCTCATGTCTGAATATGATCACCTATCTGAAAATTTCCGTCAGGCTGGAGGATTTACCTATGAAGCTGATATCCGCGCTATCTTAAATGGTTTCAAGTTCGACGAATCTATGTGGCAGATGAAGATAGCTGAGCTCTCTGGTGGTCAAAATACTCGTTTAGCTCTTGCGAAAATGCTCCTTGAAAAGCCTAATCTCTTGGTCTTGGATGAGCCGACTAACCATCTAGATATTGAAACCATTGCCTGGTTAGAAAACTATCTAGTAAATTATAGCGGTGCTTTAATTATCGTCAGCCACGACCGTTATTTCCTTGATAAGGTAGCAACCATCACGCTCGACTTAACCAAACATTCTTTAGATAGATACGTTGGAAATTACTCCAGTTTTGTGGAGCAGAAAGAGCAGAAATTACTGACTGAAGCTAAGAACTACGAAAAGCAACAGAAGGAAATTGCTGCTTTAGAAGACTTTGTTAACCGAAATCTCGTTCGAGCATCGACAACCAAACGTGCTCAATCTCGTCGTAAACAACTGGAAAAGATGGAGCGTTTGGATAAGCCTGAAGCAAGAAGTAAATCAGCCAATATGACCTTCCATTCTGATAAAGTATCTGGTAATGTCGTTTTGACAGTTGAAAATGCTGCTATTGGCTATGATGGGGAAATCTTATCTGAACCGATCAACCTGGACCTTCGTAAGATGAATGCTGTTGCAATAGTTGGTCCTAATGGTATCGGGAAGACAACCCTTATCAAGTCTATTGTGGGCCAGATTCCTTTTATCAAGGGAGAAGTCCGTTTCGGTGCAAATGTTGAAGTTGGCTACTATGACCAAACTCAAAGTAAGTTGACACCAAGCAATACAGTTTTAGATGAACTTTGGAATGATTTTAGATTGACGCCAGAAGTGGAAATCCGAAATCGTTTAGGCGCCTTCCTTTTTTCAGGTGATGATGTTAAGAAATCAGTTGGCATGCTTTCAGGTGGAGAGAAAGCTCGCTTGTTACTGGCTAAACTATCAATGGAAAATAATAACTTCCTGATTCTTGACGAGCCGACCAACCATTTGGATATTGATAGTAAGGAAGTTCTGGAAAATGCCCTGATTAACTTTGACGGAACTCTTCTCTTTGTCAGTCATGACCGTTATTTTATCAACCGTGTAGCCACTCATGTGTTGGAATTATCTGAGAATGGATCAACCCTTTATCTAGGTGATTATGACTATTATGTTGAAAAAAAAACAGAGTTGGCAGTTAGTCAAGAGGAAGAAGCGGCAGCTTATAACCAAGAAAAAGAGGCTTCTCCAGTTAATGACTATCAAGCCCAAAAAGAGAGTCAAAAAGAACTTCGCAAGTTGATGAGACAAATTGAAAGTCTTGAGGCAGAAATCGAAGAATTAGAAAATCAAGCCCAAGCTATTTCTGAACAAATGCATACTACTAATGATGCGGATGAACTCATGCAATTGCAAGCAGAACTGGATAAGATTAGCCAGCGACAGGAAGAAGCTATGCTAGAGTGGGAAGAATTATCGGAGCAGGTGTAAGATGGAAAATCTTGGAAAAGTTTTTCGTGAATTTCGAATCAGTAAAAATTATTCATTGAAAGAAGCTGCAGGAGAAGCTTGCTCGACCTCCCAGTTATCCCGTTTTGAATTGGGGGAGTCGGATCTGGCTACGTCTCGCTTCTTTGAGATATTAGACAATATCCATGTGACGATTGAAAATTTTATGGATAAGGCCAGAAATTTTCAACACCATGAGCATGTGGCCTTGATGGCTCAGTTGGTTCCTCTTTATTATGCAAACGATATTGCGGGTTTTCAAAGGCTTCAAGAGGAGGAACTTGAAAAAGCTAAGAGTTCAACAAATCCCCTCTATTTTGAGCTAAACTGGATTTTGCTACAAGGCTTGATTTGCCAGAGAGATGCCAGCTACACGATGAAGCAACGTGATCTGGATAAGGTGGCGGACTATCTTTTTCAGACAGAAGAATGGACCATGTATGAGTTGATTCTCTTTGGCAATCTTTATAGCTTTTATGATGTGGACTATGTCACTCGGCTTGGTAGAGAAGTGATGGAGCGGGAAGATTTCTACAAGGAAATTGGACGCCATCGAAAACTGGTCTTGATTCTAGCCCTCAATTGTTACCAGCATTGTCTAGAACATCATTCTTTTGAAAATGCCAGCTATTTTGAAGCCTATGTGGAAAAGATTATCGGGAAGAGCATCAAACTCTACGAGCGCAATGTCTTTCATTACCTCCATGGATTTGCCCTCTATCAGAAGGGGCAAACAGAAGAAGGGAGTCAGCAAATGCAGGAAGCTATGCATATTTTTGATGTGCTAGGTCTTCCAGAGCAGGCAGCCTATTATCAAGAACACTTTGATAAATTTGTAAAATATTAATTTTCCCAAATAGGGGAAAAATGAAAATCTCTTTCATGAACTGATACAATAGTTTCAGAAAATGAAGGAGGTTTTTTATGAATCGACATGCAGTCCAATTAATTGCTCGTGGGGCGATCGATAAAATGGGAAATATGCTCTATGATTATGGGAACAGTGTCTGGCTGGCCTCAATGGGAAATATAGGAAAGACGGTATTAGGGATTTATCAAATTTCGGAGTTGGTGACAGCTATACTAGCTAATCCCTTTGGAGGCGTGATTTCAGACCGTTTTTCCCGTCGCAAGATTTTGATGACAACAGACTTGGTTTGTGGGATTCTCTGTCTGGTAATTTCTTTTATCAGAAATGATAGCTGGATGATTGGAGCTTTGATCTTTGCTAATATTGTCCAGGCTATTGCCTTTGCTTTTTCTCGGCCTGCCAATAAAGCTATTATCACAGATGTGGTAGCAAAGGACGAGATAGTGACTTATAACTCTCGCTTGGAGTTAGTTTTACAGGTTGTAGGAGTCAGTTCTCCGGTGCTTTCTTTCCTTGTTTTACAATTTGCAAGTCTTCATCTGACGCTCTTACTAGATGCTTTGACCTTTTTCATCGCTTTTGCCCTAGTGTCTTTACTTCCAAAAGAAGAACCAAAGATTCAAGAGAAGAAGAGTTTTTCAGGGAAAGATATTTTTGCGGACATCAAAGATGGCTTGCACTATATCTGGCATCAAAAAGAGATTTTCTTTCTCCTGTTAGTGGCTTCCAGTGTGAATTTCTTTTTTGCAGCTTTTGAGTTTTTGCTCCCTTTTTCAAATAAACTTTATGGTGTAGAAGGAGCCTATGCAACTATCTTAAGCATGGGTGCAATTGGCTCAATCATAGGAGCATTGATTGCAAATAAATTTAAATCAAGTATGAATACACTTTTGTTCTTAATAATCCTCACAGGAGTAGGAGTTTTCATGATGGGCTTGCCACTACCTAATTTTCTTACTTTTTCAGGAAACCTAGTTTGTGAACTCTTTATGACAATTTTTAATATTCACTTTTTCACTCAGGTACAGACCAAGGTTGATGGAGACTATCTGGGGAGGGTATTGAGTACCATTTTTACACTGGCAATTCTCTTTATGCCGGTTGCGAAAGGTTTGATGACATTTCTACCAAGTGTGCAATTAGTTTCCTTTTTAATCATCGGACTTGGAGTTATTTTACTTTCCTTGGTATCAATGATCTATATTCAAAGACAAGATTAATATAGAAAAAAGCAACGTAAACCGTTGCTTTTTCGTTTATATCTATCCACCCTGAGGGAATCGAACCCCCATCTCAAGAACCGGAATCTTACGTGATATCCATTACACTAAGGGTGGAAACTTCCCTCATTATATCAAAAAAGATGGTGTAACTCAAGAGTCATCTAAACATTAATTTTCCCAATAAAAAAGGATTTAGACAATATCTAAATCCTTTTAAATGTTTATTTTTTTTCAAGAAGTGCTTTGATTTCTTGAAGAACTTCCAATTCAGTTGGACCAGCTGGAGCTTCTTCAGCAACTTCCTCTTTCTTACGAAGGTTTTGAGCTTTCTCAATAACTTTAATCATGAAGAAGAGAACAGTACCAATTACAACAAAGTTGATAACAGCGCTCAAGAATTTACCATATGTAACACCATTCCAAGCAAGCTCAGCAATGTTTTGTACATGCGCAGCTTCCAAGGCTGGGTTCAATAGAAGTGGAGTGATGATATCATTAACAAATGAATTGATGATAGCACCAAAAGCAGTGGCGATGATCACACCGACAGCAAGGTCAACGACGTTGCCACGGAGCAAGAAATCTTTAAGATCCTTTAACATAATCTTTTTCCTTTCGAAATTTTTCAGTCTAAATTATATCGTAAATCTATGTTGAATGCAAGAAAAGCGCTCATTTATTTTTAAAAACAAAAAGCTTGCTAAATAGGTAATTTAAGACAACAATTGTAACTTGAGCAATACCTATTTCAATTGTGTTAATTATATTAATATCATCACCAACAAATTGACCGATAATATGAGGAAATTCAGTGACAAAGATAAAGGTTAATGCCATATCAAGTAAGAAGGTAAAAAGTCTAGCTCCTGAGAATTTGATAAGACGTCTAAACCAATTTGCTCGTTTTTGTTTAAAAACAATAGTGTCATTCGTGAAGAAAGCAAATAGGATACCGGTTATATTACCTAGAGCAGTAGCTGTTAATTCTTGCTGTGTCAAGTAAAAAATAATCATGCGAGTCCCTACAGAAACAATTGTAGTAGCAACGCCGAAAAATAAATAAGACAAAATTTCATTATCGAAGAATTTTTTAATGTATCTTTTCATAAGATTAGTATAGCATAAAGCCTTTAAATGTGCTATACTAATAAAGTTGACTTGTTCAACCCTTGGTGCTTAGCTTCTTTCACCAAGCATATTAAACGCGGGGGAGCCGCTAAAGGAGAAAACATGAAAAAACTTACTGTCCGCGATTTGGCTGACATTGCCATTGTCGCAGCTATTTATGTGGTTTTGACTATCACACCACCACTCAATGCTATCAGCTACGGTGCTTACCAATTCCGTATTTCTGAAATGATGAATTTCCTAGCTTTTTATAATCCTAAGTACATTATCGGTGTTACGCTTGGATGTATGATTGCTAATTTCTTCAGTTTTGGAATTATTGATGTCGCTGTTGGAGGCGGTTCTACACTGGTATTCCTTAGCCTGGGAGTATGGTTGTTCAGCAAATACAGTAAAGACTATCTATTTAATGGATTGATTCGTAAAGATCATTTCTTCTTTTCAATTCTTTTTTCAATTTCAATGGTAACAATTGCTGCTGAATTATCAATTGTAGCTGAAGCACCATTCTTCTTTACATGGTTTACTACTGGTATCGGGGAATTCGCATCACTAATTGTCGGAGCAATTATCATTGGTAAAATTGGTCAACGTCTTGATTTGACTAGATAAAGATATCTTATCAACAATTCGTAAAAAAGGCTGAACTTTGTTCAGCCTTTTTTCTTTGTCTATAAACCTAGCCTTTCAACAAAAGTGGTATAATAAAGAAAAAAGGAATTATTTTAATATGTATGGTTATCGTATTTCAGTTTTTGAAGTCCTTTGGAAAAATCAGGTCATTAGATTTTTGTTAATTTTTTTAGCACTATTTTATTTCTATCTTTTTTTCCAAAGAGTTAAGACATCTTTAAAAAGTGGTGGGAGTATGTTGGATCCTTTTCATATTGCAAAGGGAAGATTATACATTCACACGATTATTCTTTTTAGAAAAAGGATTGTTCCTCTAGCTGAAATTAGACAGATTGATATTGATTACGTTCGAGGGAGAAGAATGAATGGGGACAGGTATCATCTGTACTTTACAAGGAAAGATGGAAAATCTTTTACTTTTCATTTTGGAAAAAGCAAAAGAAACGAGGAGTTATTGAAAAATCTTGCCAATGTGGCCAAGAAGTGCCATATTAAAATCTATTATTATTATTAAGAGTCGATTGCTAAAATTGGATTGTTGTCACTTGTGACAGTTGTCAAAGCTAGGAGAGTAGCTAATATGAATCAACTACAAGTAATAAGAGAAGATAAACAACTAAGAATTTTATTGATGCAAGAATGCGATATTCTCTTTTATGACCAGTTGAAAGAGGTTGAATTTTCTAAGAACAATGAAGTTTATTCTCTTTCGCCCATAGCCTTTGCCAAGGACGGAAGCGGAGGCGAGTTTGTTTTTCTTGAGGATCAGAGTATAGGTTTTATAGGGAGTGAAGGCCAAGTTGGTCGGGTAGCCGAAAGCCTTGATGAATTGCTTACTTTCTTACTTCATGCTGGTTCTATCTCAGACTTTTCCTGTCGGTTGCTCTATCAAAACAAGGATTTGTTGGTAAAATTCTGTCAAGGATTTATCAACAAAGCACGAAAAAACTATCAGTCAAAAGGTGAAGAATGGGATAAAGTGAGAGCTCTACTCGCACAAGAGTTGGGACTCGAATTTCAGCCAGAGAAACTGCAAGACTTAGCCTTAAAATTTTATCAATCAGCGATAAGAACCCCTCTATTCACTTGTAAATATGGTCATGGTGAGGATGAATATCTTTGTGATTCTATCTTGTCAGATATTGTCGGTTTGTGGGTTTCAGATCTTGTTGGAATGAGTAGAGAAAAAATCATGGACTTTGGCAACTAATTCATTTCTAGCATGGATAAGAGTTTCCATATCTTACTTTAAATAATTCCAAATAAGAAAAAATCTTTATTTTCTTAAAGTTTTTTATGTTATAATAGTAACAGAAAATTTTTAGGAGTTTATATGAGTTTTTCAGAATTTATTTCAAAGATTGATTATTATTGTCATAAAAAAGAAAGTCTTTTTGATCAAAGCAAGTTCAAATATGCTATTCATTCCTAGTGCTAGTTACTTCCTTGCTAAGCTGTGGATTATCTTATCAGCAATCTCTATGTTTGTTTTCTTGTCAAACGAGCACATTGCAGCTAACTTTTCATCCTTTAGTATTATTAAATTTAGTATTGTCTCTGATCAAATTGCTAACTTTGATATTCCAAATATTCTACGCCATTGGGGAGTTACCTTCATCGCTAACTTAATTGGTGGTGGTTTCTTGATAGGATTACCATACGCTTACCTTAATAAAAACGAAGAGACTTATGTAGACTAAAATTTATCAATAGAAGTGGGGAGAAATGCTAGGTTTCTCTCTTTTTATTTTAGTAAATATATATTAATTATAATAAACGGCTCTAGAAGTTCAGGAATTGTTTTCAGAGATATTTGAAGTGTAAAACCTTAAAACTACAAGGGTGTAAACGATTCCGATATTTTTAAAAATTATTACTGATTGATTTAGGAAAGCCTTCCCATAATTCCGATTTTATGTTATAATATTCACAAATAAAAGTTTTAGGAGTTTATATGGTTTCTTCAGAATTTATTTCAAAAATTGAATTTGCTTGTAAAAAGAAAGAAAGTCTTTATTCGAATAGTAAATTTAAGTATGCGATTCGTTCTATGTTTGCGGGTGCTTTCTTAACTTTCAGTACGGCAGCAGGAGCCGTTGGTGCAGATTTGATTAATAAGATTGCACCAGGTAGTGGACGCTTCCTTTTCCCGTTTGTTTTTGCTTGGGGACTAGCTTATATTGTCTTCTTAAATGCTGAATTGGTAACGTCAAACATGATGTTCTTAACAGCAGGTAGTTTTTTGAAAAAAATTAGCTGGAGAAAAACAGCTGAAATTCTTCTATATTGTACTTTCTTTAACTTAATCGGTGCCCTTATCGCTGGTTGGGGATTTGCTCATTCAGCAGCTTACGCTAATCTAACACATGATAGCTTTATTTCTGGAGTTGTAGAAATGAAGTTGGGTCGCTCTAATGAACTAGTTTTACTTGAAGGTATTCTAGCTAATATCTTTGTAAACATCGCCATTCTTTCATTTGTTTTAGTTAAGGATGGTGGAGCAAAACTTTGGTTAGTTCTATCAGCCATTTACATGTTTGTATTCTTAACAAATGAGCACATCGCCGCAAACTTTGCTTCATTTGCTATTGTTAAGTTCAGTGTTGCCGCCGATTCTATTGCAAACTTCGGTATTGGAAATATCCTACGTCACTGGGGTGTAACCTTTATTGGTAACTTCATCGGTGGTGGTCTTTTGATTGGATTGCCTTACGCTTTTTTAAACAAGAACGAAGATACATACGTAGATTAAAAGTTGGATTGATTCCAACTTTTTCTTTTTGTTTTTCCATGCTATAATGAATGTAGTAATGTTAAATACAGAGGAAAATCATGAACGAAATTAAATGTCCAAATTGTGGGGAAGTTTTTACAGTTAATGAAAGCCAATATGCAGAGCTGATTTCTCAAGTTCGAACTGTAGAGTT
>OBVT01000264.1_pt1 | contig 14058 bp, 17 predicted proteins | sample 1476231 | NCBI WGS metagenome assembly OBVT01 (sample SAMEA2580031, study PRJEB22360) | human gut metagenome | reverse complement strand
GGCACACCTTACAGTGCAACTTGTTGTTAGACAAGGCAGAGATGTAAAGGGGATAATCTCTTTACAATTGAGGTGGTACCGCGTTACAGACGCCCTCACACAGAGTTGTTCTCTGTGTGTGGGCTTTTTCATATTTTAGAATAATAGAAAAGAGGAAAAATTTTATGACAACAAAAGGCTATTTCGGACAATTTGGTGGTAGTTTTGTACCAGAACCAATTCAGGCTTTGCTAGATGAATTGGAAGTGACATTTGAAAAATACAAGGATGATCCAGAATTTTTAGCTGAATATCGCCATTACTTGCAGGACTATTCGGGTCGTGAAACACCACTTTACTATGCAGAGAGCTTGACAGAGCACCTAGGTGGAGCTAAGATTTACCTTAAGCGTGAAGACCTGAACCACCTTGGTTCACATAAACTAAATAACGTTTTGGGACAAATTCTTCTTGCTAAACGCATGGGTAAAAAACGTGTCATTGCCGAAACAGGAGCTGGACAGCACGGTGTTGCAACAGCTGCAGCTGCAGCCAAGTTTGGTATGGCCTGTGATGTCTACATGGGGGCAGAAGATGTGGAACGCCAACGTCTTAACGTCTTCCGTATGGAGATGATGGGAGCAACTGTTCACGCAGTTGAAACAGGAACACGTACTCTGAAGGATGCGGTTGATGCAGCCTTTGGAGCCTGGATGAATGACCTTGAAGCTTTCTATGTTCTAGGTTCAGCTGTAGGTCCTCACCCTTATCCAACCATTGTCCATGAGTTTCAAAAAGTCATCAGTGAAGAATCTCGTCGTCAAATCTTGGAAAAAGAAGGACGTCTGCCAGATTACGTTATTGCCTGTGTAGGTGGTGGTTCTAATGCCATCGGTGCCTTTTCACAGTATGTAGCTGATGAAGAAGTGAAATTAGTCGGGGTAGAGGCTGCTGGTCATGGTCTAGATACTGATAAACACGCAGCAACAATGACCAAGGGTAGTGTAGGAATTGTCGATGGAATGAAGACTTATGCAGTCTTTGGTGAAGATGGAAATGTTGCACCTGTTTACTCTATCTCTGCTGGTTTAGACTATCCAGGGGTTGGACCAGAACACGCCTTCTTTAAAGACTCTGGTCGTGTAGAGTATGTTGCAGCGACTGATGAAGAGGCTGTACAAGCCTTGCTCCTTCTTAGCAAGACTGAAGGAATTATCCCAGCTATTGAAAGCTCCCATGCTATTGCAGAAGCAGTCAAACGAGCACCAAAACTAAGTAAAGATGAGATTATCGTCATCAATGTCTCTGGTCGTGGAGACAAGGACGTAGCTGCTATTGCAGACTACCTTGAAGCTAAAAAATAAAAGATGGAAAAGATACAGAGATTTCTCTCACAGAGAGCTTGTGGTTGCTGAAAACAAGCAGAGAAAGCTGTAAGGTTGGGTCCATCTGAAATGAGAGAAGAAAACATAATTCTCAAGGGAGTGCCCTTTATCGCACAACCTGTTACAGGAGCTATCTGAGACAGGAATGAGAGATAGGAGAAATCCTATAATTGAGGTGGCACCGCGAATTTCGTCCTCACGCAAGTTGTTTTGCGTGGGGATTTTTTTGTAGAATCACCACAGGATTTATGAAGAACTGAAAGGGAAATTACAATGGAACGAATCATTCATGGAGATGTTTTATCACCAATCTTGGCGTATATGCGCTTAAAGGGACAACACAAGGTTATACTTGAAAGTATCCCAAGAGAAAAGGAAAATGCTCGATTTTCTATTTTGGCTTATAATCCAGTTTTTGAGATTAAGTTTGAGAATGGAGTCCTATATCAAAATGGGCAAGTCATTGATCGTGATCCCTTGGATTTCCTTTATGAAGTGACTCATAAAAGCCATCACCATTCCGACCTACCCTTTGGCGGTGGAGCGATTGGCTTTGTTGGTTACGACATGATTTCTCTTTATGAAGAAATTGGCCAGCTTCCTGAGGATACGATTGGGACGCCAGATATGCATTTCTTCGTCTATGAAAGTTACATAGTTTTTGACCATAAGAAAGAAAAAATTCATATCATCGAGGATGCTCTTTACAGTGATCGAAGCAATGAAGAACTAGAAGCGGCTTTGGATCAGGTTTTAGAGGAGTTGAAAATCCCTGCTCCAAATGAATTTGAAGATTTGGACGTTTCTCCACTTCAGTTTAGACCACATATTGCACCTCAGAAATTTGAAGAAATGGTAGAAACAGCTCGCGACTTGATTCGCAACGGTGATATGTTCCAATGTGTACTCAGCCAGCGCTTCTCCGCAGAGGTAACTGGAAATCCTTTTGACTTCTACAGAAATCTTCGAGTGACAAATCCATCAAATTACCTATACTTTTATGACTTTGGAGATTATCAAATCATCGGTGCCAGTCCTGAGAGTTTGGTTTCCGTAAAAAACGGCATTGTAACAACAAATCCGATTGCAGGTACGCGACCTAGAGGTTCCAATGACGAGGAAGATGCAGCATTAGCTAGTGATCTACTTTCTGATGAAAAGGAGACGGCAGAACACCGAATGCTAGTGGACCTAGGACGCAATGATATCGGTAGAATTGCTGAGACAGCAAGTGTCCAAGTAACCAAGTATATGGAAGTGGAACTTTTCCGTTATGTCATGCATTTGACCAGCGTGGTTAAAGGACGTTTGCTTCTAGAACTGACTGCCATGGATGCCTTGAAGGCGACTCTTCCGGCAGGAACAGTATCAGGGGCACCAAAGATTCGGGCTATGAAACGCATCTATGAATTGGAAACAGAGAAGCGTGGTATTTATGCAGGAGCTATCGGTTACCTATCAGCAACTGGAGACATGGATTTCGCTATTGCAATTCGAACCATGATTCTAAAAAATAAAACAGCCTATGTGCAGGCTGGAGCAGGAATTGTTTATGATTCTATCGCTCAAAACGAATACCAAGAAACGATTAATAAAGCTAAATCTATGACTAGAATGGGAGAACTAAGACCATGATTTTATTGATTGATAATTATGATTCATTTACCTATAACCTAGCCCAATACATCGGGAATTTCGCAGAAGTTCAGGTTTTGAGAAATGATGATCCAAACCTTTATGAAGAAGCTACAAAGGCAGATGGGCTGGTCTTTTCTCCTGGTCCAGGTTGGCCAGCTGATGCTGGGAAAATGGAAGAAATGATTCGTGATTTTGCAGGTAAGAAACCGATTCTAGGGATTTGTTTGGGGCACCAGGCCATCGCAGAAGTCTTTGGTGGCAAGTTGGGCTTGGCTCCAAAAGTCATGCATGGCAAGCAGAGTCAGATTCAATTTGAGACTCCTTCCGTTCTCTATCAAGGAATCGAGGATAATCGTCCAGTCATGCGTTACCACAGTATTTTAATTGAAGAGATGCCAGAAGAGTTTGAAGTGACAGCTCGTTCGACAGATGACCAAGCTATTATGGGGATTCAACACAAAACCTTGCCGATTTATGGCTTGCAGTATCATCCAGAAAGTATTGGAACGCCAGATGGCCTATCTTCTATTCAGAATTTTATCGAGAAAGTTGTAAAGTGAGGAACACAAAATGAAAGAAATTATTGAAAAATTAGCGAACTTTGAAGATTTATCAAGTGTTGAAATGACAGATGTGATCGAACGCATCGTAACAGGGCGAGTGACAGAAGCACAAATCGCTTCACTCCTTTTAGCCCTCAAGATGAAGGGAGAAACACCTGAGGAAAGAACAGCCCTCGCCCAAGTTATGAGAGGACATGCTCAACACATTCCAACCAACATTCAAGATGCTATGGATAACTGCGGTACAGGTGGAGATAAGTCATTTAGCTTTAACATCTCAACAACTGCAGCCTTTGTCTTGGCAGGTGGTGGCATCCACATGGCCAAACATGGAAATCGCTCCATCTCCTCAAAATCTGGTTCGGCAGATGTCTTGCAAGCTTTGGGAATCAATATTGATCTCAAACCATCACAACTGGGTAAGGTATTTGATAAAACTGGAATTGTCTTTCTCTTTGCAAAAAACATGCATCCAGCTATGAAATACATCATGCCAGCACGTTTGGAGTTGGGGATTCCTACCATCATGAATTTGACAGGTCCCCTCATTCACCCAATGGTTTTGGAAACACAGCTTCTAGGAATCAGTCGCCCAGAACTTCTGGAAAGTACTGCTCAGGTTTTGAAAAATATGGGTCGCAAACGTGCCATCGTAGTTGCTGGTCCAGAAGGATTGGATGAGGCTGGTTTGAATGGAACTACTAGCATCGCCCTCCTTGAAGATGGAGAAATCATTTTATCAACCTTTACTCCAGAAGATTTGGGTATGGAACGCATCGCTATTGAGGACATTCGTGGGGGAAATGCTCATGAGAATGCAGCAATCCTTGTCAGTGTTCTGAATAACGAACCAAGTCCTTTCTTAGAAACAACAGTCTTAAATGCAGGTCTTGGTTTTTATGCCAATGGAAAGGTAGATAGTATCAAGGACGGAGTTGAAATGGCGCGACAAGTGATTGCCAGTGGTAAGGCCCTTGAAAAACTCAGACTATTACAGGAGTACCAAAGATGAGTCAGGAATTTTTGAAACGTATCTTGGAGCAGAAGGCGCGTGAAGTTGAAAAGATGGAGCAAGAGGAGATTCAGCCCTTGCGTGCAACTTATCGCTTGGCTGAATATTTAAAAAACCACCAAGACCGTTTGCAAATCATTGCTGAGGTCAAAAAGGCAAGCCCAAGTCTGGGTGATATCAACCTTGATGTGGATATCGTACAACAGGCCCAGACCTACGAGGATAACGGAGCAGTTATGATTTCTGTTCTGACAGATGAAGTTTTCTTTAAAGGTCATTTGGATTACCTTCGTGAAATATCTAGTCAGGTACAGATTCCAACGCTGAATAAGGACTTTATCATCGATGAAAAGCAAATCATTCGTGCTCGCAATACAGGTGCAACAGTTATCTTGCTCATCGTAGCGGCCTTATCTGAAGAACGTCTCAAGGAACTTTACGACTACGCGACAGAGCTTGGCTTAGAAGTGTTGGTGGAGACCCACAATCTAGCTGAACTAGAAGTGGCTCATCGCCTTAGAGCTCAAATTATCGGTGTTAATAACCGCAACTTGACCACCTTTGAAGTCGACTTGCAGACTAGCGTGGACTTGGCCAAATACTTCAAGGACGATTGCTTGTACATTTCCGAATCTGCCATTTTTACAGGACAGGATGCGAAACGTGTTGCACCCTACTTTAACGGAATTTTAGTAGGAACAGCCCTCATGCAAGCAGAAGATGTAGCCCAGAGAATCAAGGAGTTGCAGATTGACAAAGGTTAAGATTTGTGGACTATCGACCAAAGAAGCGGTAAAAATAGCTGTGTCGGCTGGAGCAGATTATATCGGTTTTGTCTTTGCACCTAGCAAAAGACAGGTGACCGTAGAACAAGCTACAGAGCTGGCTAAGTTTATTCCTAGCCATGTTCGAAAGGTTGGGGTATTTGTTTCACCCAGTCGGGCAGAACTGTTAGAAGCGGTAGACAAAGTTGGTTTGGACTTGGTGCAGGTTCACGGACAGGTGGCGGATGATTTGTTTGAGGATTTGCCTTGTGCCAGCATTCAGGCTGTTCAGGTCGATGGAGAGGGTCATGTACCCAATTCTCAGGCAGACTATCTCCTCTTTGATGCTCCTGTAGCAGGGAGCGGTCAAACATTTGACTGGGGGAAATTGGATACGACAGGACTAGCACAGCCCTTCTTCATCGCAGGTGGGCTCAATGAGAATAATGTGGCAGAAGCAATTCAACACTTTACTCCCTTTGCAGTAGATGTATCAAGTGGAGTAGAAATAGACGGACAAAAAGATCATGAAAAGATTAGAAGATTTATAGAGAGGGTAAAGAATGGCATATCAAGAACCAAATAAGGATGGATTTTACGGGAAATTCGGTGGACGTTTTGTCCCAGAAACATTGATGACAGCAGTCTTGGAGTTGGAAGAGGCTTATCGTGAAAGTCAGGCAGATCCAAGTTTCCAAGAGGAGTTAAACCAACTTTTGCGCCAGTATGTAGGTCGCGAAACTCCTCTTTACTACGCAAAAAACTTGACCCAGCATATTGGAGGAGCCAAGATTTACCTCAAACGTGAAGACCTCAACCATACAGGTGCCCACAAGATTAACAATGCCTTGGGACAAGTTCTTCTCGCTAAACGCATGGGCAAAAAGAAAATTATCGCTGAAACTGGTGCCGGTCAGCACGGTGTAGCAACTGCAACTGCTGCAGCCCTTTTCAACATGGAATGTACTATCTATATGGGTGAGGAAGATGTTAAACGCCAAGCCCTCAATGTCTTCCGAATGGAACTTTTGGGAGCCAAGGTGGAAGCTGTAACAGATGGTTCGCGCGTGCTCAAAGACGCGGTCAATGCAGCCCTTCGTTCATGGGTAGCCAACATCGATGATACCCACTATATCCTTGGTTCTGCCTTGGGGCCTCATCCTTTTCCAGAAATTGTGCGTGATTTCCAAAGTGTCATCGGTCGAGAGGCTAAACAACAGTACCGTGACTTGACAGGTCAAGATTTGCCAGATGCCCTAGTAGCTTGTGTTGGTGGAGGTTCTAATGCTATCGGTCTCTTCCATCCATTTGTGGAAGATGAATCTGTAGCTATGTATGGAGCTGAAGCGGCAGGACTTGGTGTGGATACAGAGCATCACGCAGCTACCTTGACCAAGGGTAGACCAGGTGTTCTCCACGGTTCGCTCATGGATGTGCTCCAAGATGCCCATGGACAAATCTTAGAAGCCTTCTCTATCTCAGCAGGTTTGGACTACCCAGGTATCGGTCCAGAACATTCTCATTACCACGATATCAAGCGTGCGACTTATGTGCCTGTGACAGATGAGGAAGCATTGGAAGGATTTCAACTCTTGTCTCGTGTGGAAGGGATTATCCCAGCTTTGGAGTCTAGTCACGCTATCGCCTTTGCGGTGAAATTAGCCAAAGAACTTGGTCCAGACAAGTCTATGATTGTCTGTCTATCAGGTCGCGGGGACAAGGATGTAGTTCAAGTCAAAGACCGCTTGGAAGCAGACGCAGCAAAGAAGGGAGAAGCTCATGCCTAAGACACTAACAGAAAAACTGAATGCTATAAAAGTGACTGGAAAGGGAATTTTCGTTCCCTATATCATGGCTGGAGATCATGAAAAAGGTTTGGATGGTCTCGGTGATACAATTCACTTTTTAGAAGACTTAGGTGTTTCTGCCATTGAGGTAGGAGTTCCTTTCTCGGATCCGGTTGCAGATGGTCCTGTTATCGAAGAAGCCGGCTTGCGCAGTCTAACTCGCGGAACCTCTACCCAGGCTTTGGTTGCAACCTTGAAAACCATTGAAACAGAAATTCCGCTTGTCATCATGACCTACTTTAACCCCCTCTTTCAGTACGGTGTGGAGAAATTTGTTAAAGATCTTGCTGATACAGCAGTTAAGGGCTTGATTATTCCAGACCTCCCTCATGAACATGCCAACTTTGTAGAGCCATATTTGGCGGATACAGACATTGCCTTGATTCCACTTGTCAGCTTGACGACAGGAATTGAGCGTCAAAAAGAACTCATTGAAGGGGCAGAAGGTTTTGTCTATGCCGTTGCTATCAATGGGGTAACAGGGAAATCAGGAAATTACCGAGATGACTTGGACAAGCACTTGTCTCAACTTCATCAAGTGGCAGACATTCCAGTTTTGACAGGATTTGGTGTATCCACTCAGGCTGATATAGAACGCTTCAATGCTGTATCAGACGGTGTTATCGTCGGTTCCAAGATTGTTAAGGCTCTGCATGAAGGACAAGTAGCAGAAATCGCTGACTTTATACGAGAAGCAGTAGCTTACCAAAAATAATCGCGCAAGCAGCAAGTAAGAGGAAAGGCACAAAAGGAAGTCTTTCCTTTTTCTTTGGCAGGAGAAAGGCTAGAATGCCGGTTGTAGAAGCAAATTGAATGAGAATCAGTATTTCTGTAAGTGTAAAAACTAGGGAACAAGAAGACAGAAATAGAAAATCACCTGCCCCAATGCGAATATCAATAACATGGGAAATGATTCCAAGAACTAGGAAGAAAGCCATGATTAGATTCCAACCACAGCATACCATGAGGACTAGGTGGAAAGTCAGCCAGACTAGCAAGGGATATTCTTGATGACGAAGGTCATAAATTCCTAAAGTTAAGCCGGCAGTTACTAGGATGACTTGCCCCAAAGTTAAAAATCCAACAGCCCCAGCTAAAAAGAGCAGTCCTAAGCTCATTTCAAAAAGGGCATACCAGAAAGGATAGCGAACCTTGCAGTAACGACAGCGAAAATTACTAATCACTTGAGAAATAATCGGAATCAAATCCAGTGATTTCAAGCGAGTCTGACAAGAATCACAGTGACTAGCAGGGAAAACAATGGATTGCTCAGGGAAACGATCAATGACCAATCCAAGAAAGGAAGCAAAAATAGCTCCAACAAGAAAAAAGTAAAGGTGAATCATACTTATTAATTCGGAAAAAATAAGAGAAAGAGTATAATAGTTGGATAAAGGAGAAATTTTAGGAGCAAATATGAAAATTCACTTTGAAAAAGGACTTCAGATAGAAAATGCCCAACTCATTTGTCGCTGGTCTAATGCTTTGGAAGAAAGTTTTCAGAATCAATGGATGGGACCCAAAATTTCTTATCCCTTGATTATCCAATCCTTACAAGAGCTGGAAGGAATTTTTTCCATTTTTGCTGAAGAAGAGTTTGTAGGCGTCATCCAGAAAATCAAACTAGAAGATAAAAATCTTCATATCGGGAGATTTTTTATCAATCCCCAGAAACAGGGGCAGGGGTTAGGTAGCCAGGCTTTAAGGAAATTTGTTAGTTTGGTCTTTGAAAATGAAGACATAGATACTATTTCTCTAAATGTCTACGAGGCAAATCAAACAGCTTACAATCTTTACCAAAAAGAAGGATTTGAAATCGTTCAAATGGTTGAAGCACCTGTACGAAAATATATAATGAGAAAATCGAGGTAAGGACTAGTTGATATCTAAAACTGCACCCGTACAATTTTTGGTTTTCAAACTTGTTGCAGAGAAATTTTCTTGATAAAATAGATACATGACTAGATATAAAGCAATCATTTCCTATGATGGCTACGCCTTTGCTGGCTTTCAACGGCAACCACACGCGCGTAGTGTCCAAGAGGAAATTGAAAAAACTTTAACCAAATTAAATAAAGGGCAGGCCATTACCATCCATGGTGCAGGGCGAACGGATAGTGGTGTTCATGCGCTAGGGCAGGTTATCCACTTTGATCTTCCCTATCAGATGGATGAGGAAAAGCTTCGCTTTGCTCTCGATACTCAAAGTCCTGAAGATATAGATGTCATTTCGATTGAGGTAGTGGCTGATGATTTTCATTGCCGTTATGCCAAGCATAGCAAGACCTACGAGTTTATCGTGGATAGAGGGCGTCCTAAAAATCCTATGAGACGTCATTATGCCACCCACTATCCCTATCCACTAGATGTGGAACGCATGCAAAAGGCTGTGAAGAAATTAGAAGGAACCCATGATTTCACCGGTTTTACTGCTGCCGGAACAAGTGTGGAGGACAAGGTAAGAACGATCACGGGAGCCAGTCTTAGGGTTGACGAGACCGGTCAATTTTTGACCTTTACTTTCTCTGGCAATGGCTTCCTCTATAAGCAGATTCGAAATATGGTCGGGACCTTGCTGAAAATTGGTAATAACAGAATGCCGATAGAGCAGATTGACCTGATTTTGGAGAAAAAAGACAGACAGTTGGCAGGTCCAACTGCAGCACCCAATGGTTTGTATTTGAAGGAGATTCGTTATGAAGAATAATCGTATTTTAGCACTTTCAGGAAATGATATTTTTAGTGGTGGTGGACTAGCTGCTGACCTCGCGACCTATACTTTAAATGGTTTGCATGGTTTTGTAGCTATGACTTGTTTAACTGCTTTGACGGAAAATGGTTTTGAGGTCTTCCCAACAGATGAGACTATTTTCCAACAACAGTTGGATAGCCTCAAGAGCGTAGACTTTGGAGGGATTAAGATTGGTCTCTTACCGACTGTTGGTGTTGCTGAGAAAGCTCTTAACTTTATCAAGGAACGCACAGGAGTTCCAGTGGTATTGGATCCAGTTCTCGTTTGTAAGGAAACGCACGACGTTGCAGTCAGCGAGCTCTGTCAAGAGTTGATTCGCTTTTTCCCTTATGTGACTGTAATTACACCCAATCTACCTGAGGCAGAATTGCTAGCAGGCCAAAAGATTGAAACCTTGGACGATATGAAGGCTGCAGCTCAGAAGTTACATGACTTGGGTGCACCAGCAGTCATTATTAAAGGTGGGAATCGCCTTAGTCAGGATAAGGCTGTGGATGTCTTTTATGATGGAGTGAATTTTACCATTTTTGAGAATCCAGTCTTAGAAGGACAAAATGCTGGTGCAGGATGTACTTTTGCCTCAAGCATTGCCAGTCAGTTAGTCAAGGGAGAGGGGCTATTACCTGCGGTTGAGAGTTCCAAAACCTTTGTTTACCGTGCTATCGCACAAGCAGATCAATATGGAGTAAGACAATATGAAGCAAACCAAAACAAGTAAAATCGCCCTATTATCAATACTGACTGCCCTATCGGTAGTTTTAGGTTATATTGTCAAAATCCCAACCCAAACAGGAATCTTAACTCTTTTAGATGCTGGTATCTTTTTCACTGCTTTTTATTATGGAAAACGAGAAGGAGCTATTGTGGGAGGTCTAGGAGGTTTCATTATTGACCTGATCTCAGGCTATCCTCATTGGATGTTCTTCAGCTTGCTTTTCCATGGTTTGCAGGGTTACTTTGCAGGTTTTAAAGGAAAATGGAAGTGGCTTGGATTAGTTTTGGCAACTTTTATCATGGTAGCCGGTTATGCATGTGTGACATCTTGGATGAAAGGTTGGGGTGTAGCTCTGACAGATATTCCTCACAATTTGTTGCAGAATTTTGTTGGAATGATTGTTGGGTATCTTCTCTATCAGAGTATTAAGAAAATTAGTAAGCAGTAAAAAGGAATCTTCCCTGGGAACTCTTGAAAAAGCTCTGATTTTTTGCTAAAATGAAAACTATGAAAACACTCTACGATGTGCAACAATTTCTCAAACGGTTTGGCATTCTTGTCTATATGGGCAAACGTCTTTATGACATTGAGTTGATGAAGATTGAACTATCACGAATCTATGATGCTGGCTTGATGGATAAGCTGGATTATCTTGAAGCAGAGGCTGTTCTGCGTAGAGAGCACAAACTAGAATTAGATTATTTAGAAAAAAATGGAGATTAGGTATTATGGTAACTTGGGTATTATGGGGACTTATTATAGCAATGTTGGCTTGGATGGGATACAACTATCTTCGTATTCGCCGTGCGGCCAAAATTGTTGACAATGCAGAGTTTGAGTCTTTGATTCGTACCGGTCAGTTGATTGACTTGCGTGATCCGTCAGACTTCCACAGAAAACATATCCTCGGAGCTCGTAATATTCCTTCAAACCAATTGAAGACAAGTTTGGCAGCTCTTCGCAAGGATAAACCTGTCCTTCTCTATGAAAACCAACGTGCACAACGGGTTACTAATGCAGCACTTTTCTTGAAAAAACAAGGTTTCTCAGAAATTTATATCCTTTCTTACGGATTGGATTCTTGGACAGGAAAAGTTAAGACTAGCTAATAATGTGAAATAAAGTTGTCACATATGTTTAATATACAGTTCTAGCTTTTTATGATATAATTAATTTGTATTAAATTTAAGGAGTTTTTTATTATGCAAGAAAAGAAAAAAGCCTCACTTGTTTTAGGTATTCTATCTATCGTCCTTGGTTTGCTATCTCCAATCGTAGGACTTATTTTGGGGATTATTGGCCTTGTCTTGGCTAATTCACATCAAAATCAATCTGGACTAGTGTATAAAACAGAAAAAATTCTCAATATCGTAGGGATTGTCATTTCTGTACTTAACTGGATTGCAGGACTTATCTTAATGATGCATTAATCAGGGTTCTAACAAAAAAAGCTTTAGTTTTAAAGCTTTTTTTGTTTGATCCAATCTTCTCGAAATAGGTATGAATCATTCTAATGCTTCTTGACTCAGGTGCAAGTTTACATACAGCAAAATTGATTACACCATAGATAAAATCTCTTTATATGGTATAATGAATCTGTGATAAATTTAAGGAGTTTTTATAATATGGATACACAAGAAAAGAAAAAAACTTCATTTGTTTTAGGTATCATATCTATCATAGCTGCCTTTGGATTTCCAGTGTTAAGTATTATTTTTGGTATTTTTGGTTTGGTCTTGGCACATTCGCATCAAAAAGAGTCTGGACTAGACTATAAGACAGAAAAAATTCTCTCTATTTTAGGGCTTGTGTTAGGGCTTGTCATTTCTGCACTTTTTTGTATCGTATTAATCTCACAACTTTCGAGAATTAATTAAAGAGTTTGGGACAAAAATTCTAGCCTCTCAATTGTCTATGGATTGTCGAGCAAGACGCAGTGGTTGAGTGGGCTCTACTACGCTGATTTCATCAGCTTTTACAGCCCTACTCAACTGTGCGGAGGTGGGACGACGAAATCGAATTCTAACGAATTACCGATTTCTGTCCCACTCTCTTTTTTGTTTTATCCACTTTTCTCTAGGTAGTTTTTTATGATTTCCAATTCCTCTTGGTTCAAGGGACGGTATTGCCCCTCTGCTAGCTCTGAATCTAATGTGAAATCCCCAAACTGAACTCGTTTGAGAGCAGTGACCTTGACACCGACTGAGAGGAACATTTTTTTAACCTGATGAAATTTTCCTTCAGAGATGGTGATAGTGGCTCTGCTGAGACTAGGACTTGAAGATAGAATCTCAAGTTGAGCAGGTTTACAGCTAGTTCCATCTAAAAAGATAATCCCATCTTTGAATTGTTGGATGTGATCGGATAAGAGCGGTCCATTGACTTCAACTTGATAAGTTTTATCTACATGATATTGAGGATGGAGAAGTTGAAAACCAAGAGGGCCATTATCAGTCAAGAGAAGAAGTCCTGTTGTGTCTCGATCTAGTCGACCGATTGCATAGAGCTGATCCGACTGGAGGTATTGAGGGAGTAAATCCATAACTGTTGGCAGTTTCTTGTCCTTACTTGCTGTCACGACACCACTTGGTTTGTGGAGCATGAGATAGGTGTGCTCATATCCTTGGATTTTTCTATCCTGAAAAATCACCTCTTGCAATCCTGTATCGATATTCTGTGAAAGGGAAGTAGCAGGAAATCTATCTACCATGATTTCCTTTTTCAGGAGAGCCTGTTTCATGGTTTTTCGACTGATTTTTTCCTGGGCCAATAAATTATCTAAACGCATACCAGCTTATCTTATCACAAGTCGGGATTTTTGAAAAGAAAAGATAAGCCATGAATTTTCTTTTGAAAACATTTACACTTACTTGAGTTAAGTCATTTGCTTAAAATTGTGGTATAATTGCTCAGTTAGAAAATAAATTTTTGAATATAACAGAGGAAATCATGACAAAATTAAGAGAAGATATCCGTAATATCGCGATTATCGCCCACGTCGACCACGGTAAAACAACCCTCGTTGACGAATTATTAAAACAATCTGAAACACTTGACGCGCGTACAGAATTAGCTGAGCGTGCTATGGACTCAAACGATATTGAAAAAGAGCGTGGAATCACTATCCTTGCGAAAAATACAGCAGTTGCCTACAACGGAACTCGTATCAACATCATGGATACACCAGGACACGCGGACTTCGGTGGAGAAGTTGAGCGGATCATGAAAATGGTTGACGGTGTTGTTTTGGTCGTAGATGCTTACGAAGGAACAATGCCTCAGACCCGTTTTGTTTTGAAAAAAGCCTTGGAGCAAGATCTTGTTCCGATCGTTGTAGTTAACAAAATCGACAAACCATCAGCTCGTCCAGCAGAAGTAGTGGATGAAGTTTTGGAACTCTTCA
>OBVT01000258.1_pt1 | contig 14719 bp, 10 predicted proteins | sample 1476231 | NCBI WGS metagenome assembly OBVT01 (sample SAMEA2580031, study PRJEB22360) | human gut metagenome | reverse complement strand
TGTAAATTAAGTATCAGTTCATTCCAGAAGGGAAATAGAGATTACGTTGATGAAAATGGAGCGGTCTTTCTAATTTTTACAGTTTCTGATCTGATGTTACTACTTGATAAGGGAAAGATGAAGGTTACTAAGATCAAGAAAGAACTGCAAGAACATGGCCTCTTACGAGAAGTTAGACAGGGGCTTAATAAACCAAATAGACTTTATCTTCAGCTAGTAGATGCTAATTTAGAAATAGTGGAGCACTATTCAATCGACGGTGAGTTGTTAAAGAGGATAGATGCTTTTGGTAAAGTTCTCTACGAAAAAGAGTGTGATATAGAAAAAACACCAAAACCCCTCGGTAATAACGGACGTCCACAAAACGGACGTCCACAAAACGGACTTCAAAACGTCCATAAAACGGACGGAATAAATACAGAGAAGAGTAAGACAGATAATCTTTACGATACTAATCGATACGAAGACGAGTCGACTTTATCTGAGTTATCAATTTCTGAAGCATTCAAAATGGGACAACATGGTTTTCTTTCTCCTCAACTAGTTCAGAAACTCAGTTTGTTCGGAAAAGATGCAAAAATTCTTGAAAATAAAATCTATCAAGCCAAACGCCAAGTTGAGAAGGATTACAACAACCTCTTAGCTGATCAGGAAATTTATGGAGAGGTTTGGCTGCAAGATCTTGAACGTGAGCTTGATAAATTGATTTTCAAAATTAAAACAGGAGAGGTCGAAGGAAAATCAATCCAGAATGTTCCAGCATACTTCTACAAAATGATGATTCGTTTTTGGAAGATGGCTCTACTCATCGAAAAAGAACGGGGCTTTATGGAGGTGGCTGGACAAAGTGAGTATGCTAGAAAATTCCCTGATGAGTGTCCTAGTCTGATTGCACATTATTATCCAGATAAGCTAACAGATACGAAATTGAACCAATATTTAGCTGAGTTGTCTAAGGGTACTACAACATGTTAAAAGAAGGAGACAACTAGATGTGAGTAATCAAACGCAAAACCGTATTAAAGAATTACGAAAACAGGCCAGGTTGTCACAACAGACCTTGGCTGATCAGATAGGAGTATTTCGTAACACCATATCGAACTGGGAAACAGGATATAGTCAGATAAGTCTTGAAAATGCTAAAAAAGTAGCAGAATACTTTGAGGTAACTATTGACTACCTGTTAGGTTCAGAATCGGACCAAACCTAGTCCAGATAGCTCTATATTGACCGAGAAGTCATTAAACTACAGACCTTTGAAAACTGAATACAAGACTTGCCCTGATGCAGCGTGGCTATGGATAAAAAAGAAACGGGGGCGAGTAGCAAACTAGAAAAGGATATCTAGTCCAGCCACTGAACGAAAAAGCATGACAATGGTCATAAGCTGAAGGAGTATGGGTTACTAGACTATAAACCCAGCGTATAAAATACCGATGTAAAAATACGTTTTTACACAGCACAGCGTAATTTTCGCTTTTCAACTTCAAGGAGAAATCTATGACAGATGAAATAACCGTCCGCCTAAAGGACTTAAAAAACTTAGGAAAACAAGGAGGTGCGACAGCTCGCTTAGAGGACGGCACAGACCTTATCCTGAAGCCAGATTATGCAGTTAAACAGGCTAGAGGATATGTAGACGGCCTTTTAAGGGATGTTGAATTTCATTTGCCTTATAAAAAGGTTTATGGTCAAATTCGCACTATTAAGAGAGATGCTCAAGTTATAGCTCGAAAAGTTAAGACACCATCAGGAATGGAGCTTCGTTTAACTGGAAAAGGTTATAACCCGAAAAATAAATAAAGAAAAGGAAAAATCAAAATGAACAAGAAACAAGTATTAGCTACACTAGCACTTTCAACTATCGCACTTGCACAAGTTGGTTATGTATCAGCAGACGATCCTGCACCAATTGATTCTTCTGCCCCAGCAACAGAAGTCGTTACGCCAACAACGCCTAGCGCTTCAACGGAAACAGAGGCCCCAGCAGTTCAGCCAACGGAGCCTTCAGTTACTCCAGTAGATCCAACAGCGCCAAGTGTACAAGACAAAGACAACACAGGAAGTCTTGACGGGGTATCAACAGACAAACCAGCACCTTCTGATAAGCCACAGGATAAGGATAATGCAGGTAGTCTCGATGGTGTACCAACACCATCAGATAAACCACAAGACAAAGACAACGCAGGAAGTCTTGACGGGATATCAACAGACAAACCAGCACCTTCAGACAAGCCACAGGACAATGATAATGCAGGTAGCCTTGATGGAGTCCCAGTTGAAAAGCCAAAAACAACAGACGAGGCAAACGAACAAGGGAAGTCTCAAATTGGAACTACTTCAACTTCAACAGGTCAAGTGGTGCATGATGTAACAAAAGAACTAGTTGAAACGAATAGAGGAGCTTCAATTGTTAGCACGCAAAACGGAAACGTAGTCCTTTCAGATGGATCTGTAGTAACTCCTGAAGAGATCGGTGGTACTGTTAACGAAGATAAGACTATCTCTGTTACTGATAAAGAAGGCAAACTTAAAACACTTCCAAACACTGGAACTGCAGAAAGCATTCTAGGTACTATTGGGGCTATGTTGTTGACAGCAGTGGGTTATTTTTACAAGAAAAAATATTTTTAAAATAAGAAAAATTTAAACGAATTATAACAATGTATTGTTAAATAATTTTTAGCTCATCTTAAGTTTTTTGGATTTTGTTAAGGAGTAAACAATGAAAGTTAAAGGTTCAATGTTGTTACTTTCAACAGTAACATTACTTGCTTTTAGTAATAGTGTAGTTCATGCTGATTCTGCAAGAGAAGTAAGAATCGCTCAACTAGAGAAGCAGAAAGATAGTCTTTATAAGGCAAATGGGTCTAGTGGTTTTGAATCTAGTGGTCGCTGGTATTCTTTGAAGGAAAGTGAAAACAAGATAAAAGAATTAGAGCAACAAGTTTCTCAGTTAAATGTACCTTATTCAGAAAAGAATACAATCAAAGTAAGTGCTGAGTATGCAAAGGCTCTTAAAGATTATTTCAACTATGGTAAAAGTGAAGCTGAAAGAGATCATGCAGAACAAATTTTGAAGTCAGAAAGTAGCAAGCTACGTTCACAAGAAGGAAATTTTATTTCTAGTACTTCTGATCAAGTTGAAGTTTATGATGTAAATAATCTTCCTAAAGAAGTTGTAGTTGAATTGAATTACTTTGCTTTAGATATGCTTAATCAAGTTCGTAGTCAAATGGGGATGCCACAAGTTTCGTTAGCTAGTTCATCTATTGATTTTGCCGATAAACTTTCAAAAAAAGTTCGTGAAGCAAATAGAAGTGCTTTTGATTGGCATTATGTAAAAGGTATCAATGATGTAGCTAGAGAATATGGCTTGCCTACTTCAAGCAGGGAAGATGAAGTAAGCGAATATGGAAGTCAGTACTATGAAAACCACTTTGCTTTAAGTGGAGTCTCAAGTGAAATGACTAAAGCTGAAATGAAACAGTGGGTTTATAATTCTATCTTGAACTTTTTGTTTAATGGGACAGAGTTCCTTCATGCTCAATCCGTAGCTGGTGTGAATTATGGGACAACTAATAAAAATGAGTATATTGGACTATCATTTTACTATTTAAAAGATGGACTTGGGATTAGTTATATTACGGTTAGTGATACTGATCTTTCTAAAGCAACAAAGAGTGTTTTCAATACCTCTAGTCCGTCAAACACAACAGAAAGTAATCGACAAGCAAGTTTAGCTAAGAAATCAAAAGAATTACAAGATGAAAAAAGTAAGTATGAGAAGTTACAAAGTGCTTATAACGACTATAACAAAATTTCCAAGGAAATTGATTCTCTGAAGGCTCAGGAGGAAAAGGAGAAACAAGAAAAAGCTAAGAAGGATAAGGAAAAACAAAATACAAGTCCTGCTAAGCCATCTAAACCTTCTCAAAAACAAGATACGAATAAACCGAGCAAACCTTCTCAGAATCAAAGTAAACCTTCATCAAGTAAGAATGGATGGGTCAAGGAAAATGGTTCATGGTTCTTTTATAGAAACAACAAACGTGTGACAAATACATGGCAAGGCTCATATTACTTGAAGTCTGATGGTAAGATGGCAGAAAGTGAATGGATTTATGATTCAAGCTATAAAGCGTGGTATTATTTAAAATCAAATGGTGTTTATTCACGAAGTGCATGGCAAGGTTCATATTATCTGAAATCTGATGGTAAGATGGCAGAAAGTGAATGGATTTATGATTCTTATTATGGTTCATGGTTTTATATTAAGAATGGTGGTTCGTATGTAAATAATCAATGGTATAAAGTCAATGGACTTTGGTATTCTTTCAAGTCTGGTGGTTATATGGAAAGAAATACTTGGAAGGGTTCATATTATTTGAAGTCTAGTGGGGCTATGGCTGTTAATGAATGGATTTATGATTCTTATTATGGTTCATGGTATTATTTAAAATCAAATGGAGTATATGCTCGTAATGAAGTGATTCAGGGGTATAAACTTGATTATTCAGGTAAATGGGTATGATTTTAGAAGTATTTAAGCGATCTCGTTCACCATCTTAAAAAAACGAGGTTAGAAAAAAATAACAAAATGATTTAAAAAAAGGAGAAATATAATGTTAAAATCAAATCAATATAAGGCTTATGGTTCAATCCGTAAGACAAAGGTAGCTGGTGCGTGTGGAGTTATTCTTGCGCTTGGTATTTTGGGAATGGGACTTCAAGGGACTGTATCTGCTGATGAAGTTTCAACTGATAAAACTGTTGCAGTAGAGAAGAAAACTGAACTGGAAGTTCCTATCTCTCATGAAAACCTTGATAAAGCTGTTACTGAAGCTAAAAATGCTGGTGTTAATGTAGAAGTAGGTGCTGTTAAGGATAAAGGTGTTGCAACTTCTGAAACAGTCGCAGAAAAGAAAAAAGAAATTGAAGCTGATTATGCGAAGCAAGAAAAAGAAGTTAAAACTGTGACTGATGATTATTCTTCTAGGGTAGATAAAACTACTAAAGAACGTGAAGTAATTGAACAAGAAAACAAGTCTAAACAAGAAGCGTATGACAAAGCTGTAAAAGAACATGAAGCAGAAGTCAAACGTATTGAAGCTGAAAACAAAGCTATTCTTGATGATAATGCTAAGAAAGAAGCTGAAACCAAAGCTGAAAATAAGCGTATTGCAAAGGATAACGCTGAAAAAGAAGCTAAATATAGTAAAGATTTAGCAGATCAAAAAGCCTTTAATGAAAAGGTTGAAAAAGAAAATGCTGATCTTAAATCTCAGTATGATAAGAAGCTGGTAACATATAACAAAGAATTAGCTGTTTATAATAAGCAGAAAGAAGAACTTGCTAAAAAAGGATTGAAGGCTGAAAAACCTCATATCCAAGTATATGGGGATTATGACAATTCACAACGTGGTAGCGTAAACTACTATAAAAAATTGACTGCTTCTTTTGAAGGTGTTGATGGTTTGACTTCCGTTAAAGATTATATCGGTTTACATTCTGATACAACTATTAGTGGAAGTCGTGCAGGGTTGCTTGCAAATAATGATGGAGTTTTTGCTGAAATTGTAAATCCAAAAGCAGGCGATTCATTTACGCTCCATAATATTGCTGAAAGTAAAGATGGTAAGAAAATCTCTGCTAAGTTTACTTTTAGAAGTGCTGAGCCTGAATGGGTGAAAGAAGGAAAATCGTTAAGTTCAACTAAAATCTTTATTAGTAAAGATAATGGAAGTGGTTCTATTAACTTTATTTATGGGAATTTAGTTCAGTTTGATACAAAAATTGATTTCTTTTATGAAAAAAATGGAAAAAATGCTGTGATGGCTATTGCTTCTATGTTTAATGATATTGATTATGGTCAAGAATTGAGTTTGACCTATCAAGATGGTTCAGAAGGGATTGTTTTGAATCCAAAAGGTTCAGAAGTGAAGAAGGTAAGTCGTGATGGTCGTTCTTATTATAAGGGTGAATATAAGACTGCTTGGACTTATGATGTTCCTGAATTGGGAGTAAAAAAAGGTGATCTTGGTTATGATAACGTTAAAGATGAAGCTGATATTCCTTTAGGTTCAATTTTGTCTGTTGGGTATGGTTCTAGTTTGAATTTTGCTTATCATAATGGACGTGGAGTTCATAATGATAAAGAAACAGAAGAAAAACGCAAGGAAATTGAAGGTATTTATGCTTCTGAAGGTAAAGCTGTTCCTTCTGATGAAACAATTTTCACTGGTTATGGTTGGGCAGTTGGTATCTTTGGTAAAGCAAGTGCAACTGTTCCAATCAATATTTTGACAAAACCTCCTGTTGAGCCTAAGTATTTGCCAAAAGACACTATTGAAATTCCTAAACCTAAATTGGAAAAACCAAAAGAGTTTGTACCTCGTACAACACTTCCAACTCCACCAGCTCCAACTCCACCAGAGAAGAAAAAAATTCCTGAAATGCCTTTAGTTCCTGCCGTGAAAGTGAACTACTCACGCTTGCGTGTGAAACCATCAACTCCAAAACCTGTGAAGGCTATCAAAGATACTTATGAACGTAGTATTAATGGGGCAAATACATTTGATAAAAATGTGAAATTCAGTTTAACAACTGATTATAAACCATACTCAACGTTTACTACTGATTCTAAGACTTATGGTAAAACATGGGCAATGGTAGATGATGTTCAAGACGGAGCATATAAGGTAGATGATTCTAAAATCACAATGAAAGATTCTGCTGGTAAAGATGTTAAGGCTTTGTTTAATATGTACCATGTTCTTTCAGAAAAGCAACGTACAAAAGAAATTCAAAATATTTTGAAGGAAGCTGGTTTGAATCCAAAAGGTGAGTTCTATATGTTTGTAGCGAAGGATTCTGCTTCATTCTATAAAAACTATGTGAAACAAGCTAAAAATATCACGATTGATCTTCCTGCTCGTTTGTTGGTAGAAAAAGGTCAGATTGTAAAAAATGATTTCCATCAAATTGATTTTGGAAATAGCTTTGTTTCTAATTTGGTAACAGTTCAAGTTCCTGATTTGAAACCTGAAAAACACGCTTTGGATCAAAAAGACGATAAGAAGATTCGTGATGGTCAAGAAATTCAGATTGGTGAATACCTACGCTATCTTTTGGACGGTGTGACTGTGCCTTCTAAACATGATACTCTTTACCAGTATGATGGAATTGATATGCTTGATATGAAGCATGATAAATATACAGGTAACTGGTCAGGAATCATTCGTGGTACTGAATATGTAGCTGGAAAAGATATGGTGTTACCGTATGATGTAGTTCTTTCTGATGGAAAAGTTGTTAAAGCTGGAGATAAGATTGTTAAAGGCTCTAGCTATGCTTTCCAATTTAAGTTTGATCAAAGTACAAATTCTGATTTCATTAAGAAGATTGTTAAAGTAACATGGAATGAAAAAGATGGTAAGTGGTCATATACTATTGACAAAGATTTCTTGAACTCTTTAGGAGTCAAGGGTAGCTTCGATGCGGACTTCTACATCGAAGTAGAGCGAATTGCAGCTGGAGAAGTCGAGAATAAATTTGTGAACATTGTAAACAGTGAAGAAATGACTGCCAAGGTTGTTACTCGTACACCAGAGCCGCCTAAACCTGAAGAACCTGGAAAACCAAAACAATCACTGCCAAACACTGGATCAGCAGCAAGCATGCTTCCAGTTGTGGGAATGATTTTGGGATTATTGAGTCTTGCAGGTCTTCGTAAGTATAAAAAATAGAACATCTAGAAATTCCCCCTCATCTATGGTATAATGAAGCCATAAAAAAGAGGGGGAAGAGAGATGAGAAAGGACACGAAAATGGATGCACATGTGACTAGAAGTGGATACAGATACTATACCCCAACTAAAACAAAATCAGAAGTAACCAAACCTGAAGAAGAGAAGAAGTGGAAAAAAGGCCTACGTTGGCTAGGGAAAGCCATCTGGTCAGGAGTAAAGAACCTACCGAGTGTGATTGTGAGAGCTGCTGTTTTGATGGTTGCGACTCCACTCATGTTTCTCCTCTTTATCTTTAATCTGATTAAGAGCTTGATTGCGACAGCAATTGGTTGGTTTGTGTTTAAGGTTATAGTTGCGTTTCTTGTTCTGTGTTATTGGGCATTTCTAACAAAAGAAGGAACCGCTCCAGCAAGTGTTGAACTTTGGTTTAAAAATTGGATAATGCCAGAAGGTGTTCCAATCTATCATTGGTGGGAAACGACCATCATCGTTGTCTTGGCTATGATTACAGCCCTCTCTCTAACCTTTCGTCCAGAGGATGAAAAATAGTATTAAATAAACAAAGTAGGTACTAGGAATCTTTCTTAGTACCTTTTTTATAAAAAGAAAGTGAGAAAAAAGAATGGATGCAGTTGTAGATTTTATTAACAAAATTGGAAATATCGGTGGGATTATCGGTATTGGATGGGCCGCTTGGGGAGCCTGGGACTTAGCAGTAGGAATCAAACGTGAATTAGATGACAAGAAGGATAAAGGAATCCAAAGTTTGATCCTAGGTGCACTTCTTGGTGCCGTCCTAAAAGCACTCTTTACCGCTTTGGCAACAGGTCTTCAAACTCTTGGCTAGTATGAGGAAGAAAAAGGAGGTGGTTTTATGAACCAATCCACACTTGATCAACTAACCATGAGTCTGAAAGACTATAATGCGACAGCTTATGAATTGATGGAAACTATTTCGGGTTCGATGGAGAAGGTAGCCATTTTGCTTCTTCTCCTTTTTATGGGGATCAACCTCATGAACTGGCACCAGCATTTTAAAAGCAATGGTGGGGAGTTATCTTTTCAGCTTTGGATTGAAGAAATCCTCAAGTATGCCATTGCCCTTTTTTTAATCCTCTATGTGGATGCGATTTTTGATGCCTTATCTTGGTTATTCAATGTTGTGATTAAGTCAGTGTCTAGTGCAAGTATTAGTCCATATGAAACAGAGATGCCAGATTTAAAAGGAGTCAATGCTATAGCTAAAGCTATGCTTCAATTCATTTATTGGATTGTCGATTTTGTCGGTCAGATATCGACTAAGTTGTTGATCTTGTTGCGCTCTTTTACACTTTACACGTATAAGGGAATCGCTAAAATTATTGTCGCTTGTTACATGGTAGATAGCTTGCGCCCAATCTGCTTCGGATTCTTTAAGCTCTATATTGCAGCTGTCCTTCAGGGATTGATTTTAGTGGTTGTGATCATGCTGTACCCAGCCATTGTAACTAACGATCTCCTGACAGTTGAGAAAACTGGAGCTTGGACGAGTGCCTTAGTTGCCATTGCAAAGGGAATTATTTACATTGTCATGCTCTTTGGTAGCCAACGCATGGCCAAGAATATCGTGCAGGTGAACTAGGAGGAACAATGTTTAAAAAGCACTCACAGAAAAATCAGCAAGTGCTAGGAAATATATGGAGAGTTATTTTAAAAACAGTAGTCTGGGGGCTACTGTTTTTACTTAGGGCTTTCTTTTTCTATTACTTGTGCCGTAGAGCTCTACAGCCACATTGGCTGGCTATCGTAAGTGGTATTATTTTGGCATGTGGGAGCGAATTTATTTTCTTTAAAAAAAGATAACTGGAAGAAAGGAACAGAATGACACGTTTAGGTAGTGAATTTTTAAAGGCTTTAGATAGCTACGAAAGGCCAGTTATAGGGTATATGACACTGAGACAGTTAGTGCTACTATTTGGTATCGCATTGACAGTAGTTGTCACTACCATCCTCTATTGGCTGAAGGCACCTGATACTATTCTTTATGGCGTTGATATTTTGTTATTAGCGCCTTTTGTTATTTTCGGGTGTTATTTTGATGAAAAAATTAAAGATAATATCCGTTTCTTGTTGACCAAGCAGGAACGATCTTATCAGACAGATTATGACAGAAAGGAATATACAAGAAATGAATTTATTCGGCCGAAAGAAAACCCCGAAACTCTCTAAGGAGGAACGGGAACGGGCCAAACGTCTGAGACGTACCATGACGGCCTCTACACAGAACAGCCTTAATTATCAATGGCTGACACCTGATGGACTTATGAAAATTACAAATGATCAATTTTCAAAGACCTACCGACTAGGTGATACAAGCTATATTACTGCAACAGATGATGAGCGAATTGATATCATTGAAACAAATGCTGATATTTTTAATTCGCTGGACATTGATAATGATATGCAGCTATTGATTCTGAATCGTAGGGTAGAAAGCAATAGCTTATCTTCTATCCGCTATGATTTGGTTGGAGATGGATATGACGATTATCGTAAAGAATACAATGCGATGATCAAGGATCGTTTTTCACAGGAACAAAATACCTTTAAGGTAGAAAAATATCTGACAATCACTACCCAAACAGATCAGGATCATCAAGCTAGAAGAATCCTCGATGATACAGCTAGCGTTATTGAAAGTCAGTATAGTGGCTTAGGAATCTCCTTTAAGGAATTAGAGGGATTAGATCGCCTTCTTATCTTCCGAAAACTCTTGAGACGAGAAGGCTTTATTGATTTTAACTATGAAGACATTGCTATTTCTGGACTATCAACCAGGGACTTTGTAGCTCCAAACTATCTGAAGTTTGAAAAAGATTATATGAAAATTGATGATTGTTTCGCAAGGGTGATGTATGTTAGACAATATCCTACCTTCTTGAATGACAAACTGATTAAGAATATCCTGGATACAGGAATTGAACTTGCTATCAGCCTACATGCGAAACCCTATGATACTGCAGATGCCTTGAAGAAAATCAAGACAGTTAAGTCAAGTGTACGCAGGGAAATGATCAAAAGTCAGAAGGCTGCAGCCAAAGAAGGCTATGGAAGTGACTTAGCCGTTGGTGGGAAGGCTGTGGAGACATCACGTGAAACAGAGAAATGGACTGAGGAACTCCAGGACAATGACCAAAAAATGTTTTCAGGTGTGATGACGATTTTCTTTATGGCTGATAGTCTAGAAGAGTTGAATATCTACACAGAGCAGGTTCAACGATCTGTCCGTAAAAACACAGTAGAACTGGATAAGTGTTACTTATATCAGGAAGAATCCTTGAATACGATTCTACCGATTGGGATTCCATTTATCAACGTGAAACGCCGTTTTATGAGAGATATGACTACCAGTAACTTGGCCACACAGGTTCCATTTACCAACGTAGATCTTCGATCTAGCAGTCCACGTGCAATCTATTATGGCCAGAATCAGCTATCTAAGAATGCTATCACAGTTGACCGTAAGAAAGATTTGAATACAGGTTCAGGTTGTATCTTTGGGACTTCAGGTTCAGGAAAATCTGTTCTTGCTAAAGGTGGAGAGATAATTCCTACAACTCTACGTTACCCTGAAGATAATATTATTATCGTCGATCCTGAAGATGAGTACACGGGTATTGGCCGAGAATTGGGTGCAGAAATTATCACAATCGCTCCTGGATCGCAACATCACTTTAACTTGTTGGATCTCCCTGATAAGGATAAACTGCAGGCAGAAGATAGTGACCCGATTGGCCAAAAATCAAACCTTTTATCAACCTTGTTTGAAAATATATTCTCTGAGGTATCAGACGATGAATTTGCGATGATTGACCGTGTAACGAGAAAGACCTATGAGGAATTTGAAAACCCAACCTTTAAGGATTGGCAAGCAGTTTTGGAACGTCAACCTGAAGCCGTTGCTAAGGATCTAGCACTGAAGGCAGAACCTTATACTATTGGTTCAAATGATATCTTTGCACACCCTACCAACGTCAATATGAATAGCCGCTTTATTATCTTTAATCTCAAGCAGTTGAGTGGTAAACTGAAGCCATTTGCCCTCCTGGTGATTCAGGATTTCATCTGGAACCAGGTAGTCAATAATCAAGGAAAAGCTATTACATGGTTGTACTTTGATGAGTTGCAGCTATACTTCAAAAATAAACTGCAAGCAACCTTCTTTACAGAGCTATACTCACGTATTCGTAAGTACGGAGCTATTCCAACAGGGATTACCCAGAACCCAGAGACTGTTTTATCTACAGAGGAAGGTAGAAAGCTGGTCGCAAACTGTGAGTTTCTAGCCCTCCTGAAGCTGAAGCGGACAGACCTGGAAGCCCTGGAGCAGGTTATCCCTCTTACACCTTCACTAGAGCGATTTGTCTTGCGGCCAAAAGCGAAAGGTACTGGTTTGATCGTGGCTGGGGATACGATTGTCCCATTTGAAAATCCTATCCCTAAAGATACCAAGCTGTATCAATTGGTTGCGACAGATAGTTAAAAAATAGAAAGAGAGGTGATTTCTTTTGTTTGAAAGTGATCCCAAACAATTAAAACAGGAGCGTAAGAGGAGAATCAAAGAGGGATCATCCCTTAATAATAAAAAAGCTCCTAAAGAAGCACGTTTAGACTCAAAAGTTGCATTTAAAGAAGCTAAGAAGAATTATCGCTTAGCGAACAAAAATTATAAACTACATAAAGGACCTCAAGCAACAGCTAGAGGTCTTTTCTTTAAGCAACAACGTGATCGAGCAAAGTTGGAAAAACAAATTGCAACAACGCTCTATAAACGAGCTAAAAAGGCAGATGATAGTTATATTCCCAATCGTATAAAGAGACGAACAAAACAAAGTGCCAAAATGAAGCTGAGGCATGATGTTGAGAAGACAATCAGAGATAATGATATTCTTGGAGATTGGGTTCAAGCTAGACAAAATATTCGGCAGTTCAAGTACCAGGTAAATGCCTCTAAAAGAGCTGCAAAAGTTGCAGGAAAGCTATCTAAGTATACTATTAAGCATAGTTATGGTCAGCTTAATAAAAGCTATAATTTTATCAGAGGGCGAGGGTATACTCGAACACCTAAAGAGTTCTCCTGGGAAGGAAAACTCAGCAAAAAAATGAAACATGCCAAAAAGCGACTTGCACGTTCAAAATTTGGGAAGGTGTCAAGAGGGACAGGAAAGGTTTTGAAGGTTGCGACAAAGCCCCTGCGTTCCATCTTATCCAATCCTTTAGCTGTCAAGTCCTATTTCTTAATGTTCCTCATCTTTGCTGTTATAGGGGTATTTATGGCAGTGTTTGGAGGCAGTGGTCCCGTTCAACAAAATGAATTTGACCTTAATAAATCCTGGCTTCAGATCAGTAAACGTGATAGAGAGAAGTCAAATGATAAGGTTGACTATTGGACCAACATCGATGATATGCTCTTTTTCATGAACTTTCGCTACGGTAGTGAGTGGAAACCAGAGAGTTCCTGGAAAGATGGGACAGGTGGAGAATGGGCTGGGACATTAGGTTTTAATCACTATTCTGATGCCTTGAATGACCTTTGGAATCATTTGAATGATGATCCACATAATTTGAAGAAGATGGCTGATTTATATGGTTCGTCTTCAAAATTAAAATGGGCCAAATTGAGTGACAGTGAACTAGAAGAGTATAAAGAGCTAGAGGATTTGACTAAAGAAGTTGGTCGATACCCCTCTTATCAAGAACTAGCTAATCCTTTTTACCAGGAGGACGATCCTTCTTATCAAGCCCCTTTAGTTATCCTGAAGCGATTTGGTTATACCTCTAAGAGTGAAATTTATGAAAAAACACAACTAAAAGCTTCAACGGGACAGGCCATAAGGGCTCCTATAGCAGGTAAAGTAAGTGTGACAGATGATACTACTGTATCCATCAAAACAGATAAAGCCATCTTTACTTATGAAGAGGTAGGAAATATCCGTGTTTCTGACGGTGATCAGGTCAAAGCTGGAGATGAGGTTGGGAAGGTAACGGCAAATGGTTACCAGGTCATTCAGTATCAAAAATTGGAGGAAAAAGAGACAAAGGATAAGAAAGAAAAGTGGACATCAGTCAATCCAGGCTTTTACTTTCAATCTGTCACGTACAATCAGACAACCTCAGTCATTACTACACTTGATGGCGATTTAGGACAAAAATCACGAGCGATAAAAGACTTCCTGAAGCAAAAGGTACCAGGGCTGACAGATAATGGTTTGGCAGCCATGCTTGGAAACTTTGCAACAGAAAGTAATATCAATCCTAAACGTGCTGAAGGAGATTATCTTAGTCCACCAGTAGGGGCTGATTCTTCTTCCTGGGATGATGAGTCCTGGTTAGCTATAGGAGGACCCGCTATTTATAACGGAAGATACCCAAATATTCTTCGTCGAGGTTTAGGACTAGGTCAGTGGACAGATACAGCGGATGGTTCCACTAGGCACACTCTATTATTGAATTATGCAAAATCCAAAGATAAAAAGTGGTACGATTTAGAACTGCAGTTAGATTTTATGTTAGAGGGAGATACTCCTTACTATATCACTGAATTGACATCAATTCTAACCAGCACAGAAGATGTGGAGACACTTACAGAGCGTTTCTTGGTTAACTGGGAAGGGAATTCTGGAGACAAGGTTCTAGAGCGCCAAAATAATGCTAAGCAGATCCACGCTTTTCTCACTCAACAAGTTCGAGGAGGTGGAGCGTTAGCTTCTTCCTGGAATTTCCCTGCAGAGTATCAGTCAAAAGTGGAACACCCTCCAACACAGGCTTCTATGACGACACAACAAGGAAGCGGCTACCCAGTTGGTCAATGTACTTGGTATGCGTATAACCGTTTAGTCGAACTAGGAACGATTACGGACTTATCTGGATCTTATGGTTACCTTGGAAATGGTCAGGATTGGGTAACAAGCCTAGTCGCAAAAGGATGG
>OBVT01000257.1_pt1 | contig 14739 bp, 19 predicted proteins | sample 1476231 | NCBI WGS metagenome assembly OBVT01 (sample SAMEA2580031, study PRJEB22360) | human gut metagenome | reverse complement strand
GGTGAAAAGCTTTCTGACGGAGCGTCTTGATGAGAAGGGCAGTGTAGTAAGGGTAATCGCTGTAGCGGAAGAGATAAGGAATGTGGAAGCTTGGCTGGTTGGAAATGGCGAGTTGCCCAAAAGGAGCAGTAGACATTTCGCTCATTTCGTGAATCTCGTAGCCATAGCCTATTGTCTCAAAGAGGGGAGCATCTTGACAGGTTTTCAAAAGATAGTTGCTGAAGGTTTCTTTTCCACCCATAAGTTGGATTAAGTCTGGGATGTCGTGAAGGACGCCTAAAGTTGCTTGGATGGCTGAACATTCGGCATAATCACGTCCCCAACTATAAGGAGAGAAGTCAAGGCGGAAGTTGCCTTGACTATCACGCGCTCGCATGTAACCTGTCTCAGCGTCAAATAGATGTCGGTAATTGTGTGAAGTAGTCTTATAAGTCTCAGCAATCTCTATTTGCCCCAGTTTTTCGGCACAGCTTGCGATACAAAAGTCACTATAGGCATAGTCTAGGGTGTGGCTGACGCTTTCGTGGTGGTCGGTAGATAGGTAGCCTAGTTCTTGGTATTGGGCTAGTCCGTGGCGGCCATTGATGCCAAGAGGGTCGGACTTGCTGGCTGTTTCAAGCATGGCTTGAAGGAGTTCTTCTTCCAAGTCGGGAGCCATGTCCTTGCAGGCGCTATCTGCGATAATGCCATCTAGCAGGGTACCCGGCATCATGCCACGTTCATCTGGGGCCAGCCATTTTGGAAGAAATCCGGTATCGCGGTAGCTATTGAGGAAACCTTCTAAAAAGAGACGATAATGCTCTGGTATGATAAGGGCAAAGAGGGGGAAGGTGGTGCGGAAGGTATCCCAGAAACCATTGTTGCTAAAGAGGACACCGGGCTTGACAGTTCCAGTAGCCAGATCTTTGTGGATTGCTTGCCCTGATTCATCAACCTCATAAAAAGTCTGTGGGAAGAGGAAGAGTCTGTAAAGGCAGTGGTCAAAGAAGGTTCGGTCAGCCTCTCCTGTCTCGATAACGTCAAAACGATGGAGGAGATTTTCCCAGTTCGCTTGGGCACTTGCTTTACTGCTATCAAAATCTTCTTGAGGTAGATTGACTAGAGCTTGAGAAGGGGAGATGAAAGAAGTGCCTAGTTGAATCTCAGCATGGCTGCTTGCTAAGTCAATTCGCCAGTCTCCACCTTCTTGGCTGATAGCAAGAATATCCGTATTCGACTGTAGAGCAGTGAACATCGTTAGCGAATTTTTATTGGTTTCAGTTTTACCTTCTTGTCGCAGGGCAAGAGTCCGCTTATTTACTTGTTCTACTGTCAGTTCATCTGCTGCGTGAAGATAGAGGGAGAGGGCTTTACCTTGCTTTTGCTCCAAACGAATAGAAGCTCCGTAGCAAGTCGGTGTGAGCTGGCTTTCAATCTGATAGCGCAGGGAGAAAATCTTCAGATAATGAGGCTGGAAAGTAGCCTTATTCATATCATAGGAAGATTGGCGGTGGAAGAGACTGTCTCCACCTAGTTGACCTGTGACAGGTGTCAGGAGGAGCCAAGAGTAGTCCCCAATCCAAGGACTGGGTTGGTGGGTTAGTCGAATCCCCTGAAAGATAGGCAGATGCGGATCGAAAAACCAAGAGCCCTCCTGGTCACTGGTCTGGGGCACAAAGTAATTCATCCCAAAAGGAAGGCCTGTATAAGGCAGGGTATTTCCTCGGGAAAAGGCATGCTTGCTGGCAGTTCCAAAGCGAGTATCGATGGTTTCAAGTAGTGGTTTCATAGTCTTTCCTTTAGCTGTTTTTCTACATTATATCAGAAAAAGAAGGCCTTTAGAAAAGGAGTTTCAAAGATAACTATTTTGTAGAAAAATGAGCCTTTTTTAAAATAAATCTAACAAAAACCCTGTTGCTATTGGCTTTTTGCTTTGTCTTGAATTGTTAATTTTTGAATTTGCTCCCCTTTTTGCTCCCCTTATAGTGCTTTTAGTGCAGTTTCGTAGAATGATACTGCTTTTTTTGCGTTCTCTTTTGAGAGGTGGCTATATGTGTCCATGGTCATGCTGATTTGAGAGTGACCTAGACGGTGTTGGAGTTCTTTGTATGGTATTCCAGAGTTAAGCAAGAGACTAGCGTGAGTGTGCCGGAATCCGTGAAAGCCAATGTTAGGAACGTCAGCACGCTTAAAATGTGTTAGTAATCTTTTTTTAAGTTTTACAATGCTAGTATATTCATGAATGAAGTCAGAAAATACGACACTTTCACGTTGCCCTATCTTCCAAGCTTCTTTAGTTTGGCGTAGTTTGTACTGCTTCAGCATGCTAACAGTCTCTTGATCTATATCTATATCCCGATAACTAGACTTCGACTTTGGGCTATTGATTTCTAAATACCGATTTAGTGTTTTGGTGACATGCACGATAGCATTATCTAAATCTATATCAGACCAAGAAAGGGCTAAAGCTTCATTGATACGACAACCAGTTGCCAGTAGGAACTTATAGAGCGTTACATCATAGTAATAACGATATTTACAACTATCTAAATTATCAAGATAAACAAGAAACTTTTTTAACTCTTGATTATCAAAGTGCTTTAGCTTTTGTCGCTTTGCTTTCTGAGTGTTGCGAGGTAAAACCACATCACGCGCAGGATTGGACGGTATAGCTTGCATGGTTACGCCATACTGTAAGATACGTTTGTTTAAAGCGTGTATCTTGTCATAATGTAGAAAAGCCCCTTTTTCCCCTCTATTAGTCTTATCAGCAAGTTCGTTGATAATGGACTGGATAAGTGGAGTAGTGAGCTTATCGAGCTTATACTCCCCGAATGTAGGCAATATGTGATTATCTATTAGCGCTCTAACGTTTCCTTGAGTGTTTGGCTTAACTGTATTCTTATAGCTTTCCCACCAGAGAGTTGCCAATTCTTGATAGTTTTTTATGGTAACAGCCTTTTGTCTGGTAGATCCTGCTTTTTGAAAAGCTATTTTTTCTTTAGTGGCCTTTTGCTTTACCTCTTTATGTGTCCGACCTGTTACTTTGGTTTTTACTTTCTTTCCTGTTACCTGGTCAACTCCTAGATATATATTAGCACGATAGACTTTACTACCGTCTTTTTTTATAACTTCAGTTATTTTCATGATGATAAACCTTTCTAAAATACATCAGCAGGCAAGCCATTATCAAAAAGGTTTTATATCATGCTAGGGGATTCACAGTTTGCCCTGTATTCAATTTTAAGCAGTCAGACGGTAAATAATACCAGAGTTGGAAACAAGGCGGATATGGGGCTTATATGGGCAATAGAAAAAGTGTACCGACTAAAAAGCTGATACACTTAATTTCTTGTTGTAACCCTGACCTATATAGAGATACAGGTATAGAGCAGTGTAACCCATAGGGTTTCTTTTACGATTAAGAATTACGGTATCACTTTTTAGAAAGTTTTACAAAATAAAAAAACACCGGTGTTTTAAGTCCGATGTTTTTAGATAAGTTCCGAAAAACGTTATCGCGATTAATAGTTACTATTCTATCAATAAGTTACATTTTTTGCAACAAAAACATCGAAAATTTATAGATTTTTTAAAAATAGCTTTATTTTTGCGAAACTATCTACTCCAAGGATTAAATGGACATCGTGGGGGTTTTTGATAGTTTGAGAATACTCTTTAATTATTTTTTCATAACGAGTAATGAAACTCCGTATTTCTATCTTACTAAAACGTAGTAGTTTTAAATAATAAGCAATCAAAATTACATAATCAGTAATTGTTTTGAAGTTTATATTTTTAACTTTAGTATGTTTCTCAAGGTGTTTAATGATCATGCCCTTAATTTTAAAAGTATTAAAACGACAATCAAAAACAACGTTATTATGAGCGATTGCATTGCGTAAATCTTTAATAATGAAGATGTGTTTGGATAGTAATTCAAGATTGGTATCTAGACTAGTGTCTAAACAACCTAAATCTTCTTGAATTTTACGGCGGGTGTGATTATTTAGTCTCTCAATAATACTCCCTAAGTCTCCCATTGTAGTATGCTCAAAAATTGCCCAGAATGGTATTGATTTATTTTGATGGACATAATGCTGAATGATGGAACTTTTAGTGTAATTATTTGCTATTGTGCCTTCCATATTACGACGTAGATTTAGAAATTTACCCATTTCTTTCTTATACTCTTTTGAGTTTTTTGGAAAATCATCGAAGTGATTCAATTTTTGTTTAAAGATAGAATCCATGTAAATATCGGAATCTGTTACAAGAACTTCGAGCGTGTAATTGTTGATTGCTGTTTCAACTTTCATAACTTCAGGATATAATAGCGCCTTTAATGTATTATCGAAATTATAAGTTTTTTTGATTTCATCAAAAGTTGTAAAACTAAGCAAATTATTCTTTTTACGAACAAATCTGTAAGCCTTGTAACCGTGGTAATATCCTATGTTTCTGAGAGTTCTTTTTTGAGAACTCCCCTTTATTTTAATTTTATGACTTTTTCTAATATGACGCATCAGGCCGTCGATGCTTTTTCCTTTTTCGCTCATGATTCTCCTTTCTATTTGTAAAATTCGCTCAATTTTGCGCTTTAGTCTGTAAAATCGGCTTTCTATTCTTCAATTTCCCCCGTTTTTGCACTTTAGAGAGTGGAAAGTGGAAATTTATTTGCTATTAATCGTTGTCTTTTTTAAATGATACTGCATCTTTCTTTGCAAATTTTTTTGCAATAGTTCTAAGTAGTTCTCTCTCATCATCTGTGCAGAAAAAGTAGTTAAGCATCAATTCTAGGGCGAATGGTTCAAGATGCTTTCTTAATTTTTCATAGTCATAAAAATCTAAATCGGTTTTTGATAATTGCATATAGTCAAATTCTTGCCATGAACGATACTCTCTTGGTGTTGGAATGTAACCATCAAATGGGTCTTTTTTACTATTTGTGTAATTTAGTAAGTATCCAACACTTACCCCAAAGTAATCAGCTAATTGTTTTGCTTTTTCTGGTTTGATTTGGCTTTCTCCGTTTTCCCAATTTTGAAGAGTCCGATAATGAACCCCAATATTCTCAGCTAACTCTTTTTGAGATAGCTTTTTTTCTTGTCTTAATTCTTTCAATCTATTCATGCTTTATCACACCTTTCACAGATGATTATATACTATATCTTAAAAAAAGTACAATTTTTTTGTGCAAAAAATTAAAAAAACAGTTGACAATAGAAAAAATATTGTGTATCATACAAATCAAGCATAGAAAAATTGTGCATAACCTCCTCCAACCTTTCACACTTTCAATCTATTCATGGAGGGGGATTTTTTTAGAAAGGGGGAAACCTATGAGCAAACTACGAGGCTATCGAGTTATGTTAGGGCTAACTCAACAACAGATGGCGGACAAGCTAAAAATTTCTTTGCAGTCATACAATAACAAAGAATTAGGTAAAACGCCATTCAATGACAAAGAACGCCTAGCAATTAAATCAATGGTTGCAGAAATCAAATCAGATATAACCATAGATGAACTATTTTATAGCTAGAAAGGAGCGAATCAATCGCAACACTACAATACATATACAGATTTCTTATGTGGTGCTTTACCACTGGGGATTGACCTGCTCGGAAGAAATATCCGACCTAGAACATAAAGGAGAAAACAACATGAACAATAAACAAGTATATCAAGCACAAACAACTGACCACGGTATCGCTAGAGCATTAGGCGAAGAAATTCGCATGATCACAGACGTTGAAGAAACAGCTTACAATGGACACGGTGAAATCATTGTTGAGTACACCAGTGGCGTTGCATTGACAAAACTATTTGACCGTATTAAATCACTTTACGAAAAAGGCGAAAGCTACGAAACAAAACCATTCTTACATTTTAAAGTATTGGAAGATGATATTGAATCAAGCCCAAATGGAGTTTTCACTGCTAAAGAGGTGGCGGAGTTTTTAGGAATTTGATTAACAATAAGGAGCAAACCAATGGAATTAGTCTATATGGACGGTAAAAAAGAGCCGTATACACTGAGCAGTATTGTGGCAGAGTGCACGGGATTGCAACATCACACAATAACCAAGACGATCCGCAAACATCAAGTAAGGTTTGAACAGTTCGGAAAGGTTGGATTTAAAATCCAAGCTATGGAGAGTGGCCAGAATACCAAGGACTATATTTTGAATGAGCAACAAGCGACCTTGTTAGTTACATTTTTAAAGAATACCGAGCAAGTGGCCAACTTCAAAACCAACCTAGTCAAAGCCTTCTTTGAAATGCGTGAGGAGCTTTCTAAGTTTCGTATGCAGAGGGAGCTAGAAAAGCCAAAAAGAAAAACACTGCATGACAGTATTGAAACATGGGAGGCAAAACCCAAGCACGCGCATAGCACCATGAACAACCTGCTACTAAAAGCAGTAACCGACAGGAACGCTAAGCAGTTAAGGGAAGAACGTGGGGGCTATAATGGCATCGATAGCTTGACCAGTGAGGAGCTGGAGCAGTACCAGGCATTTGAAGACATGGTAATAGCCATGATTGGCTTGAATATGAGTTATCAGGAAATCAAAGCTATGGCATTCAGAAATAAAAAAACACGCCAAAGAAGCGCGTGATTGCAACAAAAAAGGCTTAGCAATAACCACACCGCAGAGCCTTTCACACTAACACTAAAACGAATTTAACAAAAAGCAGGCAAGCTATTATCAAAGAGGTTTTAGTAAAGATTTATACCTAGATTATAGCATATTTAGGGCAATTTGACCATACGGAGAGCGCCAACTCTTTAAACTGGTACTTTCTCACGCTTTCAATTTGGCGACTCTGAGTGTGAGGATATCGTCTATAAGAAACAACTCAAAAATCCCCACACTCTCCGACCGCCAAGTTTTTGAGTGTGAGGATATCCTGGATAGTAAACGACAATTAAAAGGCCAACGGAGGAAAAACATGATAGCAGATCAATTAGAAGCTATTTCAACAAATTTAGAAGAAATACAAGAAATTCTTGTAGGAGATGGAACTGCATTAGCTAAAAGAGAAATTAGTAGAGTATTGAACGACTTGGATGATGTCTACAATGAACTAACTAGCACAGAATACCGTGAACAACAGGAAACACTTAAGGAACAGACGGAAAGGATGAAACAGAGAGTAGTTGCTGAAGTAATAGGAGAACTAGAAGAACGAGAAGAGTCTTATTACAGAAATTATTGGGGTGATACTAAGTTTATAAAGCTACTTTCCAACTTTGATGGATTTCTTTTCTTAAACACTTACCTAGCTGAAATAACTAAAGAGAATACCTACCCAATGGAACAAAGCCAATTATTGAATTATGTATGGGAAGTCATAGCGGTTGATATCGCAAAGAAAAAACGAGGGAAAAAGAACGTTTTGGATTCATGGACAGACTCATCCTTATATACTCGTGGAATGATGATTGATTAGGAGGCAATGCAATGACATTAGACCTAGACAACATGACACAAGCAGAATTTGATAAACAAATGGCTGAAATCAAGGAGAGAAATCCGAATCTCTTCCAGTTTATTGCTGATTTTGTAGATAGAAAGGTAAGTACCGAAGAGGTAGATGAGTTTTTGAAGATGGAGCGAACTGATCAAGTGGAATATATCAAGAATTACAAAGCGAGGGCATAGCATGAATGAACTAGATTTGACCAATACACAAGCGGTTGTCTTTATGATGGTATTGATTGGCTTACTGCTTTATCTAAACCACCGAGACCGCAAAAAAAGCGCCCAATTTGAGCGAGAAAACCAACAGACGATAGAAACACCTAGCGAAGATTTAAGCCCTGATTATGGGCGTTATATCCAGCTTGCAGGGGTCAACGTATGGGGAGGAACTGAATGAGTCTATCAGAGAATGACAAACGAGTATTAAGACTAATCAAGGTAGGGGCTGAGAACTCCATAACAGGGGCAGAAATCAGCCTGATCACTAAGCTAGCAGAAAGAACCGTGCAAGATATTATCAGCCGTCTAATCACGCGCCATAGCGTTCCTATTGTTGGGGTTCGCCATGGAATATTTAGAGGATATTTTATCCCAGCTAACAAAGAGGAGCTACTGGACGGAGCAAAAACATTTTACAATCAAATACGAGAAGAAGAAAAGCGCCTAGCGGTGTTGATGAACAGCGACTTAGAAAGTTATAAGGATTTACTAAAGGGGGTATGTGGATATGTTTAGCCTAAGTCGAGAAAGTGAGCAAGACCTAGCGCATGGCATTCTGGAGGTAGTGGAAAGATACCTGGAAGCGCGTGATATACACAAACCACGACTGACAGGTTTAATATCAGCCCAGGAAGTCATGGATGAGTTAGATATAAAATATATGACACTCCAAAAATGGGAAAAAGCAGGGCTAAGGCGATACCAGCCCCCACTAGAAGATACTCGGAAAATCTATTATAGAATTTCTGATTTGATGAAGTTTCTGGGGGTGGAGAATGACAATTTATGAGGCTAAAGGCTTTCAGAGTAATCTTGTCTATCCATTTGATAAAATTGAGCCGTTCCAGTACATTGAACGCTTTAACCCTTTGGTAGTTCCTGAAGGGGCAAACATTGAAGAATTTAAACGTACACAAGCGCCTTACTGTATCAGTGGGAAAGTAACGCCAGAAAAGAATGGCAGTTACAAGCGAAACAACTCCAGTCTAATCTATCGGGATTTGATTTTCCTTGATTATGACGATATACAGGGGACGTCTGAGGGCTTTATAAAGGCTGTTTCTAGCGCTTTATTTGGCTACTCCTATATCTTATACCCGACTATTAAACATAGCTTAGAAAAGCCCCGTTTTCGCCTTGTAGTGAAGTCTGACAACGTGATGAACGAGGCAACCTATAAGCAGGTAGTGAAAGAGATTGCTGATAAGATTGGGCTACCCTTTGACATGGCAAGTCTAACCTGGTCACAACTCCAAGGGCTGCCAGTAACAACAGGCGACCCAGCAAGTTATCAAAAGATTGTAGAGCATGGACTTGATTATCCAGTCCCACAGACAACGGCTGAACTAGTTAAACAGAATGCTACAAGCCTTCCATATACTCCAAGGCCAAGCGGTCAGAAATCTATGACCATGAGGATCATTGACACGCTTTTCAACGGATTTGGAGACGAGGGAGGGCGAAACGTAGCATTGACACGCTTTGTAGGTTTACTCTTTAATAAGTGGGTTGATTGTGACCTAGAGACCGCTTATGAACTTACAAAGATAGCCAATAGCGTGACAGTTGAACCATTGCCTATTGAAGAGCTAGACCGCACTTTTAGCAGTATAGCACGGGCTGAATATAGAAAGAGAGGTTAGAACCATAGAACTAGAAGAATTAGCAAACCTAAAAAGTGAAATCTTGGAGGTCAGAGAGCAAGAACAACCTCCTAGAACGATGAAGGAGCTTGAAAATCGTATCTTTAAAGCTGGTGAAGAATGGCGGAAAGAGAATACTGAGATTAAAGAAAAAGATGGGAATATTAAGGAGTCAGTTCCACTCCCTAGCACTTTTACAGTAGCAAAAATACTGAGCGAGATTGTCACATTTACTTTTATCAGCAAGAGCAATATACCTGATTATAGCCTACTCTATATCTATGATTTAGACGAGGGTATCTATACCGCTAGTAATGATCTTTTCAATCTTTTGTGTAAAACTTTTGATGTTAGAATTAAACCCAGAGAGTGGCCACAGATTAAATTAATGGTTAGAACATTAGCAAAGATACGAAAACCTTTAGAAAGTTCTAACCTCATTCCCGTACAGAACGGTATTATCAACTTAGAAACTAAGGAACTGCTCCCTTTTAGTCCTAAGTATGTAATTACAAGTAAGATAAGCACGGCCTATAAATCTCCTACACGAGTCCCAAGAGATAGAGAAGGCAAAACGTTTGATGATTGGCTAAACTCAATCGCTTGTAATGACAGTGAACTGGTAACACTACTTTGGCAGATTATCCTTGAAGCTATTAACCCTAACCATACCCGAAATAAGTTTGCTATCTTCTACGGGGACGGTAACAATGGTAAAGGGACATTTCAGCGCTTCCTTATCAATCTGATAGGGGAAAGTAATATATCAGCCTTAAAGCCTGCACAGTTCGGAGAAAAGCATAACTTGGAGACCTTGGTAGGTAAGGTTTGTAATATTGGAGACGAAGCGCCAAACGAATACTTAAAAAATCCGTCTGATTTAATGAGTATCACTAGTGGCGATACAGTCCTAGTCAATCCAAAAGGACGCCCAGCCTTTGAAGCTACTTTCAAGCTATTCAATATCTTTTCAGGGAATTATATCCCCAATGGTGGCAACAAGACAAAAGGTTGGTATCGTAGAATTATGATCGTCCCTTTTAATGCTGACTTTAACGGGGAGAAGGAAAAACCTTGGATAAAAAATGAATTTTTGGCCAATGATGAAGTCCTAGAATATGCCCTCTACAAAGCTATCAATCAAGAGCCATTTACACACTTTATCGAACCTAAAGCAGTCAAAAACCTGTTAAAAGAGTATCAAGAGGATAATGATTACTTACTTTCATGGGTTAAGCATGAATACATGGAAAGAGGTTGGCATGAGCTGGACGTAGTACCTGTTTTTATACTGACCAGATCGCTGAAGCATTATGCTGAAGATATGGGAATATCGAAGCCTAATGTTTACGGGGCAGGAAAAGAGACTATCAAACATTTACAACAGTTAACACCTTATCATTACGATATTAAAAAGAAACGTGTGAATCCTTCAGATTTTGAGAAACTAGATGTTTGGAGTAGCGATAAGATGAAGTTGAAGTCACCTCAACACTCTATTACTAAAAATAAATAGTGTGACATTCTTTTTATGACTAAACGCTTGATAATACAGTGTTTTTAGTTAAAGGTGTGACATTGTGTGACGTTCTCAAAAAAGAAGGTCACACCCCTTGAAGCATTGATATATCTAGCTTTAGGGAGATAGGTGTGACATTGTGACATTCTTTCCAACTCTTATATATAGAAAAAATGCAGTATTTATATATAGGAACGATAAAACAAAAGAATGTCACATGGTCACAAGGTAGTGAAACACCTAGAGCCTCAAGGGTTTGAACGTGTGACGTTCTTTGTCACACGAAGGTCACAAAAACGACTTAAACACCAATTAAAGGAGAAAATACATGAAAACAAAAATATTTATTTATGACAATTGGAAGCAACCTCTTGAAGAATTTGAGCAAATAGTAAACGACTTCATGGCAACCGTGCAGGTAATTGATGTAAAACATTCAACAACGATTTCAGACACATGGATTACATTCACCATGGTAGTATTATACAAGTAGCAATGAAGGAGACAAACAACATGATGTTAAAAACAGTTTCAAATAAAGCAAAAACATTTACTTTTACTTACGAATTTAAAGACCTAGATACTGCTATGGTAGCAGGTCACGCGCTACTGGGATATATGACTGGGACATATTGCCAGCCTACAATCTCATTGACCTACAAGGATAAGGGAACGCTTGTAGCTGAGTATGTGGAGGATAGCAAACTAAACAAGACCTTCAAGCGTATTTGTGACAGTTTCAAAGATTATTACAAACAACCAGAGGGAGATGAAGCGTTTGAAGAACGTTACAAACAGGAGCGCGTGCTTCAACTCAAAGAGTCAGAGGATTTTGAGAGTTTGCTGAATAAGGTCACAGACTACGAGCTGGAACTATTAGACTATGCTGATCGCTTGCTTTCTGATAAGCCTATCCCTATGGACTCTATGACTGCTTTTGGTACGTTGGAAATGCTGGACGATGAAAGTATTAGCCTACTCCAAAAATTGGACGTAGAGGGCGAATATAAAGGCCTTGCTGATTATGTGGCAGAGGCAGAAAGCTAGAACTATCAAGAGAGGCACCAGCCTCTTTTTGTGGTTTTATTACTACTAACCCAATCGATTTGGGTTTTTCTATATAAAGGTATTTTGAATGAATGGAAATTATAGAATCAATAACCATAGAAACGTTTATAAAGCCAATGAAAGACAAGAACATTAGTCATGGTATAGCTGAGTTGGACGGTAGAAAACTAGAAATAGACTTAAATAACCTGTACATCATCTTTGAATGCAATCATTTTGATTTAGCAAGAATACCAGGAACCAAGGGAGGTAATCGATATTTCTTTATCTGTCCTATTTGTGGTAATCGTTGCAGAAAGCTTTATAAGAGACTTTTGCTCTATGGTTGTGGATTATGTCAGAAAATACACAAGCAAACACTGAACCGAAGCAAGACAGATTGCCAATACTATTGGGAGAGAGCACTGAGAGAAGCTAGAAAGGTAGAACCAAATTGGAGTCCTAGACGTGGTGGATATATGTTTGATAGTTTCCCAGAAAGACCAAAGTATATGAAACAGAAACGATATTACAAGCATTATCAAAAGTTTGTTTACTATACTAGAAAGGGAGATAGATTTTGGTTGAATGGATTGAGTAATCTGAAGTAGTGATTTGGAGGATTTACAAACAAATCTAAATAAAGATCATGGTTAGAAAAAAATGATATAAATATTGTTTAGCGTTATAGTTACAACAGTCGATTACAAGATACTAAACAGGCATGAAGGCTAGACAGGAGGCAGAAATACCCCCTTGATTTTTGAACGGGGGTATATAATGTTCGGGAATAGGAACGCTGCCCTCTTCCTTGCAAAAAATTCCCTTTTTGAAATGTTTTTAATTTTTGTAGAATGCAGCATTACTAAGTGTTTAGCTTGATTTTTTGACCGATAAAGCTACTCCAATTTTATAACATAGTGGGGGCTATCTCCCTCCCCACGCGCTTCTATGAGCTTCACCCGTCATTGTACATTTTTTCTCACGGGAAAGCACTTGAACCTAGAGCGAACATAGAGAAAGTGGCCATATCCCCCTATCATTTATCAAGCAGATAAGAGCAATAAAAACCCTCCTTAACTCCCTGAGAAACGATAAGCAGATAAGCCAAGACTTACCACCTCAGAATGATTAGGTTTTGATTAGGTTTTGGTTAGGTTTTACATTTTAAAATAGCAAGGTACAGGACTTTATTCTAGAGATAAAATACTAAGATTTCCTAAGATACAAATACTTTTAGAGATAAAGAACGTTAAGGGGGGATAATCGAACTCCTAGAAAACGCAAAAAAAGCCAGCACAGGGCTGACTCCTTTATAAATTATTCCTTAAAATTATTATACCATAAAGGAGTAGCAACTTGACTATTAAAGAAATAGAGGAACAACTAAAAAGAGTAAGGAAAGGGAACGAACTTATCCAGAGATTGCAACTAAAGTACCAGAGTTTAGACAATGGGCTATTATCAGGATCCAATCAATTCACTACAAGGGTAAGCACAAGCAAAACAAACAACGCTGAAAATAAACTGATTGAGACTTTGGAATTAAGAGATAAGATAGTGGAGCAGATACAAGCTATTATGGATGAACGATTTGAAGTTTTGAACATGATCAATCAGTTAGATGATGTAGTAGAAAATTTGGTTTTGGTAATGTTATATGTGAACAACCTACCTATGGCTCAGGTTTGTAAGGAGTTAGATTTTAGCAAGGTACAGATTTACAGAATTAGGAAAAAAGCCATTGAGAACTTGGCCAAGGTGGAAAATGCCAATCGATAAAGAAGAGACGATAAAACAAGCATACAAATTTCTAAAAAGCTATCACTCGTTGGTTAAACTGAGCCTAGGCGGTCAAGATGGAGCATTTGAAGCCAAAGCGATGGAGCTACTGCGCGTGATCGAAGCCTTCAGGGACAATCTGGACGATGTACGACGTGAGATATTCGCCAATCTCTTTACAAGACGAACTGGAGAGAGGTTAAAGTTATGGCAGATATACGAGACACTAGACATTGATAGGGCTGAGTATGAACGTCTCAAAGCTGAGATACTGCTAGACTTTGCTAAAAGCTATCGTGGTGGTGTTTTGTTGAAAAAAATTTGAGATTTAAGCGAGAGAACATGGACATTTATGGACACATATCGCCAGTTGTTGAACAGCTAATAAAATGTTAGCAGGTATGAACAAGTATGAACATATTCCACCAGTCGTTGAAAAACTAAAAAATGCTCTCTGGGTCTGAAAAGTTCCTACATATTCCACCAGAACGGAGAGTTAGAAGAGTAAATGTTGGTAAATGTAGGCTGAGGCTTCATATTCACCCTCTATTTTGCTTTGTTTCGTACTGGACAACTAAAACACCACGGATAAACTACAAGCCCTTAGAAACGAATCTGGGGGCTTTTGTGAGGTCATAATCTTATAAATCACGCGCTCCATGGTATAATATATCTATCAGCAATCAGAAACCAAAGTATGGAAAAGTATGTACATATTTCATCAGAAAACAAAAAAGCACGTTTGACCGTGCTAGTTTCTTGCCTGCTGAACTCGTCAAATCTTAGCCCTTTTGTGGGGCTTTTTTTGCTCCCCTTTTTGCGTACTTTGGGGGAGCAAGTAGTAAAAAGTAATGTTAGTAATTTTTATTAAAAAGCGCGTGATATAAGGGTCAGGAAGCCCTAAGGAAACCTAAAATAATAATTCTTTTATTATGTAGAAAAACGACTATCATTTGTGTATGTATTTTCTGTCCCAAAAGCTATATACTGAAAATGAAACTTGTTTGAAAGAGGACTGATACATGATTTATTCGAAAGAAATTGTTAGAGAGTGGCTTGATG
>OBVT01000251.1_pt1 | contig 14910 bp, 13 predicted proteins | sample 1476231 | NCBI WGS metagenome assembly OBVT01 (sample SAMEA2580031, study PRJEB22360) | human gut metagenome | reverse complement strand
CTGAAATTGCTCGCTATGATTTAGTGGTTTTGGAGGATGATAAACAACTCTTCCCTCCTTATCAAGGGGCACCGTTGATGAAGGAAGAATTGCTGAAAAAACATCCAGAATTGGAAGCAGTACTCAATAAACTAGCTGGTAAAATCACCGAGAGCCAGATGAGTCAGATGAACTATCAAGTCGGAGTAGAAGGCAAGTCGGCTGAAACAGTGGCGCGTGAGTTTCTCCTTCAAGAAGGAATACTTAAGCAATAATCAAAGGAGTATTAGTTTATGAGTATACAAAAAAGGATCAAAAGATCCTTTTTTATTGTACCAAGGCTAACAAGATGGTAAGCACCAGTGCAATTCCAATTCGAATCAGATGGTGGGCTGGATGGAAGTTTTCTTTTTGTTTGCCATTCCAATAGGCTCCGTAGCAAATTAATCCACAGCCAATCAGCCAAAGAGATAGTGCGATAATCGGCAAAAAGAAGTAGAGGAAGATAGATAAGGTCGCAAGGCTACTTCCGATAAGGAGAAATGTATTTCCTAGAGTGTGATTCCCTTTTTTAACTTCAGACAGAGAAGCCAATAAGTGAAGAAGAACAAAAGCAAGGGCTAAGAAGATTATAAAAATAACAAGAATAATAACGATGTTCATAGGATTTCCTTTCTAGCTAGAATAATGATAATTTATTTTTGTTTGGTTGTCATCTCCATGACGTCTAAGTAAAATCTTACGACTTGCTCTTCCTTATAAGATTTTCCTTTTTTGAGCCACCAGGTTAGTGTTTCGATAAAGTTAGTAACAACAAAGTGCTTGAGGTAGGAAGCAGGAATACTAGGATAGGCAACTTGCAAGTCCTCTGCTACCATGGGATAAACATGGTGTTCCAATTCTTTCTGCAATTGACGGAGGAAGTAGTCATTTTTTGAGAAAAGGAGGCTGGTGACGTGGTCCTGGTTTTTCTTGAAATGTGAAAAGATATGGGACAAATAAGCTTCTGTAGTTATATTTTCCTCGCGTTCAAAAAGATGATGAAAGAGATAGCGGCAAAGCTCGTCTAGGAGTAATTCTTTACTTTCATAATGGCTATAAAAGGTGGAACGACCGACATCTGCTAGGTCTATTATCTCCTGAACGGTAATCATTTCAAAGTTTTTTTGATTTAGTAATTGTAAAAAAGCAGTATAAATAGCTTTTCGAGTCTTGCTAATACGACGATCTTGAGTAGTCATATGGACACTTTGAACAAACTGTTCAGTATCTTATAAAGTAAACAGTTTGCTCCTATCCTTTCTGTAATGAATGTTAGATAATGATAATGAACAGGATGTTCATGAATCTATTATATCAGAGGAAACAGGATTATGAAGACAAAACATGCAGTTTGGTTAGCTTTTTTCTTGAATTTGAGTTATGCTATTGTCGAGTTTATCGCTGGAGGGTTATTTGGTTCCAGTGCAGTTCTTGCTGATTCCGTTCATGACATGGGAGATGCAATCGCAATTGGGGTATCAGCCTTTCTTGAAACAATCTCTAATCGTGAAGAAGATAGTCATTACACCTTGGGTTACAAACGATTTAGCCTTTTGGGGGCCATGGTAACGGCTGTGATTCTGATGACAGGATCTGTTCTGGTAATCTTGGGAAATATAACGAAACTCTTTCATCCACAAGCGGTCAATGATGAAGGAATCCTCTGGTTAGGAATCATTGCTATCAGCGTTAATGTAATAGCAAGTCTAGTAGTTCGTAAGGGAAAAACCAAGAATGAGTCTATTTTGAGCCTTCATTTTCTAGAAGATACTCTGGGGTGGGTGGCTGTTATCCTGATGGCCATTGTTCTGCGATTTACCGACTGGTATATTCTGGATCCGCTCTTATCTCTTGTCATCTCTATCTTTATTCTGTCAAAAGCTATTCCACGTTTTTGGTCCACGCTTAAGATTTTCTTAGATGCTGTACCGGAAGGAGTAGATATCAAGCAAGTAAAAAGCGACTTGGAGCAGTTGGACCATGTTGCTAGCCTTAATCAGCTCAATCTCTGGACCATGGATGGTTTGGAGAAAAATGCCATTGTCCATGTTTGTCTAAAAGAAATTGAACAGATGGAGCTTTGCAAGGAATCGATTCGAAGCAAACTCAAAGATTGTGGTTTTCAAAATATCACCATTGAGATTGACGCAGACCTAGCAAGTCATCAAACTCATAAGCGAAATATGGAAGAGCTAGAAGCAGTCCAAAACCATGGACATGAACATCATCATTGATGAGGCGTAGTATAAGAGAGCGAAAGCTTCATAAAAAGTGTATACTTGAAGTAAGTTAGATACAGAGAGGTAAATGTTTATGAAATCAGCAGTCTATAAAAAAGCAGGTCAGGTAGGTATCGAAGAAGTCAAGCGTCCAAGCATTCAAGAGACGGATGATGTTATTATCCGTGTGGTACGTGCTTGCGTTTGTGGTTCAGATTTATGGAGTTATCGTAATCCAGATATTAAAGCGGGTCACAAAAATAGTGGACACGAAGCAATTGGAATCGTTGAAGAAACTGGAGAGGCCGTTACAACAGTCAAGCCCGGTGATTTTGTGATTGTACCATTTACTCATGGCTGTGGGGAATGCGACGCTTGTCGTGCTGGATTTGATGGTTCTTGTGACAATCATATTGGAAATAATCTAGGAGGAAATTTCCAAGCTGAATATCTCCGTTTCCACTACGCTAATTGGGCACTTGTGAAAATTCCTGGTCAACCTTCAGATTATAGCGAAGGCATGCTCAAGTCACTTTTGACACTTGCTGACGTCATGCCGACCGGTTACCATGCAGCGCGTGTGGCTAATGTGCAAAAAGGCGACAAGGTTGTCGTTATTGGGGATGGGGCTGTTGGCCAATGTGCTGTCATAGCAGCTAAGATGCGTGGCGCATCCCAAATTGTCCTTATGAGTCGCCACGAAGACCGTCAACAAATGGCCTTGGAGTCAGGCGCGACAGCAGTCGTAGCTGAGCGAGGAGAAGAAGGAATTGCCAAGGTACGTGAAATTCTTGGCGGTGGAGCAGATGCAGCTCTTGAATGCGTCGGTACGGAGGCTGCTGTAGAGCAAGCGCTCGGTGTCCTTCACAATGGAGGGCGCATGGGATTTGTAGGTGTTCCACATTATAAGAATCGTGCACTTGGTTCAACCTTTATGCAAAATATCTCTGTTGCAGGTGGAGCAGCTTCTGCGACAACATACGATAAACAATTCTTGCTCAAAGCTGTCCTTGACGGTGATATCAATCCAGGTCGTGTCTTTACTTCAAGTTATAAACTGGAAGATATTGATCAAGCCTATAAAGATATGGATGAGCGCAAGATTATCAAGTCTATGATTGTGATGGATTAATACTCTTCGAAAATCTCTTCAAACCACGTCAGCTTCAGCTTGTCGTAGATATAGGTAACTGACATCGTCAGTCTTATCTACAACCTCAAAGCAGTGCTTTGAGCAACCTGCGGCTAGCTTCCTAGTTTGCTCTTTGATTTTCATTGAGGATAAAAAGAAAAACCTAATAGGATTTGAGAATCTCTATTAGGTTTTTTTGTGTTTAACTATTGCGCTTAATGCGAAGTACTTTCTCTTAAAGTCAGTTTGGTTCCCAGCATAGTGAGGCTTGGGATTTTACGACCGTGAAGGACTTCTCTGTTCAGAATATCCATTCCTGTGCGTCCCATTTCTTCGGTGTAGACTGTAATACTGGAAAGTGGTGGGAACACTTGCTTGGTTAGAATAGTATCATTAAAGGAAATAATGCTGACGCGCTCCGGAATGCTGATGCTGGCTTCTTGAAGGGCGCGAAGGGCACCAATAGCCAAACTATCACTGGCTGCAAAAAAGGCTTGTGGAAGTTTATCTCCTAATTTTTCGATAGCTTTCTTCATCAAGTCATATCCAGATTGGGCAGTAAATAGACCTTGAAAAATGAATTTTTCGTTATAAATTCCTTTTTCTTGCGTATAGGATATAAAGTAATCTAAACGCTTATCTGCGATGACTTCTTCATGGTCAGTAGTAGTTTCAAGACCGGATAGGATACCAATCTTTTTACGATCATGATCTGTAAAGTAATCAACAACCTGTCTAACAGCATTATAAAAATCTGTAATGACACAGGTATGACCAAGAGCAATCGTATCACTGTCTAAAAATACTAGGGGTTTGTGGTATTCCTCAAATGATGCAATCTGTGCTTGGCTGAATTTTCCAATACAAAGAATTCCAATCACTTCTTCGCTAAGCGTGAATGGTTGATCGTTAAAATAGCGCAAGATTTCGTAATCTAACTCTTGTGCTCTGTTTTCAATTCCTAGTCGAATCTGGTAGTAGTAGAGATCTTCCAACTCTCCCTGTTCACTGACCCACTGAATGATAGCAATCTTTTGTTTGAGTTTATGACTTTCGCCAGTTTTGAGATGTTTGGTATAGCCTAGTTCTTCGGCGACAGTTAAAATACGATGTCGGGTTTCTTCTGTGACAGATAGACTCTGATCGCGATTGAGGACACGGGATACAGTTGCGATCGAGACAGAGGCTAACTGAGCAATATCTTTGAGTGTAGCCATAATTCCCCTCCTTTTTAGGTTATTATAACATATTTTTCTTGCTTTTTACTCATAGTTTAGTAAAATAACGGTAAAAATGTTGACCTAAGCAAAACCCTTGGGTACAATAGAAGAAAACGATTACAGGATAAACTTTTTTACCTAATATTTCGTAAAAGGAGAATTCATATGACACAACATCTTACTGCTGAAGCACTTCGCAAGGATTTTCTTGCTGTTTTTGGTCAAGAAGCAGACCAAACCTTTTTCTCACCAGGCCGTATCAACTTGATTGGGGAACATACTGACTATAACGGTGGGCATGTTTTCCCAGCAGCTATCTCACTAGGAACTTATGGAGCAGCTCGTAAGCGTGATGACCAAGTATTGCGTTTCTACTCCGCTAACTTTGAGGATAAGGGCATCATCGAAGTTCCACTAGCTGACCTTAAGTTTGAAAAGGAACACAACTGGACCAACTATCCAAAAGGTGTCCTTCATTTCTTGCAAGAAGCAGGACATGTGATTGATAAAGGGTTTGATTTCTATGTCTTTGGGAATATCCCAAATGGAGCTGGATTGTCTTCTTCAGCATCTTTGGAGCTTTTGACAGGTGTCGTGGCAGAATTCCTCTTTGACCTAAAATTGGACCGTCTAGACTTAGTTAAAATCGGAAAACTGACAGAGAATAACTTTATCGGCGTTAACTCTGGGATTATGGACCAATTTGCTATCGGTATGGGTGCAGACCAACGTGCTATTTACCTAGATACTAACACTCTAGAATATGACTTGGTTCCTCTTGATTTGAAGGACAATGTTGTTGTTATCATGAATACCAACAAACGCCGTGAACTAGCAGATTCTAAATACAATGAACGCCGTGCTGAGTGTGAAAAAGCAGTAGAAGAACTTCAAGTTGCCTTGGATATCCAGACTTTAGGCGAGTTAGATGAATGGGCTTTTGATGAATACAGTTACCTGATCAAAGACGAAAATCGTTTGAAACGTGCTCGCCACGCAGTTCTTGAAAATCAACGTACCCTTAAAGCACAAGCAGCTCTTCAAGCAGGAGAATTGGACAAGTTTGGTCGTTTGATGAATGCGTCTCACGTTTCTCTTGAGCATGATTACGAAGTGACTGGCTTGGAATTGGATACTCTTGTACATACAGCTTGGGCTCAAGAAGGTGTTCTAGGCGCTCGTATGACAGGAGCAGGCTTTGGTGGTTGTGCCATTGCCTTGGTTCAAAAAGATGCGGTTGAGGCCTTTAAAGAAGCTGTTGGCAAGCACTACGAAGAAATCGTTGGCTATGCACCAAGCTTCTATATCGCTGAAGTTGCAGGTGGTACTCGCGTCTTAGATTAGGAGAGAAGGAGGTTTTCTAGTGACCTTAGTAGAAAGATTTGTTACCAAAGTCATTGCAGAAAGCACCTTTGAAGAGTTGGATCGGATTTATTTGACCAATCGTGTTTTAGCACTGGTTGGAGATGGATCTCTGGAAGTTAAGACTGACCAAGATAACTTGATTGACCTCAAAGATCAGCTTGTCGAGGAAGCCGTTCGCTTGGAAACGATTGAAGATAGTCAGGCAGCGCGTGAGATTCTCGGTGCAGACCTTATGGACTTGGTAACGCCGTGTCCAAGTCAGGTTAATCGAGATTTTTGGTCTACCTATGCCCAGTCACCAGAGCAGGCGATTGCGGACTTCTACCAACTCAGTCAGAAGAATGACTACATCAAACTAAAGGCCATCGCAAAGAATATTGCTTATCGTGTACCGTCTGACTACGGTGAACTGGAGATTACCATCAATCTCTCTAAGCCTGAAAAGGATCCAAAGGCGATTGCGGCAGCTAAGTTAGTCAAGTCCAGTAACTACCCTCAGTGTCAGCTCTGTATGGAAAATGAAGGCTATCGTGGTCGTGTCAACCATCCAGCTAGAAGCAATCACCGGATTATCCGTTTTGACATTTCTGGTCAGGAGTGGGGCTTCCAGTATTCGCCTTACGCTTACTTTAATGAGCACTGTATTTTCCTAGATAGCAATCATCGTCCTATGGCTATTAGTCGCCAAAGTTTTGAGCGTTTGTTAGCAATCGTAAAGCAGTTCCCAGGCTATTTTGCAGGTTCGAATGCTGACCTACCAATCGTGGGTGGCTCTATCCTGACGCACGATCATTATCAAGGCGGTCGTCATGTCTTCCCAATGGAAGTGGCTCCTTTACAGAAAAGCTTTACCTTTAAAGGTTTTGAATCTGTCAGAGCAGGGATTGTTCAGTGGCCTATGTCAGTCATTCGATTGACGTCGGATTCAAAAGACGATTTGATAAATCTTGCTGAGAAAATCTTACTGGCTTGGCGTCGGTACTCAGATCCAAGTGTGCAGGTCTTGGCGGAAAGTAATAGAACTCCGCATCATACTATCACACCGATAGCCCGTAAACGAGATGGACTGTTTGAGTTGGACTTGGTCTTGCGGGACAATCAAACCTCTCCAGAGCATCCAGATGGTATCTATCATCCTCATAAGGATGTCCAACATATCAAGAAGGAAAATATTGGCTTGATTGAGGTGATGGGTTTGGCTATCTTGCCACCACGCTTAAAGGAAGAAGTGGAGCAGGTAGCAGCTTACCTAGTTGGAGAGGATGTTCTAGTAGCAGATTATCACCAAGAATGGGCGGATAAATTGAAAGAATCCCATCCTGGATTGACTGATAAAGACCAAGCTCTCGAAATTGTCCAAGAATCTGTGGGAAAAATCTTCGCTCGGGTGTTGGAAGATGCAGGAGTTTACAAGCAAACAGAAGAAGGACAGGCAGCCTTTATGCGCTTTGTGGAGCAGGTTGGCATTATACACGAATAAGTGCTTCTCCCTTGCATAGACTCATGAAAAGTAGTATCATAGTGTCGTTTGAAACATCAGGAGGAACGTATGAAAGATTTTCACTTTGACGCTATATCTGCCTTTGAAAACTATGAAATTGAAAAAATGAGAGATGGTCACGTTGTGGTGACGACAAAAGTAGTGGACTCCTCACTCAACTATTATGGGAATGCCCATGGAGGCTATCTATTTACCCTTTGTGACCAAATCAGTGGACTTGTGGTGATTTCGCTTGGCTTAGATGGCGTGACACTCCAGTCTTCTATCAATTATCTGAAAGCTGGAAATCTAGGGGACCTTCTCACTATCAAAGGAGAATGTGTCCATCAAGGACGTACCACTTGTGTCGTCGATGTTGACATCATCAACCAAGATGGCCGAAATGTCTGCAAGGCAACCTTTACCATGTTTGTCACAGGACAACGATCTGAAGATAGACAGGTGAGGATATAGGAAATAAGAAAAAGAGGCACATGCCTCTTTTTTATGTTGTTTAATGTAAGCAACTTGTTTTAATCAATTTTCTTTATAAAATCACCGATTTTTCTTACAATCTCAGTAACAAGAGCATTTCCCATAAAGAACATTCTCATTTTATCAGAAACATCTACAATAGACCCATCAGCTAATTTCTTTTTAGCTGTCCAATTATCTGGGAAATCTTGAAGACGTTCTGCTTCAACTGGAGTTATAAGACGGTATTTACCATTAACTTTAAGAAAATGGGTTGAACGATTAACGGTACCTTCAGAAGTCAACATTGTACGACCGGGTAAGTTTAAATCGTCATAGGGAGCCATACCACCTTCAGAATAGATATAAGTATGACCGTCTGCAGAAGTACGTTCAATTCGTTTTGGTCCCCTTAGAAATTGGAATTTTTCCAATTTTGCTGGATCTGTAATGAAATATTTATCAGGAACATCCTTTTCATCCTGAAGAATTTCACCTAATGTAATTGGTCTTCCATTAAAGTTAGGCTCTGTATCGATAGAGTAGTATTTTCCATATCTCATAATACCTGTGTTCCAAACGGTACCTGTAAAATTATCAGATACCTCTACGATATCATCTCCAAGTTCATGAAAAACATGTCTATTTTTAACTGGTATATTTTTTATTGGAAATTGAGTTGCAAACAAGCCACTATGGAACAAATACTCATCATACTTATGTTCTTCAAAAATGAAATCATTATGTTCAAATTGGTTATCAATTAATTTAGCAAATTTAGTGTCGTTTCGATAAACGAAGAAGAAAACACGACGACGTCTTTGGCTTCGTCCGTAATCAGCCGCATTGATAACTCTCCATTCAACTGAATATCCCAAATTATTGAAAGCTGTTAGCATGATTGCGAAGTCTCTTCCTCGTTGTTTAGAAGGGGCTTTTAGCAATCTGTCAACGTTTTCTAGGATAAGATATTTAGGTTTAATATTTTCGGTAGCACGAATGATTTCCCAAAAGAGGACTCCTTTTTTTCCTTCGATGCCTTTTTCATTTTTTTTACTTCTAGCGACAGAATAGTCTTGACAAGGAAAACCTCCTACAATCATATCTGCATCCATTTTCGAAAATTCTTCGTCTGTAATATCAGAGATACTAATATTGATATTCTCGCTGTCGGGGAAATGACAATCATATACCTCAAATGCATCTTGAGATTTACGAGACGGTTCCCACTGGTTAGCCCACTTTGTTTCAAAGAACTGGTTATCAGATTTTTCTAATCCTATTCGGAATCCTCCGACCCCAGCAAATAGTTCGAGAACTTTCATCTTTTCTCCTTACAATTTTTCAGTTTAATCCATTATATACTATTTTCAACGATTGATCAAGTATTAATGCTTGCTTTGTATTTAATCTGATATAATATAGGGAGTAGGAGAAAAGAATGAAACAAAATTTATTTAATTATAACGATGAAGATATTGATAGTGTTGTAAATTACTCTCACAAACTTTTGAATAGAAAATTTGCTGAGGTTATGGAAGAATATAATCGTTCTCTCTATAAAACATACGAGGATTATCAAAATCAAGAAGCTAATGAATATGAGAAAAAAGAAATTAAACCATCGTCAAAGGGACAGTATGGGAATTATATAGAACGTTATTATTATGGTTATCAGCCTAACAGTAATGCTGCAGCCGATTTTGAAAAAATTGGAGTAGAGCTTAAGGTGACTCCATTTAAAGTTAATAAGAATGGAACCATTTCTGCAAAAGAACGACTAGTCTTGACGATTATTAATTATTGTGAAGAGAACTTGGACGATTTTTATCAAACTCATCTATGGCAAAAATGTTCTAAAATACTTTTATTATTTTACAACGGTTTGATTCCTGAAAATACAGTTTTGGATTACATGATTGAAAAAGTGTTTCTGTATGAATGGTTTGAGGAAGATATGAATGTCATTTTAGATGATTACGCTCGAATTACTCAGAAAATTAAGGAGGGACGTGCGCACGAATTGTCTGAGTCCGATGGAAACTATTTATCAACTTGTACTAAAGGAGCCGGTAAAGACAAAGATTGGAAAAAACAACCTTTTAGTGATGTTTTGGCAAAACAACGTGCCTGGGAATTAAAGTCTAGTTACATGACGTATTTGATTAATCATAAAATCTTTGCTAGTCATGAACAGGAGAGTGTATTAGCTACTGCAAAAGGAACGAAAAAAACATTTACCCAGCTTATTGAAGAAAAAATTTTGAAGTATGAAGGATGGAGAGCGGAAGACTTATATGATGCGTTCGGTGTTCCTCGTCGCTCAAAATCTAGAAATAATTTACTGATTCGTAAAATGATTGGTATTACTGGTGATATAGAAAATACTCAGGAATTTCAAAAAGCCAATATGAATCTTAGAGTTATTAGTGTGAATAAAAAGGGGCTACCTACTGAAGACTCACCGTTTAAAGTTTATGATTTTATAGAATTGGCAAAAAATGATAACTGGGAAGAATCTCATGTTTTTCAAGAAATTTGTGACAAACGCTATATGTTTGTTGTATTTAAGGAAGAAGAACCTGGAGAATATGTTTTAAGTCAAGTGAAGTTTTGGGGATTTCCTGAACGTTTAGTCGATGAAGCAAAACGTGTCTGGAATGAAACACGTACCATTATTAATGAAGGGGTACAGTTAACTCAGACAAAAAAAGGTGTTTCGACAAACTTTCCTCAAAGCAAAGTGAATAAGTTCTTGTTTACCAAAATTCATGCATCAAACTCTTATTATGAGATTGAAAAAAATGTTTTTGTAGGAAAAGGAAAACTATCAGATACGAACCCCCTTCCTGATGGGCGAAGAATTACCAAGCATTCTTTCTGGATGCCAAAAATGTTTGTATATGAAATAATTAATGAAAAATGGGATTAAATAAAAAACTGCTTGCAAAGCAGTTTTTTTATTTTTATATAAATTATATTTGACAATATTTTCATTATATTGTAAAATAAAAATATATATATTTAAAGGGGTTAAAAATGGAAGATAAACATGAACGATTTTTAAGATTGGCTGAATCTAGAACAAATACAGTTATTCAGAAGATACATTTAATTGGTAATCTAGCTAATAGAAGTAACTACGATTATAATGAGGATGAAGTTTCTGAAATTTTTAAAGCAATAGAATTAGAAATTCAAAGAACAAAAAAGATGTTTGAAGTTGAATTTATAAAAAAAGACAATAGATTTTCGTTTTCAAAAAATAAAAAATAAAGGAGTATATATTATGGCTAAAAAATGGGCATTCCCACATGGTAGGGATTTGACTCCAAGGGGAGCAAATGATCCATCTATAAATTCGTTTCTTGATAATGTTATTGATTCATTAACGAGAGAAGTAATACAAAACTCTCTAGATGCGAAAATAAAGGAAAATAATAATCCTGTTGAAATTACATTTGACTTTGATGAAATATCTACAAGGGATATTCCGGGAATAGATGAAATCTATGATACGGCTTTACCATTAGCGGAGGAATTCTGGAGAAAAAAAGAAAATATTGGAACTTTAGAGTATCTGAAATCATTTAGAGAAGTCCTTGGATCAGATAAAATTAGAGTGTTAAAGATTAGTGATTTTAATACATATGGATTAAATGATAAAAGCTATGATGCACTAGTTCTAGGAAATGGGTATACAGAAAAGATTGATGATAATGCGGCAGGAAGTAAAGGGATTGGTAAAGCTGCTCCTTTTGCCAATTCAGACTTGAGATTAGTTTTTTATAATACTGTTCCTACCAACTCAAGTCCGAAACATGTTGGCGTCTTAAACTTTGTATCATTTAATTGCGATGCAGATGACGAAACAATTGTAACTCAAGAGCGTGCTTTATATAAAGAGGAACAATATAAACATATATCTGGGCAAATTAATTTTAATTTTAAAAGTCGTGATTTATCACAATATGGGACAGATTTATTTATTTTAGGATTCCGAGATACTGAAGATGATTGGGAAAAGCGAATTTTACTTTCAGCAGTGAATAATTTTCTAGTCTCTATTTTAGAAAATAAATTAATAGTTAGAGTGAATAATGCTCGACTCAATTCTGATAATATCAGTGAAGTTATTAGGGAGCTTGAAGAATTAAAAAAATCTCCTGATGAAAAAATAATTTTTAAAAATACTCTGAATTACTATGATGCATTGACTAATGAAAATAGATTAGAGTTTGAATTAGATAATCGTTTTCTAGCTTATCCGTTTGTTGAATCAAAAAGCGATGGGAAATTAATACTTTTGAAGAGAGAAGATGCTAATAGAGCCATATTACAGACTAGAATATCAGGTATGAAAATCTATGACAGAAGAAATGTAAGCGGTAATATTCTGTTTACCGGAGTCTTTCGTGCTACTGGTATAGGTTTAGATAAGTTTTTAAAGAGTCTCGAGAATACAAATCATACTGATTGGAGTAGCGATCAGGCTTCTAAGGAAGATAGAAAGGTAGCTAAAAAACTGCTAAAAGATTTATATGATTGGTATAAAGAATGTGTTAAAAGTTCTTATGAACAAAATGTAGAAGATGTAATAGATGCGATTGGAATGAAAGATTTTTTGCCACTTTTGTCATCAGATTCAGAAAAAAACGTTAAAAGGAAGGATTCAGGAATAAAGAATTCTATTAATTCGGTAGAAATTAATAGGAATAAGAATAAGACAAACAATCTTTATAATCCAATCGAAAAAGAGGTAGATTCTATTTTGAAAGATTTGAATTTGGATAACGAAAAAGATGATAGGAAACCTAAAAAAGAAACCTCAAATAAAAAGAAGGGAATATTAGAAAGATTAGGTTTTAATCAAAAGACAAAAGAAGAAAAATTAGTAGATGTTACTCAATTTTTTGGAATAAAAATTGTTGCGTTAAACAGCAAAGAAGGACAATATAGATGTATATTGAAACCTAAAAAAGAATTCAAAGAGATAGATTTAAAATTCAACTTTGTTGGAGAAGATGGCACAATTACACAAGCTATAATACGAGAGCTTACCTCTCAATCTAATATGGTTAAAAAATCAAATACTGATTTTAGAGTATTAGACATTAATAAAGATAAGAGGGTAATTATCGATATTAAAGTAAACTCCAATTTATTAATGAAGATGGAAGGAAAAATAAATGAAATTAAAATCTGATATGTTCCCATATCCTGTTTTAAGTAAAGAACTGGATGATTTTATAACAGGAGATTTTGAAGTAAGTATTTCTCAAAAAAAAATGAGCTTAAATAGCATACTTTTGACTTTCAACTTCAGTTTGAGTAATAGTGAAATAGATGAGTTGATAAAGCAAAATAAAGCAAAATTCGCAATTCATATTGAAGGGCAGGCATCTTCTTATAGGAAGCTCTTTTTCCTTGAAAAAGGAGAAACAAGAAAAGAGATTGAATTAATTAGTGAATCTACGCCTAAAAAACTATTTGTCAACATGATGATTATCGCAACAAGTGCAATAAATAATTATAGCAACAAAGGTTTTAATCCTGATTACTACGGAAAAGATTTTGTAATTCCAGAAATTGAAAAAGGCAGTATTTTAGCTTATGATACTATGGCTGAGTTGCAAGTTGATTTTGCTAATAATGAATATGGTAGCTTGAAATCAATGGTTCGTATTGCTAAATATAACAAAAAATATATGGAAGTTGATTTAGATGGAGATGTTATACAAATAAATCTACCTGAAAAATCTTATTTAGCTTATGTCTGTTTATCTAATTCTAGTAAAGTACAACAACGCTTACTCTTAACAACTATAATTCTACCTGCAATAACAGTAGCGATTGAAAAAATTAAGAGGTTAGAAGTTGATGAGAGTAAAGAGTGGTATAAATCTCTTGGAGAGTTATTAAAAAAGATTGATTACAATATTGAAGATTTACAAGAAGAAAGTTCAATGATGGTTGCTCAGCAATTGCTTGATTTTCCTTTAGAATCTTCTCTTTATGAATATTATAAGTTTGAGGAAATGAAAAATGAGTAAATTAAAATATGTTTCTGATGAATTTTTAGATGATTTTAAAACAAATTTTCATAGTAAATACTTGCTGTACTATATAAATAATGATAAAGAAAAGATAATTAACCTATTTTCTGATACTAATAATGTCTATGATTCGCTAAATGAGTTTGAGTATAAAGAACTCATTTTAGAATCCTTGGATTCTGAAGCTCCAAAAAAGAATGTTGAAATAATTTGGGAATCTTTAAAACATTTAACTATTGCAGAGGCAGAGAATGAAAAAATTTGGGTTGCACTTGAAAATACATATTATTTAGATTATCATTTGGACCAGCTAAGTAATATTAACGGTACAACCAGGGAAGCAAGCATAACAGCTAGAACTATATTTAATAGAGGTAATAAACGATCTTTAATGATAAATAGTATTTCTTCTCTATGGTGGATTGCTTACTATACATTTGATGAAGATTCTTCAAATCCATATTACTATACAAAAAGATTTTTATCAGGGAGTTACAGAGGAAATGCTGTTGCGTATTTTTCAAGCAACTTAGTATCTAATAAAGATATTGTTCTAGGGAGTTTACAAGCTATATATGAACTAATTGATGAAGGTAAAATGATTGAAAATAGGTATTCCTACACTAATGCTAACAAAATATTGAATTTAGTTGGTGGGGTAATAGTTTTAGACTTTTTAACGAGAGAAGATATAAAAGTTATAGTTAAAAGTCATTTGATGGAGACCGAGGGTATTAAGGCGATTTATCGTATGTCTTAAATTGATTTATTAACTATCATTTTTATACATAAAAAAGAGGTTCACGCCTCTTTTTCTTATTTCTGTTTTCACTCTAATGCTTTATTATTCTATTCACTAAATCTTAAAAAATAGCCATCTGGGTCTAGAACTGCAAATTCATGAGGGTAGATATATTGTTCACCAACACGAAATTCTCTTTTA
>OBVT01000244.1_pt1 | contig 15269 bp, 10 predicted proteins | sample 1476231 | NCBI WGS metagenome assembly OBVT01 (sample SAMEA2580031, study PRJEB22360) | human gut metagenome | reverse complement strand
GATGAATCGGTTCTGTTTTCATAATCTTCTCCTTTTGTTTTTAAAGAGCCGTGTCTGTTTAGACTTTCGGACGCAACGCTCTATAGATTTTTGATTTGAACCGCTTCTCCTTTCACAGATCCCTTAGTCGACATCAGGGATTTTCTTGAAAATGATTGTTCAACAGTTCACGACTAATCATACTCCGATTTTCATAGAAGTCAAGAATTTTCTGAATTTTTTTTGAAAACGTTCGGGAATTGAAAAATAGAGCAAGCGCCCATGAGAACGATCACTAAACAATTATAAGAGGCCACTATAAAAAACAAACACCATTTCTGGTGTTTGTTTCATTTTATAAAGGAAGCACTAGCTTATTTTTTCTTTTTCTTCAAAATATAAGCTGCAATGCTTGCCAAGACAAAGGCTAAAACTAGGCTAATAATAGAGATGGTCGTACCTGTATTTGGTAAGAATCCTAAGATCTTGCCTGGTTTCTTCGGCTCTGGTTGGCTTGGTTTTTTAGGTTCAGGTTGACCCGGTTTCTTTGGTTCAGATGAACTTGGAGGAGTTGGTTGTTTTGGAGTTTCTTTTGGAACATGCTTGTTAGTAATCACAACATTTCCTTTACCATCCTCGTCGTTACGAGCTTCATAGCCCTTTGGAACACTGACTTCTCTCACTGTATAAGTGATGGTGTTTCCATTTGCTTTTTCATCTAAATCTGCAAAGGTATGGGTCCACTTGTTTTCAGCTGACAATTCTACTTCTTGACCGACTTTTTGATCATTGGCATAGAGTTGAACGCGAATACTCTTCGGACGAATTCCATCCTTGTCATTCTCATCATCCCATTTCTTAGTGACCTTCACGTCTCTATGGGCTGGTTCATGCTTATTGGTCAAGATGATATTAGCCTGATCCTTATCATTGACCGTCACCTTGTAACCATCTGGAACAGCTACTTCTTTCACCGTATAAGTGATGGCTTTTCCAGCTTCCTTGGCATCAAGGTTTTCAAATGCACCTTTCCAGTCATTCGCGGCTGAAAGTTCTACCACTTGATCCGTCGCAAGACCATCTTTGTATAATTGAACTTGAATGCTGGCTGGACGGAGACCATCTTGGTCGTCTCCATCTTCCCACTTCTTGCTCACTTCTACTTTGGTCTTTTCTGGTTCGTGCGTGTTGGTCACGACTACTTGACCTGGATTGCTTGCTTCGACTGCTTGTGTGTAGCCTTCTGGAACATCAATTTCTTTGACTGTATAGTTGATAACTTGGCCAGCTTTCTTCTCATCTAGGTTTGAGAAGGTATGGGTCCATTTGTTATCTGCTGACAATTCAACAGCCTTACCAACCTTTTGATCACCAGCATACAATTGAACCTTGATTGTTTTTGGACGAAGGCCATCTTGGTTATTGGCATCCTTCCAGTTTTTCGTAACAGTAAGGCTTGTCTTACCTGGTTTGTAAGTATTGGTAATCGTAGTTCCATCAATCTTAGTGGTGTAATTATCCACCTTGTCTTCTGTCACTGTGTAGACAACTTTTTGGCCATCTTTGTAGACTGGTAGGTCTGTGAAAGTATGCGTCCATTCATTTCCTTGACCAGCAAGATCGATTGATTGCACCTCTGTTCCATTTGCCAAGAGGTGAACTTTGATAGTTGTAGGTCGAAGACCGTCTTGGTTATCAGCATCATCCCAGACTTTCTTGACGGTAACTGTCGTTGTCTCAGGAGTGCGTTTATTGGTGATGGTTGCTTTTCCATCTGTAAAGCTGGCTTCTTCTGTATCGACCGTATAATGAGTCGGAACTTTCACTTCTTTAACAGTGTAGGTATTGAGCTTGCCGTCACTGTCTTTATCTGGAAGATTCGTAAAGTGAGCTTTCCAGTCTGTTGCGGCTGAAACCGTGACTGGTTTTCCTTGAGCTTTGCCATTCTTATAGAGTTGGAATTCCACACTTTCTGGGCGAAGCCCTTCTTGGTTGTCTTGGTCATCCCAAACTTTTGAAGCTTCAAGATCGATATACTTGATATCTGCTTCATTAGCGATCTCAACTGGGACTGCTTTTGATCCAACCGCTTTTCCATCCACCGTGACGTGGTAGATTTGTTTGTCCGCATCATAGGTGACAACCACGGCATGTTCTGTTTCATCCAACTTGTAGTTTGCAGGTGCTTTGGTTTCTTTGAGCGTATAGGTTCCTTCTGTTAAGGTGTTAAAGGAAAGTTCTCCATTTTTATCAGAAGTTGCCGTCGCAACAACCGCACCATTCGCATCAGTTAAGGTAAATTCAGCGCCTTCAAGGACTTTCTTCGGATCATCCTTGTCTACCTTCTTGACTTGGAAAGCAGCCGAGAAGATTTGTGCAGTTACGGTATTAGACTCACGATTTCCTTCGTGACCTTTCGCCTTGTAACCAAACTGGTTATGAGCTTGAACAAGACCGGAACGACCGCCGTTGTCTTCATTATCTTTGGTGCGTTTTTGCATCAAGGCCTTGACTTCATCGGTCAATTCACTTGGATTCACGACTGGGACACCAAAGCTGGCTTCACCACGCGCAGGAATCGTAGTACCAGCATTTGCAACTAACTTGATTCCTGTTACTTGACTGTAATCAGACACAGCTGTCGTCCAGATATCCTTGTCAGCAGCCTGTGCCATGGTATCTGTCGTAACGCTTGTATCAGTTGTATAGTAGACCGTCCATCCTTCTGGAGCAGTTACTGGTCCACGAAGACTAACCGTATATTCTGTCATTCGACCAGATCCATCTAAAGTGTTGACATCTTTGACTTTTGGCAATATATCATAGATGACTCCATCTTCTACTGGTTTGTCAGTGTTATTTTTAATGGTCAGTTTATAGTTAAAGGTTTCACCTGGTTTGAAAGTACGTGTAACCGTAGAAGCATCTGAAAGGTCATCATTTTTAGCAATGTATTTCCGTGCATAGATTCCCTCAGCAGCCACAATTGTATAGTTTGATTGGGCATATGGAATCTTATCTGTTGTTGAACCATTCCCATTCAGATCGTAAACGTCTTCCGTGACCCGATCAGGGTTGGCATTTTCAAGATCGTGGATGCCGTTTCCAGCGACATAGACTTTATTTGTGAAGGTACCACCATCATCTTTCCCTTTCAGATCAGCCACGATAAACGGTAGACGCACGCGATTAAGATCTTTAAGAGAAGCTTTAATAAACTCTTTTTGATCCAAATGCATGATGAGAGCTGTCCGTCCAGAATTGTGGTAGTTTTCAATGACATCGTAGCTCTTTAAGAATTTCATACCTTTTTCATTAGAGGCAAGGTTTCTTTCAAAATCTTTATAGTCGACTTTAAGGGTATTTGGATCATACAGATCAATGATTCGCAGGTCTCCATAATCCTTATCAGGATCCAAGACCACTTTGGTTGCCATCAAACCAAAACGAATATTTTGTCCATCAGTATAACGAACATTATTATAATCCGTCGTTTTTGAAATCTCAAAGCTTTCCTTCAAAGGAATCAGCTTAAAGGTCCAATTTGATGTTTGGTCTTTTGCAACATTTGATTGTGTTTGATAAGTGACACGACCCGTATTCTTGAATTCATTCTTGGTCGCATCATTTTCATCGTAACGAGTCTTTTCTGGATCTTTGAAGCTTGTATAGGTATTGAGGCGAATTCCTTGACCAGATTGAAGGACAAAGTCATCCTTCATTTCCATCCGCCAACCGACAACTGTTCCATACTTGGTTAAATCGATCAAGCCATTGCCGTCTTTATCGGTTTCTGGCTGAATTTCTTTTTTACTACCATCGTCCAAAGTAAGGATCAAGCGTTTCACATATTTGCTAACAAACTCGCCATTTCCATAATTCCCTTGCATGAGACGAGCGTAATCAATTTTGGTAAATTTTAACCGAGAGTCCACTGTCTCATCATAGAAAACAAAATTCTTTTGTGGTGAAGGAGTTTTGTTATCAAAAGCGATGATCCACTTATAGTTTGCTGCTTTATATTCAGTTGAATCATAGACATCACCATCTGCTTTTTTGGCAAAACTTCCAGCCCCTTCCAGGTCACGAGAAGTCAAGCGGAAAATGAGAGAATCTTCAGCTGTAATATCTGGTTCTCCCTCTCCACGGTTAGCAGGGATCCCAACAACACTACCTGCATTTGTCAAATCCTTACTGAGAACATCCTTCAGCGTTTGATCCTTTTCTAAGACCAAATCCGGGAATTTCAAGTAGAGGTAACTTGAATTCTTGATTTGAGTCATCAGATCTATGTGATACGTTGCTGGATTATCATTTGCTACGGCTGTAAATGTCTTCGAAACCGTTCCATCTCCATTGTCTACCCAACCTTCAGACTTAGCTGTATCTAGAACTGCTGTCCGGGTATTGCCATTTTTATCTGTATAGGTTGGCAACTTATCGGTGATGGTTGCTGACTCCAATTGACGGTATTGACCTTCATACTGTCCTTGCATTCCCTCCAATTGAAATGCAAATGGAACAGATGATGGGGTTTCAATATAATTTTTTCCGTCAGCCCCTTTGACAACACCAGGCATGGCTTCCGCATAGTCCTTGGACATGGCTTCGTTCAAGTTTTGGTTGATATACTTGGTTAAGCGATAGTCATTGTACTTGGGTTTCCAAATGATATCATTGAGTTTTGCTTCTTGACCATTGATATTCAAGGTACCCGTAATATCCAATGAATAATTGGTCGGTGCATAACCGACTTTAAATTTTCCAATAAATGGTAAAGTCAGGACCTCTGACTTTTGGTAATTGTTAAAGTGAAGTGTGACTTGATAATCATCTCCAACTTTTGTAACCGTTGGTTTGTCATGCTCTGAAGCACTATTGAAGTCAGGGAAACTAACTTCTCGTAAGTACTTTCCAGGAACCTTCAAGGTCACCGTTACTTCATTAATATCCGTTGTCAAATTCTTAGGGGTGATCTGGATATAACCAGACATGGTATCCCCTGTGTAATAGGACATCCCATCTGGATGGTTCTGTTTATCCCCATACATAAGGGTAACATCCAAGGCCCCATTATCCCCGACTGCTAGCTCATTGGCAAAGGCTGTGATCGCCCCTTGACCAAGCTGGCCTAGCATCATGAAAATTGTTAAAATGGCAAAACCTTTTTTCAAAAAGTCTTTCCATAATGAACGAAGCTTTTTCATGTCTTATCTCCTTTACTTTTGTTAGCCTTCCAAAAGGCCCTCCCTTTAATTTTATCACTTATTTTTTAAAATATCCTTTGCTTTTCAAATTAAATCATCACTATTCAATAATATAGACATTATTTGCAATGATGTCTATATTATAAATCACTATCTGGTACTGATTTCCCCTTTCTTCTATCCAAGGGCAAGAAAATAAAACATTTATAAACAAGGAGGAGCAGTCTGCCAATTCTTATTCTTCCTTGATTTTCTTCATACAAAAAAACTCAAACACATCTGCTTGAGTTTTGTACACCCTACTATTGGTTGATTATTTTATCTAACTCTTCACCATTTGAAGGAATCTTTTGTTTTTCCCTTCTCTCTCGTACCCACAGCATAGCTAGTCCAAAAAGGTGACTACCAAACAAGGCAGTCACAAAAATCAGCTTGCCCCTGTCTGGATAAGAGAGAGGGAGGCTGCTAAAGCCATAGCGAGCCCACTCGATAAAGATCGGATGCGAAAAGTAAAGGGCTATACTCATTTGCTTTAAATACTGTAAATCATAGCTTTTCAAAAAGGACGATCGCAGGCAGGCATTGACCAAATAAACGGTCACAAAGGGAAGAAGAAAGAAAAAGTTCTTATCAATTCCTTGGTGTTGAAAAATAATGATCCCTTCTAGACAGAGCAATCCAAAGGCAAGAGCTAGCTTTTGCCAACGGTGAATTCTAAAAGTTTGTGCATGAAAATGGTCATACAGATAATAACCCATATAAATAAAAATGGGCGTGTAAAAGAGACCATTTCGCGCTGTAAAAAATAGGTTGCTGTAGAGCTGGTAACCCTTGAGAAGACTTGTGGTATCCAGATAAGCCGAATAGGTCTCGATCAAGCCCCAGCAGTAAAGAAGAAAGGTGATCAACCCCGTCCAAACCATACCTAGGCGTTTGACCAATTGATTGACCAAAAACAAGCCCAGCAAAAAAGCAGGAATATACCAGAGTTGGTAGCACATTCCCAAGTAGACCAGAGCAATCAAGATTCCTGCTGGAAAGAGATAAACAGGAAGATGGAGACTAGAGAAAAAGAGCCAGGCATAAGGGAGGTAAACGAAACTCCAAAACAAATAGGTTTTTACGATTTTGACCAGATAGGCCTTCATTTTCTGAGAATTCCCTAGGGATTGTTTGAGGAAAAAGCTGGCACAGACGATAAAAAATGGAACCGCTAGCCGGCCGAGCATACTCTTGAGACCAAAATGCAGTGGCTCATAGGAGGTCAAGCGACCACTATGCACCAAAATCACTGCAATCGCAAAGAGGTATTGAAAAAAGCTGATACTAGAGGTGTTATAGAGGGGATTCTTTTGCATGGTCCTACTCCTTGCCCAAAGCAGTTTCTATGGTTATTTTAGCATGAAAGGGAAGGCCAATCAAGGAATCTTGCATCCTTATCTACCTTTTTTCCTCTATTTTTGATATACTCAAAGCATGCATAAACAAACGATTATTGATTTTAAAGAGCTTGGTTTGCGCCACCTTTTCACCAAGCCCATAAAGGAATTAAAAACTAGAAACCTCGACCAGGTAGAGGATCTTCTTAGAGAAGTCGAAGCCTACCAGAAGCAAGGCTTTTATGCGGTTGGCTATGTCAGCTATGAGGCTGCTCCTGCTTTTGAGAAGAAGTTTGCTGTCCATCCAGCACCTCTTATGGGAGAGTATCTCCTCTATTTTACGATCCACGAGAAGGTCGAAACCCTTCCTTTTCCAGAGGACTATGAAGCTGTGGATCTTCCAGCCAATTGGAAGGAAGAGGTAGAGGCGCCTGCTTATCAAGAAGCCATCAAGACGATCCATCACCATATCCGCCAGGGAGATACCTACCAGGTCAACTACACTGTCCAGCTTTCTCAAGAGCTAAAAGCAGATCCTTTGGCTATATACAATCGCTTGGTGGTAGAGCAGAAAGCCCATTACAATGCCTTCATCCAGCACGATGATGTCTCCATCCTCTCCATTAGCCCTGAACTCTTTTTTGAGCAAGACGACCGGCTACTGACCACGCGCCCTATGAAGGGAACGACGCGCCGTGGTCTCACTAACCAAAAGGATCTTCAGGAGGCTACTTGGCTAGAAGCCGATCCGAAAAATCGAGCAGAAAACATGATGATCGTCGACCTCCTCCGCAATGACATGAACCGGATTTCGGAGATTGGAAGTGAGCATGTGACCCATCTCTGCCAAGTCGAGCAATACTCCACTGTTTGGCAGATGACCTCGACCATTGAAAGTCGCTTACGAGCTGAAATCGACCTGGTCCAAACCTTCCGAGCTCTCTTTCCTTGTGGCTCGATTACAGGAGCACCGAAGATCTCCACTATGGAAATCATCCAAAAGACGGAGAAGTCTCCTCGAGGTGTCTACTGTGGAACGATCGGCATCCTTCTTCCAAAAGGGAAACGGATTTTTAATGTAGCCATCCGGACCCTTCAAATGCAGGGAAATCAAGCCATCTATGGCGTGGGAGGAGGCATCACTTGGGACAGCAAATGGGAAAGTGAATACCAGGAAACCAAGCAAAAATCGGCGGTCCTTTACCGGCAAGAGCCTCGATTTGAGCTCCTGACGACTGGCCGCATCCACCAAGGAGAGTTGACTTTCCTGGAGCAACACCTAACCCGTTTGAGAGAGGCTAGTCGCTACTTTGCCTATCCTTATGATGAACCCAAACTCCTGAAAGAACTTCAAGAAGAACTCGCTCATTTAGATCTCAACCTTGACTATCGTTGTCGGATTGCCTTGCAAAAAAACGGAACCTTCCACATAGAGATCACAGAGCTGACCGACTTGCCCGCTAGCTATCTACAGGCCCAACTGACAGAACAGAAGCTTGATTTAGCGACGCCATTTACTTATTTCAAAACGAGTCAGAGAGACCATCTCAGCCAGTCAAATCACGAGCAAATTTTCCATCTGCCAGACGGAACCTTACTAGAGACGACGATTGGCAATCTGGTGCTGGAGATAGAGGGACAACTCTATACCCCACCAGCTCACCTCCCCTTACTCGATGGCATTTATCGGCGCCATCTTCTTGAGACCCAGCAGGTTGAAGAAAAACTCTTAACTCTGAACGATTTAATAGACGCCGATCGTATTTATGCCTGCAATGCTCTTCGTGGTCTCTACGAACTCGATTTTCAAAGAAAGGATTCCTGATGAAACTGATTTTTTTACATGGACTAGGACAGGATGTCCTCTCTTGGCAAGGAGTCCAATTTGCACTTTCACCCTTGCACTCCAAAACTTTTGATATTTTCTCCCATCCAAAAGAAAGCTATCAGGAAGTTAAAGAAAGGTTGATGGAGCGCCTCCAGCAAGAAAGCGAACCCTTTATTCTGGTAGGACTCTCACTAGGTGGCGTGCTCGCTCTGGATCTCTCCAGACAAGACTTCCCGCAACTCAAGGGCTTGGTCCTTGTAGGAACACAATACAAACTCAACACCAATCCCCTCTATCGGCTCCAGATCCTTCTCTTTCGTCTACTTCCCAAGCATGTCTTTGAAAAACAAGATGCCAATAAACAACAGATGCTTCAAATCTTGACCGAATTAAAAGGGCTCAATTTAACCGATACCGCTAAAGCTTGCCCTCTCCCTAGCTTGGTGATTTGTGGTAGCAAAGATTGGGCCAATCAATCTTCTTCAAAAAAATTGGCCAAGCTCCTGCCAAAAGGTCGCTATCAAGAAATCGCAGACGGAGGCCATCTACTCAATACAGAGAAACCCTATGAACTCGCGCAAGCCATCAAGGAGTTTGTTGGTGAATTTAAAAATGAAGAGGCTAGCTTAAAAAACAGTTCCTCTTAATGTAGATAAAGTATTTTTCATGTTACATAACTTAAAAAATCAAGAAATTTAAAGAAATGTTTATTTTCTAAAGTTACTCATGAATACCTTGAGGCTTTCCGCCGTGAGAAAAGTCCTTGAAATAGTGATATTTCAAGGACTCGGGAGTTTTGAAACTTTAGGTTCAAAACTAAGTCATGGAACTTCTTTGAAGTTCGCTGACGTCCGTCCTCACTTAAGGAAAGCCTCTAGAAAACTTAAAACTACAAGTAACGACTAACTTTTAAAAGGTTAGTCGTTTTTTTAGAAATATTTGAGAATTGCTTGATAGTTATTTGAAAAGCAAGCTGTATACTAAGAGTGTAAAGAAAACAACTAGTCATTTGGACGAAGGAGAAAACCATGGAAAAAGTATTAGAAATTTCCCATTTGAGTAAAAAATTTGGTCAACAATACGCCCTTAATGATGTGAATGTGACTATTCGCAAAGGTGATGTCTACGGCCTCATCGGTAAGAATGGAGCTGGGAAAACCACCCTCATCAAGGTCATCACCCAACTGATTCAAGAAACGGACGGAAGCGTCTCCCTCTTTGCTTCTTCAAATCGCTCCCAGTGGACGCAAGCCCTGAAACGTGTCGGATCCGTCATTGAAAGTCCCGTGGCTCACAAGCATATGACCGCCTACCAAAACTTAGTCTACTATTGCAAGGCACGCCATATTCCGAATCCCGACCAGGTCATCAAAGAAACCCTGAACTATGTGGGCCTGAATAATACTGGGAAAAAGAAATTCCGTGATTTTTCACTGGGGATGAAACAACGGTTGGGAATTGCCATTGCCCTGATTGCCAAGCCCGACTTCCTCATTTTGGACGAACCCATCAATGGCCTTGATCCGGTCGGAATCAAGGAGTTCCGTCAGATGATCAAGCGCCTCAATGATGAACTCGGCATGACCATCCTCATTTCCAGTCACATCCTCTCCGAACTCTATCTGGTTGCCAATCGCTTTGGCATTGTCGACCAAGGACGCCTGATCAAAGAAATTAGCAAGGCTGAATTCGAAGAACAAGGAGAAGACTACATCATCCTCAAGACAAGTCAGCTAGCCCTTGCGAGTCAACTGATCCAGGATCAACTCCATCACCGCATCAAGGTCATCGATAAGGATGGAGAAATCCATATCTTCGGACAGACTCACGATATTAAAGTCATTGTCAAAGCCCTCGTTCAAGCCGATATTGACGTGGACGAAATCTACTATGCCCGCCAAGATCTGGAAAAATTCTTTACGGACTTGGTAGACTAGTCCAATCACCGTCTTCCTCTATTACCTATCCCACATATTTCATTTAGGAGATTTATCATGTTGCATACCATTCAAGCAGATTTTTACAGACTTTTTCGCTCCAAAGGTTTTTGGATTACAGAAGCCATTCTCGTTCTCAACATCCTGTCTGGAGTCATCTTTGGAGCTACTGGCCACGTCGGCGTCAATACGGAATCCAAATTGCCCCAAGCGACCGAAGTTTGGACAGGCTTTAAAGCTTTGACCAACTACTCCGCTAGCATCAGTGTGACCATTCTCTTTACCATTATTGTCATCACCTTGGTCCTGGGAACAGACTTAACGCAAAACTTATACAAGAATAGTCTGGCCTATGGCGTTTCGCGCACCAGTTACTACTTTGCCAAAAGCGCCGTTGTTCTGACCATTGCTCTCTTCCAATTTCTTGTTTCTTATGGTCTCGTCTTCTTGATCGCGACGCTCTACAATGGACTTGGCACCATGCCAGAGCACTTCCTTGCTCATTTTGGACTGACCGTGCTGATTCAGTTCCTTTCCACCTTGGCTTGGGTCAGCATCATTTCCTTCCTTCTTTATGCCAGCCAATCCATCACCTTGGCCTTCGTTGGCTACTTCATTGGAAATATCCTCTTAAGCCTTCCTGCGCTCTTCCTTAAAGATATTGATATTCTCCACTATCTAAACTTGGAATTCCAATATTCCATGGTACAGAGCACAACAGCAACAACCAACACCCTCTCGATCGCCCTTGGATTCATCCTTGTTTTCGGCTTCCTAGGACTGGCTACTTTTAAACACAAAGATTTATAACAAAAAGACTTGAGCAGTGCTCAAGCCTTTTTTCTTAGTGTAATGGTCAAGATAAACCAGTCTGCCTCCGTTGCCAGTTGCAAGTCCCCGCCTAAGATCTCTACAAAATTTTGAATGATATAGAGACCCAAGCCAGATGACTCTTCTGTATCCGAGAGATTTTCAGAGTAGAATCGACTAGCCAATTGGTCTAAGTGCTGGATCGGTTGTTGCACAATATTGCGCAGCTCGACTCGAATCGTGTCCGCGTCTGAGGTCAAGGTCAAACGGGCCTGCTCCTTTCCATGCTTGAGGACATTGCTGAGCATATTTTGCAAGAGGCGCTCCCAAAGCTCAGGATCGGTAGCATAATGGAGATGCTCTTCTAGCTCTACCTCTAAGGCAATCCCCGCCTCAGACAAGCTATCATAATACTGGAATAACTGCTGGGTTAGCACTTGGCTGAGATGAACGTCTGAAATCCGAGGCAGGATGGCTCCCTCCATCAAGCGTCTGTACTCCAAGAGAGATTCCAAGCGTTTGGAGACAACTTGAAGATTGGAAGCAATTTTCTTCAGCTTTTCCTCTTCTTGCGTCCCTCCTTTGATGATTTGTTGGGTATAGCCCGAAGCAATGGTCAAAGGCGTCCGGATATCGTGAGCAATATTACTGATGGCCATATCCAAGGTTTTCTTCTCTTGAAAGGCAATCCGATTGGTCCGCTCGATCTGTTCAAACAGATCACTGACCTGCTTGGTCAAGGCGACCAATTCTTTTTTTGAGACCTGAGAGGTCAACCGTACCCCACTCCCATTTTGGAGCTTCTTTTGAATTTGCTCCTGCAAATCTTTGAGGGCAGAGAGTAGGCGAAGGTAACCTAGTCCCAAGAGAAGGACAAGGACGACTAGAACTAGAACCAATCCCCACATTACTTGTCTCCTTTCAAGCGAACTCCCAAGCCCCAGACGGTTTCAATATAGTCCTCATCTGGATCGAGCTGAGCAATTTTCTTTCGGAGGTTGCTCAACTGGGCATTGAGCGTATTGTCTCCAGGCAGATAAACTTCTTCCCAGACTGCTTCATACAACTCTTCCTTGGTAAAAATCTTCTTTGGATGCGCCAGTAAGGTCTCAAAAATTTGAAATTCTTTTTTGCCCAAGCGAAGCGTCTGTTCTCCAGATTCCAGTTCAAAGGTTTCTGGGTTCAGGACCAGATTTTTAAAAGTCAGCTTTTTCGATGATGGAGGTTCCTGTGCCGGAGTGTTGTTATTTCTCAGCTGCACCGTTACCCGAGCTGCCACTTCGTCCAGATTAAAGGGCTTGACGATATAATCATTAGCACCTGCAAGGAGATACTGGCTAATGAGGTGTTTGTCTCCAAGAGCGGTCATCATGATGACTGGCACCTGACCCTGCAAACGGATCTCCTCCAGGACCTGATCCCCATTTTTCCCAGGAAGCATGATATCGAGAAGGACCAAATCAATGGCTTCTTGCTGGAAGACCCGCAGCCCTTCTGTACCTGAAAAAGCCTGAAGGACCTCATGTTCTTCACCTAAGAGACTGTATAAAATTTCTTGGATATCATTATTATCCTCGATTAATAAAACCCGTGCCACTTGCCTCACTCCTTTTTCCTTTGAACTCCAAATCATTTCTATTCCTCTAGCCTATCAAATAAAGGGACCTTCGTCAATGAAAATCTGATAAAATCCTATAGTACCCCTGCAAATCTGCATGTTAGGTCATCACAAGATGAACTTGACTATCCTTTCTTTCAAAGGGTATAATAGGACCAATGATAGAATAGGGAGAATCATCTATGAAAAATAACGCCAAAACTAAAATCAGCCTTGTATCCATCCTCGTCATCCTGGGCGTTGCTGCAAGAATGATGCGAGTTATCCACCGCCAGCAAATCAGGGAGCAAAACAGACAAACCATTCAAACGACTAATAAGGTTGCAGAGTTTCAGAAAACACTAGACGAGGAAGAAACGAAGAAACGGAACGAAACCTTCAACAAGATTTATAATGAATCCCTTGTTCGGAATAAGTTTGAGAATTGGCAAAAAGCCGATGAACTTCATGGTTTGGGACAAAGAACTGGGCAGTTTTATATCTATAACTTTGAAAAAAAAGAAGAGATTCTCTTAGAGAATACTGATCAAGCATTTGTTCTACCTATTCGAAACAAGAGTGATAACGTCACATTTCAGGCTATCTTTGCCCACAAGGACGGTCAGTGGCACATCATGAAACCAGACGGAAGTTCTCAGTTGCAACTAGGAGAAGCCAGCATTTCCGCTGAATCTAAGTTTGTCATCGAGAACAATGTCTTAGACTACGACCAGTAAATCAGTAAGGACTTGCCTTAGCTACATACAAAAAGCTTAGGACCCCAGCTTGTGGTAGGGATTCTAAGCTTTTTAGTTTATAGGAGAGAGTCGGCCAGCAAGTACCGAAAACTTTTATTCAACAGAGGCTCCATTTGTCGCAATGACTTCTTTGTACCAATAGAAGGATTTCTTCCGTGAGCGGGCTAAAGTTCCTTTCCCTTCGTTGTCCCGATCGACATAGATAAAGCCGTAGCGCTTCTTCATTTCTCCAGTCCCGGCAGAGACCAGGTCAATACAGCCCCAAGTCGTATAGCCCCAGAGGACGACGCCGTCTTCATGGATGGCATCTCGCATGGCCTTGACATGGGCAGCCAGGTAGTCAATCCGGTAATCATCCTCAATCTCCCCGGCTTCATTTGGTGTATCAACTGCCCCTAATCCATTTTCCACGATAAACATGGGCTTTTGATAACGATCCCAGATAGTATTGAGGGTAATGCGGAGACCAAGAGGGTCAATCTGCCAACCCCATTCCGAGCTTTCTAGGTAAGGGTTCTTCAGAGAGGCAAAGATATTGCCCGCTGTTTTCTCCCTTTCAGCTGGATCCCCTGAAGCGACCCTACTAGCATAATAGGAGAATGAAATAAAGTCCACCGTATGCTCTTTCAATAATTGCAGGTCCTGCTCGGTCATCTCAACCGTGATTCCCTGACGCTCCCACTCTTTCTTAGCATAGTTTGGGTATTCCCCACGCGCCTGCACATCGATGAAGAAATAGTTCTTGCGGTCTTCTTCTAGACCAGCCCAGACATCTCGCGGAGCACAGGTATGAGGATAGTTTGGTCCTGCTGCCAACATACAGCCGACCTTGTTGTTCGGATCAATCTCATGGGCTAGCTTGGTGGCAATGGCTGAAGCAACCAACTCATGGTGAGCTGCCTGGTATTTGACTTGCTCTTCATTCTCCCCTTCTTCAAAGCAGAGCCCCGCTCCCATAAAAGGCGCATGAAGGATCATATTGATTTCATTGAAGGTCAGCCAGTAGTTGACCAATCCCTTATAGCGAGTGAAGATGGTTCGGCAGAGACGTTCATAACATTCCAACATCTTGCGACTACGCCACCCTCCATACTCTGTAATCAAATGCATGGGGCAGTCAAAGTGGGTAATGGTCACCAAGGGTTCAATACCATACTTGTGGCACTCCTTAAAGAGGTCTTCATAGAACTGTAGACCCGCTTCATTCGGCTCCAGTTCATCCCCTTTTGGGAAGATCCGAGACCAGGCAATGGACAAGCGATAGGTTTTAAAGCCCATTTCCCCAAAGAGGGCAATGTCTTCCTTGTAGCGATGGTACATATCAATGCCATCTTTAGCCGGGTAAAAATAGCCCTCTTCAAAGTCAAACATCTTTTTCTGACCCGTAATAATCGCATGACGATCAGGCCCAATCGGTACCACATCCACATTGGCCAAGCCACGGCCATCTTTATTATAAGCTCCCTCACACTGGTTAGCAGCCGTCGCACCACCCCAAAGGAAACCATCTGGAAATTGAAGTTTGTCGGTCATCACTTTACCTCACTTGATTGGATAGTTCTATTATACCCCTCTCTAACCCAAAAGTCTTACAAGATCCTAGGAAAAACCGAACCTATTCTAAGGTAACTATCGCTTTCATGCAACACAAAAAGATCGGATGACTCCGATCTTTTAATAGTTCATATTCTCATATTCTGTTTTAAGAATAATTATGGTTAACTTCAAATGACTAAGCATCCTATTTCATACGATAAAAATCAATGACTAGACC
>OBVT01000238.1_pt1 | contig 15683 bp, 5 predicted proteins | sample 1476231 | NCBI WGS metagenome assembly OBVT01 (sample SAMEA2580031, study PRJEB22360) | human gut metagenome | reverse complement strand
TGCGTCAGCCTCAGCAAGTGCGTCAGCCTCTGTAAGTGCATCAGCCTCAGCAAGTACATCAGCCTCAGCAAGTACATCAGAATCAGCAAGTACTTCAGAATCAACAAGTACTTCAGAATCAACAAGTGCATCAGAATCAGCAAGTGCATCAGCCTCAGTAAGTGCATCAGAATCAGCGTCAGCATCTGAGTCAGCAAGTGCATCAGCCTCAGCAAGTGCGTCAGAGTCAGCAAGTGCCTCGGCTTCAGCAAGTGCTTCAGAGTCAGCAAGCGCCTCAGCGTCAGCAAGTACATCAGAATCAGCAAGTACTTCAGCCTCAGCAAGTGCATCAGAATCAGCAAGTGCGTCAGCCTCTGTAAGTGCATCAGCCTCAGCAAGTACATCAGAATCAGCAAGTACTTCAGAATCAACAAGTGCATCAGAATCAGCAAGTGCGTCAGCCTCAGCAAGTGCATCAGATTCAGCGTCAGCATCTGAGTCAGCAAGTGCGTCAGCCTCAGCAAGTACATCAGAATCAGCAAGTGCGTCAGCCTCAGCAAGTGCGTCAGCCTCAGCAAGTGCATCAGATTCAGCGTCAGCATCTGAGTCAGCAAGTGCGTCAGCCTCAGCAAGTGCTTCAGCCTCTGTAAGTGCATCAGCCTCAGCAAGTACTTCAGAATCAACAAGTGCATCAGAATCAGCGTCTGCATCTGAGTCAGTAAGTGCGTCTGAGTCAGCAAGTGCGTCTGAGTCAGTAAGTGCGTCAGCCTCAGCGTCAGCATCTGAGTCAGTAAGTGCCTCGGCTTCAGCAAGTACTTCAGCCTCAGCAAGTGCGTCAGCCTCAGCAAGTGCGTCAGCCTCTGTAAGTGCATCAGCCTCAGCAAGTGCGTCTGAGTCAGTAGGTGCCTCGGCTTCAGCAAGTGCGTCAGCCTCTGTAAGTGCATCAGAATCAGCAAGTACATCAGAATCAGCAAGTACTTCAGAATCAACAAGTGCATCAGAATCAGCAAGTGCATCAGAATCAGCAAGCGCCTCTGAGTCAGCAAGTGCGTCTGAGTCAGTAAGTGCGTCAGCCTCAGCGTCAGCATCTGAGTCAGTAAGTGCCTCGGCTTCAGCAAGTACTTCAGCCTCAGCAAGTGCTTCAGCCTCAGCAAGTGCTTCAGCCTCTGTAAGTGCCTCAGCCTCAGCAAGTGCGTCTGAGTCAGTAGGTGCCTCGGCTTCAGCAAGTACTTCAGCCTCAGCAAGTGCGTCTGAGTCAGTAAGTGCATCAGAATCAGCGTCAGCCTCTGAGTCAGTAAGTGCCTCGGCTTCAGCAAGTACTTCAGCCTCAGCAAGTGCGTCAGCCTCAGCAAGTGCGTCAGCCTCAGCAAGTGCATCTGAGTCAGCAAGTGCGTCAGCATCAGCAAGTGCTTCAGCATCAGCAAGTGCATCTGAGTCAGCAAGTGCTTCAGCCTCAGCAAGTGCGTCAGCCTCAGCAAGTACTTCAGCTTCAGCAAGTGCTTCAGCCTCAGTAAGTGCTTCAGCATCAACAAGTGCGTCTGAGTCAGCAAGCGCCTCAGCTTCAGCAAGCGCCTCAGCTTCAGCAAGTGCGTCAGAGTCAGCAAGTGCCTCGGCTTCAGCAAGTGCTTCAGCATCAGCAAGTGCGTCAGCCTCAGCAAGTGCATCTGAGTCAGCAAGTGCGTCAGCATCAGCAAGTGCTTCAGCATCAGCAAGTGCATCTGAGTCAGCAAGTGCTTCAGCCTCAGCAAGTGCGTCAGCCTCAGCAAGTACTTCAGCTTCAGCAAGTGCTTCAGCCTCAGTAAGTGCTTCAGCATCAACAAGTGCGTCTGAGTCAGCAAGCGCCTCAGCTTCAGCAAGCGCCTCAGCATCAGCAAGTGCATCTGAGTCAGCAAGTGCGTCAGCATCAGCAAGTGCATCTGAGTCAGCAAGTGCGTCAGCCTCAGCAAGTGCATCAGAATCAGCAAGTGCGTCTGAGTCAGTAAGTGACTCGGCTTCAGCAAGTACTTCAGAATCAGCAAGTGCGTCAGCATCAGCAAGTGCGTCAGCATCAGCAAGTGCATCAGCATCAGCAAGTGAGTCTGAGTCAGTAAGTGCCTCGGCTTCAGCAAGTGCGTCTGAGTCAGTAAGTGCCTCGGCTTCAGCAAGTGAGTCTGAGTCAGTAAGTGCTTCAGAATCAGCGTCTGCATCTGAGTCAGTAAGTGCCTCGGCTTCAGCAAGTGCGTCAGCCTCAGCAAGTGCGTCAGAATCAGCAAGTGCGTCTGAGTCAGCAAGTACTTCAGAATCAACAAGTGCCTCAGCCTCAGCAAGTGCGTCAGCATCAGCAAGTACTTCAGAATCAACAAGTGCCTCAGCCTCAGCAAGTACATCAGAATCAACAAGTGCGTCTGAGTCAGCAAGCGCCTCAGCTTCAGCAAGCGCCTCAGCTTCAGCAAGTGCGTCAGAGTCAGTAAGCGCCTCAGCCTCAGCAAGTACATCAGAATCAGCAAGCGCCTCAGCTTCAGCAAGTGCATCTGAGTCAGCAAGTACTTCAGAATCAGCAAGCGCCTCTGAGTCAGCAAGTGCATCGGCTTCAGCAAGTACTTCAGAATCAGCAAGTGCGTCTGAGTCAGCAAGTACATCAGAATCAACAAGTGCCTCAGCCTCAGCAAGTGCGTCAGCATCAGCAAGTACTTCAGAATCAACAAGTGCCTCAGCCTCAGCAAGTACATCAGAATCAACAAGTGCGTCTGAGTCAGCAAGCGCCTCAGCTTCAGCAAGTGCATCTGAGTCAGCAAGTGCTTCAGCATCAGCAAGTGCATCTGAGTCAGCAAGTGCGTCAGAATCAGCAAGTGCGTCAGAATCAGCAAGTGCTTCAGAATCAGCGTCTGCGTCTGAGTCAGTAAGTGCGTCAGCATCAGCAAGTGCGTCAGCTTCAGCAAGTGCGTCTGAGTCAGTAAGTGCCTCGGCATCAGCAAGTGAGTCTGAGTCAGTAAGTGCTTCAGAATCAGCGTCTGCATCTGAGTCAGTAAGTGCCTCGGCTTCAGCAAGTGCGTCAGAATCAGCAAGCGCCTCAGAATCAGCAAGTACATCAGAATCAGCAAGTGCATCAGCCTCAGCAAGTACATCAGAATCAACAAGTGCCTCGGCTTCAGCAAGTACTTCAGAATCAGCAAGCGCCTCTGAGTCAGCAAGTGCCTCAGCCTCAGTAAGTGCTTCAGAATCAGCGTCTGCATCTGAGTCAGTAAGTGCCTCGGCTTCAGCAAGTACATCAGAATCAGCAAGTGCGTCAGCCTCAGTAAGTGCGTCAGAATCAGCGTCTGCATCTGAGTCAGTAAGTGCCTCGGCTTCAGCAAGTACATCAGAATCAGCAAGTGCGTCAGCCTCAGTAAGTGCTTCAGAATCAGCAAGTACTTCAGAATCAACAAGTGCGTCAGCCTCAGCAAGTACTTCAGAATCAACAAGTGCCTCAGCCTCAGCAAGTACATCAGCCTCAGCAAGTACATCAGAGTCAGCAAGTGCGTCAGAATCAGCAAGCGCCTCAGCCTCAGCAAGTACATCAGAATCAGCAAGTGCGTCAGCCTCAGCAAGTGCGTTTGAGTCAGTAAGCGCCTCAGCCTCTGTAAGTGCATCAGCGTCAGCAAGTGCATCTGAGTCAGCAAGCGCCTCAGCTTCAGCAAGTGCGTCAGCGTCAGCAAGTTCTTCAGAGTCAGCAAGCGCCTCTATTTCGGCTTCTAATTCTGTAATTTCAAGTAAAGGTCAGCCAGCCATTCTATCACTTGAAAGCCTAGATATTGAAAGCGTCATTGCCTCAGATTCTATCAGTACATCATCAAGCGTTTCAGTATCAGAGTCAGCATCATTGAGTGTCTCATTGAGTGAATCACAATCAGCCTCAGTAAGTGCTTCGATTTCTGCAAGTGAGTCTGTATCGTTGAGTGAATCACAAAGTGCAAGTATGTCTGTATCAGAATCAGAGAGCACATCAGTTTCTGTATCAGAGTCAGCGTCAGCGAGCGCATCCGCTTCTGTATCAGAGTCAGCTTCTACATCAGCATTCTTGAGTGCCTCTGAAAGCACAAGTGCTTCAAAAAGTCTTTCAACATCATTGAGTACTTCAGCAAGTCTTTCAACCTCTACCTCAACAAGTGCTTCAGTGTCTGCCTCATTGAGTGTCTCAGAATCAACTTCTGAAGTGAAAGATCCTAAACACAAACGTGGTAGCCAAGCGCTTCCTAAGACTGGTGAGAAAGACTCATCATTAGGTATGGTCTTGGGTGCTTTGGCAACTGCAACAGGTCTCGCCTTTCTTGCTAAACGTAAGAAAGATGAAGAAGAAAGTGAAGACTTCTAAGTCTTAGTAAGTTTAATCATTATCTTCTAGCGAGATAATCAAATATCCCCTATCGATTAGAGAGATTTCCTAATTGGTAGGGGATTTTTTTAGTCTGATATTATAAAAATACAAATAGTTTTAATAAGTCTTAGGGTTAGCATTATTATCGTATTTTTAGGGAAATGAAAGAAAGGATTAATCGCTAGAAAGCAATCTTGAAATGAGATTTTTTGCTTAATTTTATGATAAAATTGAAAGGAGTGTTTTAATCAAAAATAAATGGAGTATATATGTTTTTTAGAAGGAATGAAGGTCAATATCGTGAAACCGATCGTGTGACACGGTTTAAATTGGTTAAGTCAGGGAAGCACTGGCTTCGCGCGGCGACGTCGAATTTTGGTCTTTTTAAGGTGCTTAGAGGGGGTGTGGATATACCGTCTGTTGGTGCCCAGCAGGTAGAGGTGGAAGCACCTGCCTTTTCTGGTCAGACAGTGCTCAAAGGAGTGCTTGCAACTGGGGCCTTGCTTGGTGGCTCTGTTGCAACTCACGTGGCTCATGCGGATGAAATGACTGATCAGCCGATTTTGGAAAGTGAAGCAGGAGCTAAGACTGATCTCTTAGCTGCATCTGATTCCGTTGTTCTTGGAAATATGGAGTCTGTGTCCAGTGTTCAAGATAGCCAAGTAAATAGTCAAGAGTCATCTGAAACTGCGTCAAGACAGACTTCGGAGGCTTCTTTGAGTGAGTCTTTATCACGCAGCCAATCGGTGTCTGCTTCTGAATTAGCTTCTAAATCGACATCCTTGTCATTGAGTGCCTCGCTTTCTGCTTCCTTGTCAGCTTCATTAACTTCTAAGTCGGAATCAGTAAGTCAGACGGATTCTTCTTCACATAGTCTGTCAGAGAGCGCAGCTGAAAAATCATCAGAGCATAGTGCAAGTGCATCTGTTCAGTCAGTTAGCAAGAGTGATAGTGGTAGCGACTCTAAAGTAGGGCTATCCCTTGTCAGCTCAGAGTCAACTTTGTTAAACACTTCCTTGACATCTGAAGTGCAAACGAATCGCCAATTATCTGATACGGCGACTGGGCTACTAGCTGCCTCGGTTGTGGCTGATGCTGAGCGTTTAGAACAAGAAAAGCGTCTCAAAGATTTAGCCTTAGACATTTATACCTATAAAGCTCAAGCTGTTGATTTGCCAAATACGGAGGTTGCTATTCTCAAGGGAGATAAAGCCTTGGATGCCATTCGTGTCAGTCTGGCTGATCGTGATAGCGATGTGTCTCCTACGATAACTCAGGCTCGTCAGGCTAGAAATAGTCTTGCCAATGCGGTGCTTCGTGCGACATCTGGTCAGCGTGATCCTCGTAATGGTTCTCGCATTGATGCTGATAGCAACCTCCGTGCACCCCAGTATAATTTAGGTCTGGCTAACAATGCCTTGATTTCTGTTTATAACTCTGACTACATCAATCAAGCTTATAATGTTGTTGAAACCATTCCTACACGAAATAGTATTAAAAGCATTGGCTACGCTTCTGGTAGTGATCGAGTGAATGGCATCAACGTGCCTCAGACCTCTGCATTGAAAAATAGTGCAGTCGCCTTTAATATTGTGGGGACTGTTGGGCAGACAGAGGTCGTAACGCCTGGGAAAATTTATAATGTTTCTTTTGTAGTGACTAATACGGCTAGGCAGTCAGTGACACGTACGCTTCGTATTCAGGTTTTGCCACAAAATGATGGCATTCGAAACCCGATTACGGCTGTGACAACGGGGACTTTTGTTAATGACACAAGTAATCTCGCTCAAGCCGAAAAAGATAAGGTTTGGGAGGCCTTTAAGAATGCTAACCCAAATATTGCCACTTCAAAGGATTTTAAATCTTATTCGGTTTCATCATCTGGTGTGGTGACTATTACTTATAAAGATAACACCACAAATGATGTGACGGCTCCAGTGAAGCGACTTGCAGCACCAACGGTTGAAACGAGATTATTGGACAAGGCTTACACGCAGACACCTGTAACGGTGACAGGAGCTGAGCCAGGTTCTACAGTCGTTCTATACAATAATGACGACGAGGTTGGAACAGCAGTGGCAGATGCTTCGGGTCAAGCGATTGTGACGCCGACAGTTAAGTTACAAACGGGTGGTGTAACAGCCAAAGCTCGCATCATGTATGATGATTATGCGGTATACTCAGATGCCAGCAATTCCGTGGCTGTAACGGACGGAACTCGTCCTGAAGTGACGGCCAAGTTGACTGTCGATGGTGTGGAACCTAAGTCTACGCCTCTCGAAGGTGGTGGGAAAAACTATATCATCTATGCTGGTGATGATGCTGTTTTGACTTTCACGGCTACAGATGACAGTGGCAAGCTTAAAGAAATGAAAGTCGTTGCAAGAGCCGACTTGGATGACAATGCCTTGAACGGAAATTTCTTTGGTAGTAGCCAGTATGGAACAGGTAATATTGCACCGATTACGGGAGATATCACAGCAACGAGTGACAATCCTGCAACCATCACAGCGACCATTCATTTGAAGGATGACCTTTACCATTCCTTCCGAAACACATGGCAACGTAATGTTGCTGCGATTGACAATGCTTCAAATATGAACCGTCCAAATGGCTTGGGTGAGATTCGTATTACTCAGGGACGCTTAGCAGATCGTACGCCGGGTGTGGCACCGACAAGCACTATTCAGGTGACTAGCCTGACTGCCTTAACAGATGCAGATAAAAGCAAGATTATTGCGGCTGTGTCGGCCTTGAATCCAGAGGTTGCCAACCGTATTAAGTCTTATACGGTTAATAGCGATGGAACGGTAACGATTACTTATAAAGACAGTACGACGAATGTTGTGACGGTGAAATTGTCGGATAGTGATCACAGCCAGTCAGTGTCGCAAAGTGCCAGTCAGTCTAAGCAGGAATCGATTTCTCAAAGTCGAAGTGAGTCCGCTAAGCAGTCTGCGTCGACCAGCCTTTCATTGAGTAAGGTTGCTTCAAAAAGTGTCTCAAGTTCCTTGAGTTTATCAGCTCAACAGAGTGTTTCAAAATCACAAAGTCAATCAGCCTCAGCGAGTGCTTCTTTGAGTGGCGTGAAGTCACAGAGTGTCTCAAGTTCCTTGAGTTTATCAGCTCAACAGAGTGTTTCAAAATCACAAAGTCAATCAGCCTCAGCGAGTGCTTCTTTGAGTGGCGTGAAGTCACAGAGTGTCTCAAGTTCCTTGAGTTTATCAGCTCAACAGAGTGTTTCAAAATCACAAAGTCAATCAGCCTCAGCGAGTGCGTCGTTGAGTGCCGTGAAGTCACAGAGTATTTCAAGTTCCTTGAGTTTATCAGCACAACAGAGTGTTTCAAAATCACAAAGTCAATCAGCCTCAGCGAGTGCGTCTTTGAGTGCCGTGAAGTCACAGAGTATCTCAAGTTCCTTGAGTTTATCAGCTCAACAGAGTGTTTCAAAATCACAAAGTCAATCAGTCTCAGCGAGTGCTTCTTTGAGTGCCGTGAAATCGGAGAGCGTTTCAAGTTCTTTGAGTGAGTCCTTGAAGACAAGCGTTTCGCAAAGTCAATCCGCATCAACAAGTGCGTCTTTGAGTGCTGAGAAATCGGAGAGCGTTTCAAGTTCTTTGAGTGAATCCTTGAAGACAAGCGTCTCACAAAGTCAATCAGCCTCAACCAGTACATCTTTGAGTGCAGTGAAGTCGGAAAGCGTTTCAAGTTCTTTGAGTGAATCCTTGAAGACCAGCGTCTCACAAAGTGAGTCAGCTTCAACGAGTGCATCTTTGAGTGCCGTGAAATCGGCGAGCATTTCAAGTTCCTTGAGTGAGTCCTTGAAGACCAGCCAATCTCAAAGTGAATCCGCATCAACAAGTGCGTCTTTGAGTGCTGTGAAATCGGCGAGCATTTCAAGTTCCTTGAGTGAATCCTTGAAGACCAGCGTCTCACAAAGTGAGTCAGCTTCAACAAGCACATCTTTGAGTGCCGTGAAATCAGCTAGTGTTTCAAGCTCATTAAGTGAGTCCTTGAAGACAAGCGTTTCGCAAAGTGAGTCAGCTTCAACAAGCACATCTTTGAGTGCCGTGAAATCGGAGAGCGTTTCAAGTTCATTAAGTGAGTCCTTGAAGACTAGTGTCTCACAAAGTGAGTCCGCTTCAGAGAGTGCGTCTGTTTCAGAGTCGCAATCCGTATCAAATTCCGAATCAGCCTCAGCGAGTGCATCAGTGTCTGAATCGCAATCAGTCTCGACTTCCGAGTCCGCTTCAGAGAGTGCTTCAGTTTCCGAGTCACAATCCGTATCAAATTCCGAATCAGCTTCAACAAGTGCTTCAGTTTCAGAATCCGTGTCTGTAAGCGAATCAATCTCTGAGTCGCAATCAGTGTCAAACTCAACTTCAGCCTCAGTAAGTGCTTCAATTTCAGAGTCACAGTCTGTTTCAACTTCCGAGTCATCGTCAGAAAGTGCATCAGTAAGCACATCACAGCTGGAATCGAATTCAGTTTCAGCGTCAGTAAGTGCATCAATTTCAGAATCACAGTCTGTTTCTAATTCAGAGTCAGCTTCAGTCAGCGAATCAATTAGTGAGTCACAATCCGAGTCAAATTCAGTTTCAACTTCAGAGAGTGAATCAACTTCAACATCTCGGTCTGAGTCGAACTCAACTTCAGCCTCAGAAAGTGCGTCAGTATCTGAATCGCAGTCAGTCTCAAACTCAGTTTCGACTTCAGAAAGTGCGTCAACATCAACATCACAATCAGAATCGAACTCAGTTTCGACTTCAGAAAGTGAGTCAATGTCAGCGTCACAATCCGAGTCAACCTCAGTTTCGACTTCAGAGAGTGAATCAACGTCAGCATCGCAATCCGAGTCAACCTCAGTTTCTACTTCAGAAAGTGAGTCGACATCAACATCACAATCCGAGTCAAACTCAGTTTCAACTTCAGAAAGTGAATCGACATCAGCGTCACAATCCGAGTCGAACTCAGTTTCAGCTTCAGAAAGTGAATCAACGTCAGCATCGCAATCCGAGTCAACCTCAGTTTCTACCTCAGAGAGTGAGTCAACGTCAACGTCACAATCAGAATCAAATTCAGTTTCAACCTCAGAGAGTGAGTCAACGTCAGCGTCACAATCCGAATCAAACTCAGTTTCAACTTCAGAGAGTGAATCAACGTCAACATCACAATCAGAATCAAACTCAGTTTCAACTTCAGAAAGTGAATCGACATCAGCATCACAATCCGAGTCAAACTCAGTTTCAACTTCAGAAAGTGAATCAACATCGACATCACAATCAGAATCAACCTCAGTTTCTACTTCAGAAAGTGAATCGACATCAGCATCACAATCCGAGTCAACCTCAGTTTCAACTTCAGAAAGTGAATCGACATCAGCGTCACAATCTGAATCAAATTCAGTTTCGACTTCAGAGAGTGAATCAACATCAGCATCACAATCCGAATCGAATTCAGTTTCTACCTCAGAGAGTGAGTCGACATCAATGTCACAATCCGAGTCAAACTCAGTTTCAACTTCAGAGAGTGAGTCAACGTCAACATCACAATCCGAGTCAAACTCAGTTTCTACTTCAGAAAGTGAATCAACGTCAGCGTCACAATCCGAGTCAAACTCAGTTTCTACTTCAGAAAGTGAGTCGACATCAGCATCACAATCAGAATCAAATTCAGTTTCAACTTCAGAAAGTGAATCAACGTCAGCATCACAATCAGAATCAAATTCAGTTTCAGCCTCAGAGAGTGAATCAACGTCAGCGTCACAATCCGAATCGAATTCAGTTTCTACCTCAGAGAGTGAATCAACGTCAGCGTCACAATCCGAATCAAACTCAGTTTCTACCTCTGAGAGCGAATCAACGTCAGCGTCACAATCCGAGTCAAACTCAGTTTCTACTTCAGAGAGTGAGTCAACATCGACATCACAATCCAAATCAAACTCAGTTTCAGCGTCAGAAAGTGAGTCGACATCAGCATCACAATCTGAGTCAAACTCAGTTTCTACTTCAGAAAGTGAATCAGCGTCAGAGAGTGCATCTGTCTCAGAATCACAGTCTGTATCAAACTCCGAATCAGCGTCAGAGAGTGCATCAGTCAGCGAATCACAATCAGTATCTAATTCCGAGTCAGCGTCAGAGAGTGCATCAGTCAGCGAATCACAATCAGTGTCTAATTCCGAGTCAGCATCAGAAAGTGCGTCTGTATCTGAATCACAATCAGTGTCTAACTCAGAGTCAGCATCAGAAAGTGCGTCTGTCTCAGAATCACAGTCTGTATCAAACTCCGAATCAGCGTCAGAGAGTGCATCAGTTTCTGAATCACAGTCTGTTTCAAACTCAGAGTCAGAATCAGTAAGTGTATCAGTAAGCGACTCACAATCAGTGTCTAACTCAGAATCAGCATCAGAGAGTGCGTCAGTTTCTGAATCACAGTCTGTATCAAACTCCGAATCAGCCTCAGAAAGTGCATCAGTTTCAGAATCACAGTCTGCTTCAAACTCCGAATCAGCGTCAGAGAGTGCATCAGTTTCTGAATCACAGTCTGTTTCAAACTCCGAATCAGCCTCAGAAAGTGCATCAGTTTCTGAATCACAGTCTGTATCAAACTCAGAATCAGCCTCAGAAAGTGCATCAGTTTCTGAATCACAGTCTGTATCAAACTCAGAATCAGCCTCAGAAAGTGCATCAGTTTCAGAATCACAGTCTGTTTCAAATTCAGAATCAGCCTCACTAAGTGAATCAGTTTCAGCTTCACAGTCTGAATCGAACTCAGTTTCTACTTCAGAGAGTGAATCAACGTCAGCTTCACAATCCGAATCGAATTCAGTTTCTACCTCAGAGAGTGAGTCGACATCAATGTCACAATCCGAGTCAAACTCAGTTTCTACTTCAGAAAGTGAATCAAATTCAGAATCACAGTCTGTTTCAAATTCAGAATCAGCTTCAACAAGTGAGTCATTTTCAGCATCACAGTCTGTTTCAACTTCCGAGTCAGCCTATGTAAGTGCGTCTGTTTCAGTCTCACAATCAGTGTCTACTTCAGAATCAGCGTCAGAGAGTGCATCAGTTTCAGAATCACAGTCTGTATCTAATTCCGAATCAGTCTCAGAGAGTGCATCAGTTTCTGAATCACAATCAGTGTCTAATTCCGAATCAGCGTCAGTAAGTGAATCCATTTCAGCATCACAGTCTGCTTCAACTTCAGAATCAGCGTCATTAAGTGCGTCAGTTTCAGAATCACAGTCTGTCTCAAATTCCGAATCAGCATCAGTAAGTGAATCAGTCTCAGCATCACAGTCTGCTTCAACATCAGAGTCAGCGTCATTAAGTGAATCCATTTCAGAATCACAGTCTGTCTCAAACTCAGAGTCAGCATCAGTAAGTGAATCAATTTCAGAATCACAATCAGTGTCTAATTCCGAATCCGCTTCATTAAGTGCGTCAGTTTCAGAATCACAGTCTGTTTCAAACTTCGAATCAGCGTCAGTAAGTGAATCAGTTTCAGCTTCACAGTCTGAATCGAACTCAGTTTCATCGTCAGTAAGTGAATCAATTTCAGAATCACAATCTGCCTCAACTTCCGAGTCATCGTCAGAAAGTGAGTCAACATCAGCGTCACAATCCGAGTCGAATTCAGTTTCGACTTCAGAGAGCGAGTCAATGTCGACATCACAATCCGAGTCAAACTCAGTTTCTACCTCTGAGAGCGAATCAACATCAACATCGCAATCCGAGTCAAACTCAGTTTCGACTTCAGAGAGTGAATCAACATCAGCATCACAATCCGAGTCAAACTCAGTCTCAGCTTCAGAAAGTGCCTCAACGTCAACATCACAATCCGAGTCAAATTCAGTTTCAGCTTCAGAAAGTGCATCAGTAAGCACATCACAACTGGAATCGAATTCAGTTTCGACTTCAGAGAGTGAGTCGACATCAGCATCACAATCCGAGTCAAACTCAGTTTCTACTTCAGAAAGTGCCTCAACTTCAACATCTCAGTCTGAGTCGAACTCAACTTCAGCCTCAGTAAGTGCGTCAACATCAACATCACAGTTGGAGTCAAATTCAGTCTCAGCTTCAGAAAGTGCCTCAACGTCGACATCACAATCAGTATCAACTTCTGAGTCATCCTATGTAAGTGCGTCAGTGTCTGAATCACAGTCTGTTTCCAACTCAGAGTCAGCCTCAGAGAGTGAGTCGACATCAGCTTCACAATCCGAATCAAATTCAGTTTCAGCCTCAGAGAGTGAGTCGACATCAGCGTCACAATCCGAATCAAATTCAGTTTCGACTTCAGAAAGTGCGTCAATCTCTGAGTCACAATCAGAGTCGAATTCCGTTTCAACTTCAGAGAGTGAGTCAGTTTCGGAATCACAGTCTGTCTCAAACTCAGAGTCAGCTTCAGAAAGTGCTTCAGTATCTGAGTCACAATCGGTTTCAAATTCAGAGTCAGCCTCAGTAAGTGAATCAATTTCAGAATCACAATCTGTATCAAATTCTGAATCCGCTTCAGAGAGTGCTTCAGTTTCAGAATCACAGTCTGTTTCAAATTCTGGGTCAGCATCATTGAGTGCGTCAGTGTCTGAATCACAATCAGTGTCTAATTCAGAATCATCGTCAGTAAGTGAATCAATTTCTGAATCACAGTCTGTTTCAAACTCAGAATCAGCCTCAGAGAGTGCATCAGTGTCTGAATCACAATCTGTCTCAACTTTCGAATCCGCATCAGAAAGTGCATCAGTAAGCGAATCACAATCAGTGTCTAATTCCGAGTCATCGTCAGTAAGTGCTTCTGTATCAGAATCACAATCAGAGTCTAACTCAGAATCCGCATCAGAAAGTGCGTCAGTATCTGAGTCACAATCCGCTTCAACTTCAGAGTCAGCCTTAGTAAGTGCGTCAATTTCGGATTCACAATCAGTCTCAAATTATGAGTCAGCTTCAGAGAGTGAGTCAGTCTCTGAGTCGCAATCAGTCTCAAACTCAGAATCAGCATCTGTAAGCGAATCAATTTCTGAGTCACAATCAGTCTCAAACTCAGTTTCATCGTCAGTAAGTGCATCAGTTTCAGTTAGTGAGTCATCATCATTGAGTGAATCACAGAGCACAAGCGCATCCGTTTCGGCTTCTGAATCAGCATCATTGAGTACATCGAGCTCATTAAGTGCTTCTGTATTTGAAAGTCAATCTCAAGCCTTCAGTGCTTCAATTTCTACAATCATTTCAACTGTTGAGTCTATTTCGAACTCGGCTTCAAGCTTCATTTCAACAAGTGAATCGATTTCGACATCTAATTCAGCATCATTGAGTGAGTCGGCGTCATTGAGTGCATCCGTTTCTGGATCACAATCAGTCTCTAATTCAGTGTCTGCATCAACAAGTGCTTCTGTCTCAGCATCACAGTCTATTTCAAACTCAGTTTCAGCGTCAGAGAGCGAGTCAATATCAGCTTCACAATCCGAGTCAAACTCAGTTTCAGCGTCATTAAGTGCATCAGTTTCTGAATCACAGTCTGCTTCAACTTCAGAGTCAGCGTCAGTAAGTGAATCAATCTCAGAATCACAGTCTGTATCTAACTCCGAATCAGCATCAGAGAGTGCCTCAGTTTCTGAATCACAGTCTGTATCTAATTCAGAATCAGCGTCAGAAAGTGCATCAGTTTCAGCTAGTGAGTCAGCATCATTGAGTGAATCGCAGAGCACGAGTGCATCAGTTTCGGCTTCTGAATCAGTATCATTGAGTACTTCGAGCTCATTAAGTGCTTCTGTATTTGAAAGTCAGTCTCAAGCTTTCAGTGCTTCAATTTCTGCGATTATTTCAACTGTTGAATCTGTTTCGAACTCGGCTTCAAGCTTCATTTCAACAAGTGAATTGGTTTCGACATCTAACTCAGCATCCTTGAGTGAGTCGGCGTCATTGAGTGCATCTGTTTCAGGATCACAGTCAGTCTCTAATTCAGTGTCTGCATCAGAAAGTGCTTCTGTCTCAGCATCACAGTCTATTTCAAACTCAGTTTCAGCTTCAGTCTCAGCCTATGTATCAGAATCACAATCAGTCTCAAATTCAGTGTCTGCATCAGAAAGTGCTTCTGTCTCAGCATCACAGTCTATTTCAAACTCAGTTTCAGCTTCAGTCTCAGCCTATGTATCAGAATCACAATCTGCCTCAACTTCAGAGTCATCGTCAGAAAGTGAATCGACATCAGCTTCACAATCAGAATCAAATTCAGTTTCGACTTCAGAGAGTGAATCAACGTCAACATCACAATCTGAGTCAAACTCAGAGTCAGCATCATTAAGTGCTTCAGTTTCAGCTAGTGAGTCTGTATCCTTGAGTGAATCACAGAGCACAAGTGCATCAGTTTTGGCTTCTGAATCAGCATCCTTGAGTGAGTCAGCGTCATTGAATGCATCTGTTTCAGGATCACAATCAGTCTCTAATTCAGTGTCTGCATCAGAAAGTGCTTCTGTCTCAGCATCACAGTCTATTTCAAACTCAGTTTCAACTTCAGTCTCAGCGTCAGAATCAGCAAGCGCAGCCGCTTCAGAAAGTTCTTCGATTTCAACAAGTGAGTCTGTATCGTTGAGCGAATCGCAAAGTGCAAGTGCATCTGCATCAGAAACTGCTTCATCAAGCGTTTCAGTATCCGAGTCAGCATCTACATCAGTATTCTTGAGTGCCTCTGAAAGCACAAGTACTTCAACGTCATTGAGTACATCAGCGTCAGCAAGTACATCCGCTTCAGTCTCAGCCTTAGAATCGACTTCAGTAAGTGTCTCAATTTCAGAGTCGCAGTCAGTATCGAACTCCAAGTCCGTTTCAGAGAGTGCGTCTGTGTCTGAATCAGAATCCATTTCAAACTCAGAATCAACTTCAGTAAGTGAGTCAGTCTCAGAATCACAGTCTGTGTCAACCTCAGTAAGTACTTCGATTTCAGCTAGTGAGTCTGTATCGTTGAGCGAATCACAAAGTGAAAGTGCATCCGAGTCTGTATCAGCAAGCACATCTGCTTCAGTCTCAGCGTCAGAATCAGCGAGCGTATCCGCTTCAGTATCTACGTCAGCCTCAGTAGGTGCGTCAGAATCAGCGAGCGCCTCCGCTTCAGTCTCCGAGTCCGCTTCTACATCGGCATTCTTGAGTGCTTCTGAAAGCACAAGCACTTCAACAAGTATTTCAACTTCATTGAGTACATCAGCAAGTCTTTCAGCCTCAGCATCAACAAGTGCTTCAGTGTCTACTTCAGAATCAATTTCTGAAGTGAGAGATCCTAAGCACAAACGTGGTAGCCAAGCACTTCCGAAGACTGGTGAGGAAAACTCATCATTAGGTATGGCCTTGGGTGCCTTGGCAACTGCAACTGGTCTTGGATT
>OBVT01000236.1_pt1 | contig 15733 bp, 8 predicted proteins | sample 1476231 | NCBI WGS metagenome assembly OBVT01 (sample SAMEA2580031, study PRJEB22360) | human gut metagenome | reverse complement strand
GTTCTGTCCTTATTGGAGCAAGCCTTGTTCTGCTTGCCATGGCTACACCAACTATTTCAGCCAACGAAAATACTACAAGCAATAAGGGAACTAGTAATGAAACCACTACTGCCCTTGCACAGCCTCTTACTGATACAGCAACGAGCTCTGGTAAGAAGGAAAGTGATATTTCTTCGCCAAAAAATGCAAACGCTTCCCTAGAGAAAAAAGAAGAAAAACAACCTGCAACAGAGGCACCCACTCCGGCTGCAACTCTCGCCGATTCCGCACCACAAACCGGGCAAGATCGTTCCAATGAGCCAACTACTTCTACGAGTCCAGTAACGACTGAAACTAAGGCAGAAGAGCCAATAGAAGACAACTACTTCCGTATCCATGTCAAAAAGCTTCCTGAAGAAAACAAGGATGCTCAAGGACTATGGACTTGGGACGATGTTGAAAAACCATCTGAAAATTGGCCTAACGGAGCCTTATCCTTCAAGGATGCCAAAAAAGATGACTACGGCTACTACCTAGATGTCAAATTAAAGGGAGAACAAGCCAAGAAAATTAGCTTCCTCATCAATAATACAGCTGGGAAAAATCTAACCGGCGATAAATCGGTAGAGAAACTGGCACCAAAAATGAATGAGGCTTGGTTGGACCAAGATCACAAGGTTTTCTCTTACGAGCCACAACCTGCAGGAACTATTCGCGTCAACTACTACCGTACAGATGGCAACTATGACAAGAAAGCTCTCTGGTACTGGGGAGATGTGAAAAATCCAAGTAGTGGTGAATGGCCTAACGGAACAGACTTTACGGCTACAGGCAAATATGGTCGCTATATTGATATTCCACTCAAAGATGCAGCTAAAGATCTTGGATTTTTATTATTAGACAGAAACAAACAAGGAGACGATGTGAAAATCCGTAAAGAAGATTATAAGTTCACAGATTTGAAAAATCATAGCCAAATTTTCCTAAAAGATGATGACGAAACCATCTACACCAACCCCTACTATGTGCACGATATCCGCATGACAGGAGCTCAACACGTGGCTAAATCTCGTATCGAAAGCAGTTTTTCTACCCTCGTTGGAGCTAAGAAAGACGATATCCTCAAACACTCCAGCATCACTGATTACCAAGGGAATAAAGTAGCTATCACAGACGTGGAAGTGGATGAAGCAGGTAAAAAAGTAACCTACATCGGCAACTTCTCTGACACTCAACACCCGTACACTGTCAGTTACAATTCAGACCGATTTACCACACGTTCAAGCTGGCGCCTCAAGGATGAGTCCTACAGTTACGATGGTCCACTCGGCGCAACTCTAAAAGAAGATGGCAAGCGTGTTGACCTCACCCTTTGGTCACCAAGTGCTGATAAGGTTTCTGTCGTTGTCTACGACAAGAATGACCCTGAAAAAGTAGTTGGAACTGTCGCTCTTGAAAAAGGGGAAAGAGGAACTTGGAAGCAAACTCTGAATGAAAACTCTGGTCTCGGTATCAGCAACTACACTGGCTACTACTACCACTACCAAATCGAGCGCCAAGGTAAAACTGTTCTTGCACTCGATCCTTACGCTAAATCCCTCGCTGCTTGGAATAGTGACGAAGCCAAGATTGACGATGCCCATAAAGTTGCTAAAGCTGCCTTTGTAGATCCAGCTAAACTAGGACCTCAAGACTTGACTTATGGTAAGATTCGCAACTTCAAATCGCGCGAAGATGCTGTCATCTATGAAGCTCATGTGCGTGACTTCACTTCAGATCCTGCCATCGCAAAAGATTTGACTAAGCCATTTGGTACCTTTGAAGCCTTTATCGAAAAACTAGACTACCTCAAAAACTTGGGTGTAACCCACATCCAGCTCCTTCCAGTCTTGTCTTACTACTTTGTCAATGAGTTGAAGAACCACGAACGCTTATCTGACTATGCTTCAAGCAACAGCAACTACAACTGGGGATATGACCCTCAAAACTACTTCTCATTGACTGGTATGTACTCAAGCGATCCTAAGAATCCAGAAAAACGAATCGCAGAATTTAAAAACCTCATCAACGAGATCCACAAACGTGGCATGGGAGCTATCCTGGATGTAGTGTATAACCATACAGCTAAAGTCGATATCTTTGAAGATTTAGAGCCAAACTACTACCACTTTATGGATGCTGATGGGACACCTCGCACTAGCTTTGGTGGTGGACGCTTGGGGACAACCCACCATATGACCAAACGCCTCCTAGTTGACTCTATCAAATATCTAGTTGATACCTACAAAGTAGATGGATTCCGCTTCGATATGATGGGAGACCATGACGCCGCTTCTATCGAAGAAGCTTACAAGGCTGCACGCGCCCTCAATCCAAACCTCATCATGCTGGGTGAAGGTTGGAGAACCTATGCTGGTGATGAAAATATGCCTACTAAAGCTGCTGACCAAGATTGGATGAAACATACCGATACTGTCGCAGTCTTCTCAGACGACATCCGTAACAACCTCAAGTCTGGTTATCCAAACGAAGGGCAACCTGCCTTTATCACAGGCGGCAAGCGTGATATCAACACTATCTTCAAAAATCTCATTGCTCAACCAACCAACTTTGAAGCAGATAGTCCTGGAGATGTCATCCAATACATCGCAGCCCATGATAACTTGACCCTCTTTGACATCATCGCCCAATCTATCAAAAAAGATCCAAGCAAAGCTGAGAACTATGCTGAAATTCACCGTCGTTTGCGACTTGGAAACCTCATGGTCTTGACAGCTCAAGGAACTCCATTTATCCACTCTGGTCAGGAATATGGTCGCACCAAACAATTCCGTGACCCAGCCTACAAGACTCCAGTAGCAGAGGACAAACAACCAAACAAATCTCACTTGTTGCGTGATAAGGACGGCAATCCATTTGACTATCCTTACTTCATCCATGACTCTTACGATTCGAGTGATGCTATTAACAAGTTTGACTGGACTAAGGCTACAGATGGAAAAGCATATCCTGAAAATGTCAAGAGCCGTGACTATATGAAAGGGTTGATTGCCCTTCGTCAATCTACAGATGCCTTCCGACTTAAGAGTCTTCAAGATATCAAAGACCGTATTCGCCTCATCACTGTCCCAGGTCAAAATGGTGTGGAGAAAGAGGATGTAGTGATCGGTTACCAAATCACTGCTCCAAACGGTGATATCTACGCAGTCTTTGTCAATGCGGACGAAAAAGCTCGCGAATTTAATTTGGGAACTGCCTTCGACCACCTCAGAAATGCTGAAGTTTTGGCAGATGAAAACCAAGCAGGACCAGTAGGAATTGCCAACCCTCAAGGCCTTGAATGGACTGAAAAAGGATTGAAATTAAATGCCCTTACTGCCACTGTTCTTCGAATCGCTCAAGGCGGTGCCATCGTTGCCCCAGCTGTGGAAGAAAAACCAGAATTTGACCTTTCTAGCTTAAAACAAGAACAAGAGCAAAATAACAGCCAAGACAATATGTCAAACCGAGTAGTCAAACCGGAACAGCAAACTCCAGCTCCACAAACTAAACCTGATTCTGCAAAACCAGATACAAAAGTAGCTGATGCAGAAAATAAACCTAACCAAGCTACAGCTGATTCACAAGCTGAACTACCAAATACAGGAACCAAAAATGATCACAAACTCCTGTTTGCAGGAATTAGTCTCCTTGCTCTTCTAGGTCTCGGGTTCTTGCTAAAAAACAAAAAAGAGAACTAAACTAGCCCTCCTATAGAACTATCCCCCAAGCCTTAACGCTCGGGGGATTGATTTTTATACAATATTTGTCGTCCTAATAAGCTTGATTAGGATTTTTTATTTAGCCTCTTTCATGGCAAAGTAAGCCCGAACTTTTGGTGCAACTTGAGTGCCAAAAAGTTCGATGGCTCTCAGAACTTGTTCATGTGGCATAGAACCAAGCGGTAGGTGCAACATAAAGCGGTCCAAGCCTAAATCCTCAATCATGCGAATCAATTTTTCTGCTACCTGATCAGGATTACCCACAAACATGGCTCCATTTGGTCCAACTTGCTCCAAATATTGTTCATAACGCAATTCCTGCCAGTGTGGACGGTCTTTGGAAATAGCATCCACCACTTGCTTGGTCGGATGGAAATAATCTTTCACAGCCTGCTCGCCATCCTCAGCAATCCAACCCCAAGAATGGGCTCCGACCTTCAGCTCATGACTGGCATGGCCCGCTTCGCTCCCAATCTCACGATAGGCCTGAATCAACTTTTTAAAATAACGCGGATTGCCACCAATAATAGCATAGACAATCGGCAGCCCCGCCTGAGCAATCTTCACTGTTGATTCAACATGACCACCTGTCGCTATCCACAAGGGCAATTTGTCCTGAACTGGACGAGGATAAACTTCTTTGCCAGAGATTGTTTGGGTCAATCGACCTTGCCAATCTAGTTTTATCTTTTCATTGACTAATTGAAGCAAGTCTAATTTCTCATCAAAAAGAGCTTCGTAGTCTTTCAAATCATAGCCAAACAAGGGAAAAGATTCCGTGAAAGACCCCCTTCCGGCCATAATCTCCGCACGTCCATTTGACAAAGCATCGATAGTGGCATATTGTTGGAACAATCGAATCGGATCCATACTTGAGAGAATGCTGACTGCACTGGTCAAACGAATCTTCTTGGTATTGACTGCCCCAGCTGCCAGAACAATCTCTGGCGCAGATATCGCAAAATCCGCTCGATGGTGCTCACCAATCCCATACACATCCAAACCAACCTTGTCAGCCAGTTCAATCTCTGCCAGCAACTGGCGAATGCGTTCAGCATGACTGTAAGTTTGCCCAGTCCCTTCAAGCTCCGTTGTTTCTCCAAATGTTGAAATTCCCAATTCTACCACAGTGATTCTCCTTGTCTATTCCGGTCCTTCATTTTGAAAAATTATTCTAACACGAATCTTGAGTACAAGCAACCGATTTGCTCACAAGAAAAAGCCTAGATAACTAGACTTTTTAAGCTTATTCTACCGTTACTGACTTAGCAAGGTTACGTGGTTTGTCCACATCAAGCCCACGGTGGAGTGTTGCAAAGTAAGCGACTAATTGCGTTGGCACGACCATTGAAATTGGTGAGAGGTAAGGGTGTACAGTCGTAAGGACGATATCATCTGTATCTTTGGCAACATTTTCTTCTGCAATAGTGAGAACCTTGGCACCACGGGCTGCCACCTCTTGGATATTTCCACGAGTGTGGTTGGCAAGGACTGGATCTGACAAGAGAGCCAAAACAGGCGTTCCTTCTTCAATCAAGGCAATAGTTCCGTGCTTGAGTTCTCCTGCCGCAAAGCCTTCACACTGGATATAAGAAATCTCTTTGAGTTTAAGGCTTGCTTCCATAGCTACGTAGTAATCTTGACCACGCCCAATATAAAAGGCGTTGCGAGTTGTTTCAAGAAGCTCACGAACCTTGGCTTCAATGGTTTCTTTCTCTGAAAGAGTTGATTCGATAGACTGAGCTACGATTGACAACTCATGAACCAAGTCAAAGACTTGCGCTTTAGCATTGCCATTTGCTTCTCCTACTGCTTTTGCAAGAAAAGCAAGGGCTGCAATTTGTGCTGTATAAGCCTTTGTTGATGCTACGGCAATTTCAGGACCTGCATGAAGGAGCATGGTATGATTGGCTTCACGTGAAAGAGTTGAACCTGGTACGTTTGTCACTGTCAAGCTTGGGATTCCCATTTCATTAGCCTTGACCAAAACCTGACGGCTATCCGCCGTTTCACCAGACTGACTGATAAAGATGAAGAGTGGTTTCTTGCTGAGAAGTGGCATACCGTAACCCCACTCAGAAGAGATACCGAGTTCAACTGGTGTATCTGTCAATTCTTCCAACATCTTCTTAGAAGCAAACCCTGCGTGGTAAGATGTTCCAGCTGCAAGAATGTAGATACGGTCTGCATCTTGAACAGCCTTGATGATAGCTGGATCCACCACTACTTGACCAGCCTCATCTGTGTAAGCTTGGATCAACTTACGCATAACTGTCGGTTGCTCATCGATTTCCTTAAGCATGTAGTAAGGATAAGTTCCCTTACCGATATCAGATAAATCAAGTTCTGCAGTGTAGCTAGCACGCTCACGACTATTTCCATCATAGTCTTGAACTTCAACGCCATCAGCTTTCACGATTACCAACTCTTGGTCATGGATTTCCATGTATTGGTTGGTCTCACGAATCATAGCCATAGCATCTGAGCAGACCATGTTATAGCCTTCTCCAAGACCAATCAAGAGAGGTGATTTATTCTTGGCCACATAGATGACATCTGGATTTTCAGAGTCGATCAAGGCAAAGGCATAAGAACCACGGATGATATGAAGAGCTTTTTTGAAGGCTTCAAGTACTGACAAGCCGTCTTCTTCTGCAAATTTTCCAATCAAGTGAACGGCGATTTCTGTATCCGTTTGTCCCTTGAAGTTGTGTCCTGAAAGGTATTCTTCCTTAATTTCAAGATAATTTTCGATCACCCCATTGTGGACCAAGACAAAACGTCCTGTCTCAGAGAGATGTGGGTGAGCATTATCTTCTGTTGGTTTCCCATGAGTGGCCCAACGAGTATGTCCGATACCAGTTGTTCCCTCAACTCCAGCTGTCTTGGCAGACAATTCTGCGATACGACCAACTGCTTTCACCAAATGGCTTTCAGCACCACCTAGAACAAAAATTCCCGCAGAATCATAACCACGGTATTCGAGCTTTTCAAGCCCTTGAATCAAAATATCAGTTGCATTTGTGTTTCCAACAACACCAACAATTCCACACATAGTATATACGACACAGGCAAGCTGTGCTTTCTCCTTAAAATTGGTATAGTCTAATTCCTCTTTTATAGAATCAGCAAAAACAGTATATACTTGTTTCTTTCACTTGTCAAGAGTAAAAATTGGTATAGTTCAAATTAAGCTCCTGTAAGCAAAAAACTCTGACCAATTAGGATAATCAGTCAGAGTCCTTTTTAAAATCCATTATTGTCGCTCAGTTCCTTGAACCAGTGTCCTGATTTTTTCAGACGGCGTTCTTGCGTTTCCAAATCTAATTCGACCAAACCATAGCGGTTTTTATAGCTGTTGAGCCAAGACCAACAGTCAATAAAGGTCCAAATCAAGTAGCCCTTACAGTTGGCTCCATCTTCAATAGCACGGTGTAATTCACGAAGATGACCTTTTACAAAGTCAATACGGTAATCATCTTGAATCATTCCATCTTGGCGGAATTTTTCTTCCCCTTCAACACCCATACCATTCTCAGTCAACATCCACTCGATATTGCCATAGTTTTCCTTGATATTTTGGGCGATATCATAAATCCCTTGCTCATAAATTTCCCAGCCACGGTGAGGATTGATTTTACGTCCAGGCATCACATAAGACTCGTAAAAATGTTCTGGCAAGAGAGGACTCTCTGGATTCTTAGCAAATCGAGGTGCCATAACGCGCAAAGGTTGATAGTAGTTGACACCAAGGAAATCTACTGTATTGTCACGAATAAGCTCCAACTCTTCCTCTGTGGTATCAGGCAAGAGTCCATGTTCATGCAAGATTTCTACCAACTCCTGTGGATAAGTCCCCAAAACAGACGGATCTAAGAAAGATTGGGCCTGAAAAAGGTCCGCAATGCGAGCTGCCTTGACATCAGCAGGATGCTGGCTACGTGGATAAGCCGGTGTCAAGTTTAAGACAATCCCAATCTTAGAATCAGGCAAGAGTTCATGACAGGCCTTGACCGCTCGACTGCTGGCTAATTGTGTGTGGTAGGCTACTTTAACTGCTGCTTCTGCATCTACCTTATGTGGATAATGGGCATCGTAAAAATAGCCAAATTCTACAGGAACGATGGGCTCGTTAAAGGTAATCCATTGATCCACTAAATCTCCATAAGTCTCAAAACAAAAACGAGCATAGTCTTCATATGCTGAGACCGTCGCCTTATTTTCCCAACCATCACCATCTTCTTGAAGAGCAAAAGGCAAATCAAAGTGGTAGAGATTGACTAACAGACGAATCCCCTTAGACTTAATAGCCTCAAAAACCTTTCGATAGAAATCCACACCTTGAGGATTGACTTTTCCACAGCCTTGTGGAAAAATCCGTGACCACTGGATAGAAGTCCGAAAGGCCGTGTGACCAGTCTCTAACAAAAGCTCAATATCCTGCTCCCAGTTTTCATAAAAGGTCGATGTCTTATCTGGACCAATCCCATTATAGTAACGATTTGGCTCCACCTGGTACCAATAATCCCAGAGATTATCTCCCTTACCGTCACCAGCTACACGCCCTTCTGTCTGCGGCCCAGAAGTAGAGGATCCCCAGACAAAATCCTTTGGAAATCTTAGCATATATTTACCTCTTTATCTAGTCATTTTTCCCATTATACAGAAAAAACAAGGTAAAAACTAGTTACATTTTTTCCTTGTTTTTCTTCTGATTATAGTTTTTATTTCTTACTGAGGATTTCAAGCGTTTCAAGCACGTTATCTGCATGAACCTCGATGGTATCACCAGTCGCTTTGATCTTAACTTCTACGATACCATCAGCTGCTTTCTTCCCAACAGTGATGCGGATTGGCAACCCAATCAAGTCACTATCGCTGAATTTGACTCCGACACGTTCGTTACGGTCGTCTGTCAAGACTTCGTAACCAGCTCCCATCAAGCTTGCTTCAAGTTTTTCTGTCAAGGCTTGCGCTTCTTCATCCTTAACATTAACAGTAATCAAGTGCACATCAAATGGTGCCAATTCTTTAGGGAAGTTGATTCCCCAAGCGTAACGGTATTCACCTTTTGGCGTTTTGTTAACAAAGAGACGAGCGTGTTGCTCCATAACTGCTGAAAGGAGACGGCTGACACCGATACCGTAACAGCCCATGATAATTGGCACAGCACGGCCATTTTCATCCAAGACATCTGCACCCATGCTTGCTGAGTAACGAGTACCGAGTTTGAAGATGTGACCAATTTCGATACCACGCGCAAAGTTAAGAACACCTTGTCCGTCTGGAGAAATTTCACCCTCACGAACTTCACGGATATCCACATATTCTGCAGTAAAGTCACGACCTGGGTTCACACCAGTCAAGTGGTAGCCATCTTCGTTAGCACCCACAACTGCATTGTGAACATCTTGCACCTTACGGTCTGCAATGATTTTAACATTCTCTGGCAAACCAACTGGGCCAAGTGAACCAAATCCTGCTTGAACAACACTTGCTACTTCTTCTTCGCTAGCAACGTCAAAGAAATCTGCTCCCAAGTGGTTTTTCAACTTGACTTCGTTGAGCTGGTCATTTCCAACTAGAAGGGCTGCAACAAGCTCACCATCTGCCATGTAGAAGAGGGTTTTAATCGTTTGTTCTTCTGGAACGTTTAGGAAGGCTGCAACTTCATCAATTGATTTAACATCTGGTGTTGCAACACGAGTCACTTCTTCTTCAGCGACAACACGGTTGCTTGGTTTGTACTCGTTTGTTGCCATTTCCAAGTTAGCTGCATAGCTAGATTCACTTGAGTAGGCGATGGTATCTTCACCAGAGACCATCCATTTAAGCAATTCTGCCTTGATTTCTTCTTGCACTTCTGCAGGAATTTCGTCAAATGAGGCAACTGACTTGTCCAAGACAACCCAGCGGTCAAGGTCTGTACGAGCAGGTGTAATGGCCATAAATTCTTGGCTGTCCTTACCACCCATGGCTCCACCGTCACCGATGATAGCCTTGAAATCTAAACCACTACGAGTGAAAATACGCTCATAAGCAGCCTTATACTCATCGTAAACACTGTCCAAGCTATCATAGTTAGCGTGGAAACTGTAAGCATCCTTCATGATGAACTCACGTGTACGAAGAAGTCCATTACGTGGGCGTTTTTCATCACGATACTTAGGTTGGATTTGGTAAAGGTTGAGTGGCAATTGCTTGTAAGACTTGACAGAATCACGGACAATAGCTGTAAAGGTTTCTTCGTGAGTTGGACCTAGGATAAAGTCTGATTTTTCACGGTTTTTTAGTTTGTAAAGGTCCTCACCGTAAGTTTCATAACGACCTGATTCGCGCCACAATTCTGCACTAAGAAGGGCAGGAGCCAACATCTCAACTGCACCAATCTTATCAAATTCTTGGCGCATGATGTTTTTGGCTTTTTCAATCACACGGTTGGCAAGTGGTAAGTAAGAATAAACACCTGCTGAGACTTGGCGAACATAACCAGCTCGCAACATAAGAGCGTGGCTGATAACTTGAGCATCGCTTGGCATTTCGCGAAGCGTTGGGATAGGCATTTTACTTTGTTTCATAATATTCCTCGATTATCTAAAAAAGAGTCGCATGATGTCATTCCAGGTCACAGCAATCATCAAGACAACCATGATGACCACTCCGGCCAAGGTGACATAGGTTTCAATTTCTTGTTTCAATGGTTTGCGGCGAATGGCTTCTAGGATATTGAGCACAATCTTACCACCATCCAGGGCTGGAATCGGAATAAGATTAAAAATCCCAATATTGATGGAAATCATTGCCAAGAAGTACAAGACATTCTCAATTCCATTTTTAGCAGCATCACTACTTTCCTTAAAGATAGCAACAGGTCCACCTAGTTTGTTCAAATCTGGTTGGAAAATCAGATTTTTCAGTGCTGAGAGAATTCGGAGAGCTGAGTCAGCAGCAGTTGTAAATCCACCTACAAACATGGATAGAAAGTCTGACTTAATTCCCGGTTGAACACCTAGAAGGTAACGACCTTGACTTTCTTCTGGGGTAACAGTGACTTGTTTGTCACTCCCCTTTTCAGAAATAGTCACATCCAAGGTCGGGGCCGTCTTATCTTTAGTTTCTGTTTCCACGGCCTGGATCAAGCTTTCCCAGTTACTAATCTCATGTGAACCAATCTTGGTAATCTGAGCTGTTTCTGGCACTCCTACCTTAGCCAACGCCCCTTGAGGCATAACATGGAACTGGTTGGTATCAACATCTCTGACACCACCCTGCATAAAGATTAAAATCCAAAAAACAACAACACCTAAGATAAAGTTATTCATGGGGCCTGCAAAGTTGGTAATCAGTTTCCCCCAGATAGTTGCATTTTGATATTGAACATCTAAGGGAGCAATCCGAACCTCAGTTCCATCTGCTTCCACAACCGTTGCATCGTGATCCACTGCAAATGTTTTTTCTTCTTCTAGAACCAGGCCCTTGATAAAGAGCTTATCTTCAAAGTCAAACTGGGTCACCTGCATAGGAAGGGCCGTTTGATCCAATTTTTTACCTGAGAGGTTGATCCGTTTAACCTTACCATCGTCAGTAAGGGTCAAACTGACAGGAGTCCCTGTCTTGATTTCAGTTGTATCATCGCCCCAACCGGCCATACGGACATAGCCACCCAGAGGCAAGATTCTAATGGTATAGGCCGTCCCGTCCTTGCCAATATGAGCAAAGATTTTTGGTCCCATACCGATGGCAAATTCACGCACTAGAATTCCTGATTTCTTGGCAAAGTAGAAGTGCCCGAACTCGTGCACCACCACAATAATCCCGAAAACCAGAATAAAGGTTAAAATTCCGAGCATAGTATTTCCTCCGTCTTCTGGTTAAAAGAGTCCAAATAAGTGCATGATTGGAAATACAAGCAACATACTATCGAAACGATCCAAAACACCACCATGTCCAGGGATAAATTTCCCAGAATCCTTGACACCAAAGTGACGCTTAATCGAACTTTCTAGTAAATCACCAAATTGTCCAGCAATGCTAAAGAAAATAGCAAAGACGGACATCTTGTAAACTCCATACGGAAGAGCAACTGTACTGTCAACTATCATAAAGATAATGGTTACTAAAATAGCTCCTAAAATACCACCCAAGGCCCCCTCAAAGGTTTTATTAGGAGAAACCGTTGGAGCTAGTTTTCGTTTACCATAGTTCATCCCAGCAAGATAAGCACCACTATCAGTCGCCCAGACGATACACAAGGCTAAGAGAGCCTTATCCAAACCTGCGACACGAGCATCTAGTAAGGCATTGAATCCAAAGCCCACGTAAAAGCTCATAGCCAGAGGGAAAACAGCATCCTCAATCGTATAAGACTTGCTAAAAACAGTCGTTCCTAACATGATTGAAATTAACACACTATAAGCAACCACATTCCCATCAACTGGCAAAAAAGTCAAGTAATTCTCCAAGGGAATGGTCAAAGCAAAGGTTGCAAAGAGGGTCAAGAGCCCCTCCATCGTCATGGTCTCTAGACCTCTCATCTTCAAAAGTTCATGCATGGCTAGCATGGCTATGATTCCAATTGCTATCTGAAGCAAGAGTCCCCCAATCATTAAAATTGGTAGGAAAATAGCCAGGGCAATCCCTGCAAACAAGGTTCTTTTCTGTAAATCCTGTGTCATATTTCCTCCTAAACTCCTCCAAATCGGCGTTGTCGACGATTGTAGGCAAGAATGGCTTCCTGCAAGGCTACTTCGTCAAAATCAGGCCACAAGGTATCCGTAAAATAGAGCTCACTATAGGCTCCCTGCCATGGAAGAAAATTACTCAAACGCAATTCTCCACTAGTACGGATAATCAAGTCTGGATCTCGTACTTCCTTAGGCAAATGCTGGGTAAAGAGATAGTTGCCAATCAATTCCTCTGTGATGTCACCTGGGTTGATTTTAGCATCTAACACATCCTGGGAAATCAACTTAAGTGCCTGTGTAATCTCAGCACGTCCACCATAGTTAAGAGCAAAGTTAAGAATCAAACCTGTATTGTTCTTAGTCAATTCCTCAGCCTTGGTTAAAGCTTCAAAGGTTTGCTTAGGCAGGCGGTCCGTCTCCCCAATCATTTGAATCTTAACATTATTCGCATGCAGTTCAGGGACATAATTGTCATAAAACTCTACGGGCAAGTTCATGATAAACTTGACCTCCTGATCGGGGCGGGTCCAGTTTTCCGTAGAAAAAGCATAGACCGTAATAACCTTAACACCCAGTTTGTTTGCTGCCTTGGTCACAGTTTGTAATGCTTCCATACCCGCCTTGTGTCCAAAAACTCGCGGTTGCATACGTTTTTTAGCCCAACGGCCGTTCCCATCCATGATGATGCCGATATGAGCAGGAACCTGTGTCGGAACTTCTACTTCCACAGCCTTATCTTTCTTAAAAAATCCAAACATGATCTTATTCCTATTCAAAAATCTATCGTTTCATTATACCATATTTCCCTATTTTCTTCTATCACTAAGCTATTTATTCTCAGGCACCAAGCCCATTTTTCAAAAAAAATAAGTCGCCTGATTGGGCGACTCTATTTTTTATAGGGAGATTATTATGAAAAAGTTTTAGGAGTTTAAGTTAAGGTCTTCTTAACTTATGAAATAAGTATACACTTCCTAACTTAAAGTTTCCTTAAGTATTTTTAAAAATCAAATTTTTCCATTTCTCCTGCCAATTTTTCTTAGATAGCCGTATTTGATAGAGAGCCATTCGATCTTCATTTTCTAAAAAATGAGGAGTTGGGCGAACTTGAAAAGTCAAAATATCCTCTAGTCCATAAGGAGTAAATAATTCTAAAGCGGAGTCTTCATGCAAGCGAAGCCCAACCGCCGTACACCGTTCTGGATACTTACTCATAGCATCACGAGAGCTGGTATAGGGCGCAGTATGAGGACTGTGCTGGTGCATATAGACCTGATTTTTCAATTCCCACTGGTACTGAGAAAAATCCGCTCTCAACTTGTTCTCTATAGCCAGCGTTTCTTCATAACTCACATCTGGGTCAAAGAAAATCACATCCACATCTGTTTCACGGTCAAAAGCTGGTCTGTCTGACAAGAGATTCCAGATGAAATTTCGTACCGAACCTGCTGCCAACCAGGAATCTGTCAACTCCAGTTTTCGGATGATAGTCAGAATAGCCATCATATCCTGATTTTCTCTAAAAGCATCTAGAATTTCTTGCTCATTTTTCATTGTATTCATACCCTAAATGTTCATATGCCTTGGCCGTTGCCACCCGTCCAGAACGTGTTCGCATGATAAAACCTTTCTGGATTAGGTAAGGTTCGTACATATCCTCAACCGTCTCACGCTCTTCAGCGATATTCACAGAAAGTGTTCCTAGTCCGACAGGACCACCATCATACATCTCAATCATGGTACGAAGGATTTTTTGGTCCACATAGTCCAAACCTTCATGGTCAACATCCAGCATAGTCAGAGCCTTATCGGTAATAAGATCATCAATAACCCCATTCCCCATAATCTGGGCAAAATCGCGCACGCGCTTGAGGAGACGATTGGCAATACGAGGGGTTCCACGACTACGCAAGGATAACTCAGATGCTGCCTCATGAGTAATTTCCATCTCAAAAATATCTGCTGTCCGCTCAACAATTTCTGTCAAATCAGCATGGGCATAGTATTCCATATGACCTGTAATCCCAAAACGTGCCCGTAGCGGATTTGAGAGCATACCAGCCCGAGTCGTCGCACCAATCAAGGTAAAAGGTGGCAACTCCAAATGAACACTGCGACTGCCTTCACCAGCCCCAATCATGATATCAATGTAGAAATCCTCCATAGCACTATAAAGCACCTCTTCCACTGACATGGGCAAGCGATGAATCTCATCAATAAAGAGAACGTCTCCAGGCTCCAAATCATTCAAAATCGCTACCAGATCCCCCGCTTTTTCGATAATAGGCCCTGACGTTTGCTTGAGATTGACTCCCAGTTCATTAGCAATGACAAAAGCCATGGTTGTTTTCCCAAGTCCTGGAGGGCCAAATAAGAGTACATGGTCCAGCGCTTCATCCCGCATTTTAGCAGCTTCGATAAAGATTTGAAGCTGGTCCTTGACCTTGTCCTGCCCAATATATTCACGTAAATACTGAGGACGGAGCGTGCGTTCCACTAACTCCTCATCCCCCATAATCTCATTGTCTAAAATTCTACTCATGGCTCTATTATATCAAAAATCCAGCCCGCAAACAAAAAAGCCACCTAATTAGGCGACTTCCGACTTTAGCACGTATGTGGTATAATATTGTTCGGCACTGCTACACCGCCTACGAAAGGAGGTGAGATAGCCCATGATGGAATTAGTACTCAAAACTATCATCGGACCAATTGTGGTCGGTGTCGTTCTTCGATTAGTCGATAAATGGCTAAACAAGGACAAATAGTGTCAAAAAAGACCTCAAGCTTAATGTGGAAGTTAGCTTGAGGTCTTTTCTAGTCCATGATATAGAACTAGTACTCAATTCCTTTTTATTATCCCACAGTTCACAAAATTTGTCAAAGGTTTATATCCTCAGCTTCTCAAGCTTTAACCGTTTTACAACAAGACTTTCAAGTTTAAGAGAAAGTTAGGGATTCTATCAATTTCATAGAAATTTTGATTTAGTAAACGAAGAGACAATCTTACATGTCACTCCTCATTTAATACGCCACTACTAGACAAGCAAAATCATTATTACAGCAGTTCCAGTCCTTCAATTAACAGTCACTTACAATCAAATTGAGGTTGAAGTAGCTGAAGCGACAACAGACCTATTTCTTAGTCATATTTCCTAAAAAAGTCCCCGCCAATTTCCCGACCAAAATCCGAAAAATATCGGAAAATGATTTTTAGAATGGTCCCCAAAAGCCTGAAATAGAGCCAAAAAACTCCACCTGATTGGGTGGAGTTAAGGGAGATTATTATGAAAAAGAAAAGTTTAGGAT
>OBVT01000232.1_pt1 | contig 15867 bp, 21 predicted proteins | sample 1476231 | NCBI WGS metagenome assembly OBVT01 (sample SAMEA2580031, study PRJEB22360) | human gut metagenome | reverse complement strand
GGAATTGTGCGTTTTCAGATTTCGAGATGGTTGCCATCTAGTCCAGACTTCCCTTGGGGAACACTCCTAGTCAACTATTTAGGGATTTTCTGTCTAGTCTACCTTGTAAAAGGCTATCTGGTTTATAAGGGAAGCAGTAAAGGTCTTATTCTAGCGCTTGGAACAGGCTTCTGTGGGGGCCTAACGACATTTTCTAGTCTCCTATTAGATGCAGTGAAATTGCTGGACACAGGGCGGTACCTTAGTTTGCTGACGTATTTGATTTTGAGTATCGGCGGTGGGCTTTTATTTGCTTATTGTCTAGGGAGGAAGAAATGGTAGTATTTTATCTGGCGCTTGCCTGTGGACTGGGTGCCCTTGTTCGTTATTTCTTTTCCCGTTATAATCAAGATTCCATCCTGCCATTAGGTACACTCATAGCCAATCTTCTCGGTTGTTTTTTGATTGGATTATGCTATAACTATGTGGAGTCAAAAGAAGTCTATTCTATACTTGCTACTGGTTTTTGTGGTGGTTTGACGACTTTTTCAACCTTGAACGATGAACTTCAAAAACTACTAAGTGATAAGAAGGCGTTTTATAGTTATTTATTATTAACCTACTTGCTTGGTTTTCTTGCAATTTTTTTGGGAATTTTGCTTTAAATTTCTTTACTTTTTCTAGGAAATTTGATAAACTGTATCTTGTGTGTAATGGACGCACAAAAATACAGTTTATCCGCTGAGGAAGTTTCCTCAAGATTGACAAAGATAGGAGAATAAAATGAATCCATTAATCCAAAGCTTGACTGAAGGTCAACTTCGTACAGATATCCCTTCATTCCGTCCTGGTGACACTGTTCGTGTACACGCGAAAGTTGTCGAAGGAAACCGTGAACGTGTTCAGATCTTTGAAGGTGTTGTTATTGCACGTAAAGGTGCTGGCATCTCAGAAAACTACACAGTTCGTAAAATCTCTAACGGTGTAGGTGTTGAACGTATCTTCCCAATCCACACTCCACGTGTTGAAAAGATCGAAGTTGTTCGTTACGGTAAAGTACGTCGTGCGAAATTGTACTACTTGCGTGCTCTTCAAGGTAAAGCAGCTCGTATCAAAGAAATCCGTCGTTAATTCGACTAAAAAACTCTGCTTATTTAGCAGAGTTTTTATCTAGCTCCCTTAGTTCAATGGATATAACAACTCCCTCCTAAGGAGTAGTTGCAGGTTCGATTCCTGCAGGGAGCGAAACTAGCTACAAAAACACTGGATAACCAGTGTTTTTTCTTTGACCAAATTTTAAACATTTAATATGATATCTATGGTGTGGTATAATAGATGTAGATTTTGTTGTTTTTGGGAGAAAGAGATGAAAAAACCTACTTTACTTTGGCTGGTTTTAGCCCTTGTAGTATTTGGAGGAGGCGCATGGATGGCACAAGAAACAAATTTATTCCTAAGCCCACGGGCTAAGCAGTTGGCTTATCTAAAGGAACATGAAGAGGAAATGGCGAACTTCGTTAAATCTTGGAATTCAAAAGTTGAGAGTGTCCAGTTTGATTGGGATAGTATGAAGGTTGGTCAGATAGGAAATGGAACTCCTCAAGGCGGAGGTTATATGATGACAGTGAACGGTAGAATCAATAATAATAAGGATACTCAATTTACATTAGGTTTTCCACTAAAACGTAATTTAAATGAAATCCCTGAGAAACTTGTGATTATTCAAATGCAACCTATAAGGATTTTACGCGATGGTGGGTGGTTCTTATATGAGTAATAGTAACTTAAAAACTTTTGAGGATCTTTATTTCAATCATTTAGTTGGAATAGGAGGATAGTATGAAAGAAAGATATTATGAATTTTTGAATATACTGATGACTCGTCATATACCAGTGAGAAATTTACATTTTTTTCTTACATTTTTAATCGAATTTCTATTTACTTCAGTGGTACTGATTGTTTCTATATTTACAAAGAATCAAATGCATAATCTTAGTGTTTTTTTGATTCATATTACAATTGTCCATTTGGTAATAGTACTACTTGCATTTCTGTTGTTTCAAAAATTTTCCGCATCAAAATTATTACAGTCAGTTCCAACGACTTCGTATCTTTTTCTTCATTTTGAATTTCTTTTTTTGAGCTCTATATTCTTTGAGGAACAGTACTTATTGATATTCTTCCTTTTTATTGCTTTAAGCATTGCTTTTCAAGTGGTAAACTTTTTTTACCAAATATCAATTGTTTCAAAAGTCAAACAAATGCCAGATAATGAGCATAAGAAGAATATGTTACACTTACCAACCCTTATTGTAACAGTAATATCCGCGGTAATAGTAGTAATAACACGATTATTTATGTTATCTGGGATTTATATTATCATCGGATTAGTAGGAATGAGTATTTCATGGAACTCGTTCTTTATTATCGGATATACTCAAGTATTTACAGGTTGGAGAAAGACAAGTACTAATAACATTATTTATAGAGGAGAAATAAAATAAAGTTAGATAGAATGGCTAGAAGTAGAGGTCGTGCTAGGAGGATAAGATGAAAGAAAGATATTATGAATTTTTAAATATGGCAGTCGTAGATACTAGTCCTATAAAGAACTCTGACTTTCTACGGTCTGTTACAATTGAAGTAATATTTTCTTTACTGATATTTATAGGTTCTTTTTTTATCAAAGAGGAGTCACATGATATGAGTATGCTAGTTTTTCGTTTTACTATTTATCATATACTGGTACTCGTGTTCATATTCTTGCTATTCCAAAAGTTTTCCAAAACAAAAATTTTACAATTAGTACCAGCTAGTTCCGTGCTTATTTCTCATGTAGAATTACTTTTTGGAAGTTCTATTTTTTTAGGAGATGACTACTGGTCTGTATTCACGATTTTAATTAGCCTAAGCCTTATTTTTCAGTTACTAACCTTTGTTTACCAGTTATTAATTGTCCCTAAAGCTAAGACTTTACCATCTGGAGAGTTCAGGAAGACAATTTTACATATCCCTCCGCTTATTGTTGCTTCATTAGCAGCAGTTTTAGCGATTATAGGACGTTTATTCATGTTGCCTGTAATATATATGTTCCCGTGCATTGTCGGATTAGGTATTGCATGTCTTCCCTTCTATTGGCTTGAATATGCACGAGTATTTACAGGTTGGAAAAAGAAAAGCACCAATAACTTTATTTTTAGAGGAGAAATAAAATGAAATTAATTAGAATAGATATCAGTAATATTGCTTATACAGAGAAAAGAGTTTCTATGGCTTCTTTTCCAGATTTGATTGAAAACTGTGAAAAATTATTATTTGAAACTGGGGTTTATAAAAATGGCCCAACAACGATTGAAACTTGTTTGAGCACTTTTGGAAAGCCAGGAGAAGTCTTGTTTAAGGTTTATATTCCGACAAACATTCCAATTGAAGGAAACGATGAATTCCAATATCTAGAACATTTTACAATTAAGCAGTGTGTCTCTGATGTAACTCCATTTGATGAACATCTCCTTCCAAAAATTGAAGAAATGAAGCAATATATTCAAGATGAGGGCTTGGAAATGCAGGGAGATACCGTTTTTCTAGCGATATTGCCAATATTTGGACAGCAGTTTGTTGAAATTAATATCCCAATTAAGGAGATTTCAGATGCTATTTAAAAACGTGGGAGAATACCAAGATATACAGTATAGAAATGTTATCTCAAGGTATTATACAGTATCTCCAGAAGAGATTCCGGACACTTATAACGCTTTTTTAGAAGACGTAAGAAAAGCAGGATATACGCTTCTAGGACCTTTCTTTTATACAATTAATTCTAAGTTAGAAGAAAATCAAGATGTGTTGATGGAACTGTTTATCCCAGTAGAAGAAGAGTATATTGAAGATGCTTTGCCGAAAGACTTTTTGTATCACAGTATGTTTCAAGTTTTAAATACTGTTTCAACTAGAATTTTGGAACCAGATGATGAGTCAGTAAGAGAAGGAATCGACTTTTTAGCTGGCTATATTCATTTTCGAGATTATAAAGAGTTGACCCCTCCCTTCTTTTTTACCACAACAATTAATGAAAAATTCTATACAGATATACAAGTAGGAGTGTTGAAGTAGTAAGTCAGATTCATCTGATAATCTCCAGCCTCCAAAAGTTATATTTATTTGTAAACTTTTTGGGTTTTCTGTCTAGTTTGATTATAGATCCGAAGTCGATGCATTGTACAAATAATTAGAGTCATTTTACAAAGGTGTTGATAATTTTTGATCTTTAAAATGTCTCGCCAAATTTCATTTCTTACAAAAATATGAAGGTTAATCTAAAAATAGTTTAGGCAAACTTTTGACCAAGTTTATCCTAAATCCTATTAGAATAGGCTTTTTAAGCATATTTTATATTTCTGCAGGGAGCGAAACTAGTCACAAAAACACTGGATAACCGGTGTTTTTTCTTTGACCAAATTTTGAACAATTCATAAGATATCCATGGTGTGGTATAATAGGCGTAGAATGTTTAGGAGAAAGAAATGAAAAAACACTTATTTTGGCTTATTAGTGTAATGTTAATGTTTTTGACACTTTTTGCACTAAATGGATGTAGTTTGGGAGGTGAAACCATTCCAAAAAACAGGACAAAAGAACAGTACGAATTTGAAAAAACGTTTGAGCCTATATTTAAATTTTTAGAACAAGACAAGAAGGAGTTTACTGGACTAAAGTCATACACTAGTGATGTTTATATAAAAAATCAAGCTAAAGTCAAAAAGTACGAAGTGGACTTAGATATTAATCAAGCTGATATTAAAGGAGATTACACAATAACACGTGGTGACACTAAAGAGACAGTTCCTGTTACTTATTCTAATGGTAAGTTAAATTATGAGTCAGAGATAGATCCTTTATTTGATGAAGAAATTCTTAATTTAGTGGTTTCAAGAGATTATTTCGCTTCCTTAGATGTGAAAAAGACTTTTAAGAGCGCAGAAACTGAATTGAGTGATATTATCTACGAGCCAGAAAATCAATCAGAGTTTTATAAAAAAATAGTGGAAAAGTATAATCTTCCATCTGACACAAAACTTTCAGTTAGTCTTGGATATGCGTATTATGACAGATACGATATACTACTAAGTTTAGAATCAGAAGAAAAATTGGTTCAAATTAGTGCTGCAATTTATCTAGTGAAAGGAAAGTAATTTTTTGAATCCGATCAAAAAGATTGTAAGCTAAAAATAGCACTAATTTCAATATTGGAGAAATTTTTACATGAAAAATCATAAACACTTATTTTGGCTTGTTAGTGTAATGCTAATGCTTTTGACACTTTTTGCACTGAGTGGATGTAGTTTGGGTGGTGAAACAATCCCCAAAAATAGAACAAAAAAACAGTACGAATTTGAAAAAACGTTTGATCCTATATTTAAATTTTTAGAACAAGACAAGAAGGACTTTACGGGATTAAAGGCTTATATTTGTGATGTTTATATAAAAGCTGGAACTCAAGTACAGGATTATGAGATTGATTTAGATATTACTGAATCAGCCATTAAGGGTGACTATACAATAAAAACCGGAGATAAAAAAGAATCGGTTCCTGTTACATACTCAAATGGGAAGTTAAATTATGGGTCGGAGGTAACTCCTTTATATGATGAAGAAATTCTTAATTTAGTAGTACAAAGAGATTATTTTGCTTCTTTGGATATAAAAGAAACCTTTAAGAGCGCTGAAACTGAATTGAGTGATATTATCTACGAGTCAGAAAATCAATCTGACCTCTATAAATATCTTAAAAATAAGTACGATATGCCAGATGATACAACCTGTCGAATAATAGTTAGCTATTCTAGTTATACAATTTATGGTATTACAATTCAGATGAATTCGAAAGATAAGACAGTTCAGTTGGATTTAACTATATTTAAACAAAAGGGATGATAGTTTATGAACGAAATCGAAAAGAGCAATCGTCGGGTCGAAAGGTAAGCAATACAAATGCTAGTTAGGGATAGAAATATGAAAAAAGGCTTATTAATTGGTTGTTTATCCATGGTTATACTATTTGCAATATTCATAATCCTTAGTCCTATTTTTGCAATGATGGATATGTGGGGGCTATTTGCCCATGCAGGTCGGAATGAGCTTGAGCAAGCTGTACATCGTTCTTATGAGAACTATGGTCTTACAGGTCAGTTTGAGTTAGAAGAATATGAAAAAAACTATACAAGTGTAGGAGGATTTGTAATCCATGGTACTTACACTGAAAATATAGATGGTAAAACCTATCAAGCTAATTCCCGTTTTGAATACTATACTCGTCCTTCGGAAAACAAAAAGTATAAAAAGACGGATGCAGAAGTAGATTATGAACAAAACAAAAAAATTTATCACGCTTTTCCAGAATTAGCCTATCTAGGAATTGAGATTAGTCCAGGCACCAGCGAATTTTTAAAAAAATTGGACACTTCAATAACAGATCCTAAAATGACTGCTTTGAAGTACGAAGGGATTGATTTTCAATTTAATAGTAAATCTGGCAACATGTATCTTTATGATAAAATATTAGAGGAAAATCAAAGAAATGGACAAGCATTACAAGGGATGTATCCTATGGATGCTCAATATCTTTTCCAAAAAGATATTTTTATACCAGAATTTCAATTTCGATACTACACTCCAGAAGACAAGAAGGATCAGTTATATGATGCCTATCTTGAAGACCTTGAATCGCAAATGAAAGAATTTTTCAGCAATCAACCCTTACCAAGCGGTCTTTATGCTGTAAAGATTGATAAATATGAAGGGGATAAACTTGTCAATAATAGCGGTGGATATTATGTAAAGATTGAGAATCGTCAAGTTGTGGAGTTTATCAAAGATTTATACTAAAAGTTGCGTTCAACTGTTCAAAATATAAGAGAAAGATGAAATTTTTTAAATGACCCAAGAAGAATATTTGCAACTAAAAAAAGAATATAAAATTCGCTTAGTATTAGTAATCCTTCTATTCGTATTATTTTCTATCCTAAGTATCTTGCTCATCATAAATCTCAATAGATTTATCCCGCTAGGCGCGACAGCCATGGCTACAGTTGTGCCATTTAACCATTTTTTACTCGTTCCACTTTGGGAAGAGAAAAAAGCGATTGAAGCAGAGCATCCTGAATGGAAGGACCTTAGTACAAGCGGAGTTAGGGTCCCTTCGACAGAAGCGAGTAAACGAAACATAGCAACTGTTGGGAGCGTTGTTGCCTTGTGCTTTTCGTTCGCTCTACTCTATAGGCCTGCTAAGGTATACCAGAAGGTCCCTACTGCCGATGAACTAAAGAACCTTCCCAAGATTGAGAACAAGGGCATTCCTAAACTGGATAATAAAAAAATTCCAAAAATAAAAAGGGAATCAGAAGAGTAATCTGTAATGAAAATACCCCAGGAGTTAGACTTTTTCTCTAACTTCTGGGGTGCTTTTATTATATTCTATTCAGTTTACAAGACCCAAGTTCGAATAGCATGGGCAACGCCTGATTCATCATTTGTTTTGGTGATGTATTTGGCGATTTTTTTGAGTTCTGGGTTTCCGTTTTCCATAACAACGGGATTACCAACGACTGCTAGCATGGCACGGTCATTTTCTTCATCCCCAATCGCCATGGTTTCATCCTTGCTTAGTCCAAGTTTCTCAGCTAGGTGAGTGATAGCAGATCCCTTGTCTACATCCTTTTTAAGGAGTTCTAGGTAAAATGGAGCAGACTTGTTGATGGAGTAGCGATCGTAAAATTCTGCTGGAATCTTTTCAATAGCAGCATCGAGAATCTCAGGTTCGTCGATAAACATACATTTGACGATTTCTTTATCAGCCATCTCTTCAGGTGTACGGTAAAAAATTGGCATGCTGACGAGAGTTGATTCGTGTACGGTGTATTTTCCGATATTGCGATTGGCAGTGTAGATGCCGTCCTTGGTAATAGCATGCATATGGACTCCAAGTTTACGGCTGAGAAATTCCATATCCAGATAGTCCTCGTAAGTCAAAGATTCGCTGATAATCTCATGTCGTGTAGCAGTTTCTTGGACAAGGGCTCCATTGAAGGTCACAACATAGTCCCCTTCGTCTCTCAACTGCAAGTCGTCAAGGAGTTTGGCAACACCAGCAATAGGGCGTCCTGTTGCAATGACAACCTTGACTCCAGCTGCTTTGGCATCTTGGATAGCTGCAAAAACTTCTGGAGTAATTTCTTTTTTGCTATTAACCAGGGTACCATCAATATCGACGGCGATTAGTTTTATACTCATAAATTTCCTCTGTTATTTCTTGTTTGGAGTAAAATGATCATTCTCAATCAGTTTTGAAAATTGTTGAATGATACTAGTGAAAATACTGTTTTGCTTTAGCATTTCTTTAGGGAAGTAGAAACGGTTGTCACCATGACGGCTTCCTGCGAGAGATTGAACGATTGGAGATAGGCTCGAAAGTTCTGCAAGTTCACCATTCTTTTGGACAATCTCGATTTGAGTTCTAGGATTTTCAGACTCTGGTCGATAAATATCATAAGGAAGGTCGAAATTCTTATGAATAGCAGTGTAGTAGTTAGGGTCAAAACCAATTTTCTCTACTAAATTTCGCATAATTTCAAGTTTGTCTTGGTCTTCATCAGAAAAAGTGATGGATTTGAAAACCTTACGATTGATGAAACGTTGGGAAAGATCAGCTAAAATCTTGTCTGTACTAGTCATCCAAAGTTGGAAGTAAGTATTCATGACACCATCGTCTAGCGCTAGATAATCAGACAAGGTTACCTTCTTCTCAAAAAATGGCAGTAGATGTGGGGATGTAAGAGCAAAGAATTCTTTATTTTCAGGATAGAGCTCCTTGGCACGTTTCAAAAGATTTTGCAGAAGGACTTCCATGGCGCGTGTGGCTGGGTGGAAATAAACCTGCATATACATCTGGTAACGACTGAGTACATAATCCTCGATGGCATGCATCCCATTACGCTGAAAGGCAATGCCATTTTCAACAGGACGAATAACACGGAGAATACGTGTCAGATCAAACTGGCCATAAAAAGCACCCGTAAAGTAGGAATCACGAAGGAGATAGTCCATACGGTCTGCATCAATCTGGCTGGAAATCAGCTGCACCACTTGTTTGTTTGGATAAGTGTGGTCGATCACGCTGGCTACTTTTTTTGGAAAGTCTGGTGCTACCTGCAAAAGAACCTGATGAATCTCTGTTTCAGGGCTTTGAATAATTTCCTGGGTAATTGCCTCATGGTCAGTGTCAAAGAGATTTTCAAAAGTATGAGAGTAGGCACCATGTCCGAGATCATGTAGTAGAGCTGCAGTCATGGTTAAGAGAGACTCGTTAGAGTCCCATTCCTCAGGATATTTTTCCTCAAAAATCTCAGTGATTTGACGGGCAATTTCGTAGACACCCAAACAGTGAGAAAAACGACTATGCTCTCCACCATGGAAAGTATAGCTAGATGTCCCAAGCTGTTTGATGCGACGGAGCCGCTGAAATTCTTTGGTATTGATCAGGTCATAAATGACTTGATTATTAACGTGGATATAGTTGTGAACTGGGTCACGAAATACTTTTTCATTCATAAGACCATTATAGCAAATTCCTTGCCTTTTTGGTAAAATAGTAGGGATAAGTGAGAAGAAAGAGGAATAGTTGTGAAGATTAGAATGAGAAATACCATCAAGTTCGATGAACAATTGGAAGTAATTGACCAACTTTATGATGTTGAATTACGGGAAAAGGGCGATTTTTCCTATCTTTTGTTTTACAATGAGGAGCAAGAAAAGGTTGTGATTAAGTTTCAGGAAGAAGAGCTAGTCATGACGCGCTTCTCAAATCCCAAGACCATCATGCGTTTCCTCAAGGATTCTGATAGTTTAGCCTACATTCCAACACCTATGGGACTGCAGGAGTTTATCATCCAAACAAGCCACTACGAAGTTGGTGAAGAGAAGATTGAACTAGCCTACCAACTACAAAACAAAGAAGGAGTTCCATTTGCCAACTACCGTTTAGAAATTACTTGGGGATAAGAAAAAGAGGCTGGGACAAAAGTCCTAGCCTCTCAATTGTCTTTGGAGTGTCGAGCAAGACGCAGTGGTTGAGTGGGCTCTACTACGCTGATTTCATCAGCTTTTACAGCCCTACTCAACTGTGCGGAGGTGGGACGACGAAATCGAATTCTAACGAATTACCGATTTCTGTCCCACTCTCATTTGATATACAGTTCCTGATTTTTCAAAACGATTTCACGTACACTTGCAAATTTCTTCAGTTTTTTAAGTTCTTCTGGATGGGTGACAAGAGTGATGACATAGCCTTCTTTACCCATGCGTCCTGTACGACCCGCACGGTGAGTATAGGTTTCCATATCTCTAGGGACGTCGAAATTGACAACACATTCCAAGCTATCAATGTCGATACCACGAGCCAGAAGGTCTGTTGCAAGAAGTAGCGTCAGTTGATTATCTTTGAATTTTTCTAAAATAACTTTTCTAAATTTAACGTTAACATCGCTAGCTAGCGAAACTGCTAAAACATCACGATATTGTAATTTTTCCTCTGCACTTCCAAGGTCTGACAAGCTATTAAAGAAGACAAGACCACGGAAATCTTCAACCTGTGCCAGTTTACGAAGCATATCTACTCGGTGACGTTGGTCTACTTGCATATAGAGGTGTTGAATGTTGTCTAACTTTTGGTCTGATAGATCAATGACGCGCGTGTTAGGTGCAATCTTATCTTGGTCAAATTTGGTAGTGGCACTGATGTAAATAAGTTGATGGTCACGAGGTGCATAGTTGGTAATTTTCTCGACAAAATGAATTTGAGAATCATCAAGGAGTTGGTCGAACTCATCAAGAATGATTGTTTCCACGTTCATCATCTTGATTTTTTTCAATTTGACCAGTTCAAAGATACGACCAGGTGTTCCAATCAGAATTTCTGGTCCTTTTTTAAGTCGTTCAATTTGGCGTTTCCGGCTCGAACCGGATAGAAATAGCTGAGCTGTTAATCCGATAGCCTCACCCCAGGTTTTAGTGACTTCAAAAATTTGTCCAGCAAGCTCAGTATTAGGTGCTAAAATCAATAATTGTTGGGCTTTTTTCTTTTGCAGTTTGACAAGACTAGGTAGGAGATAGGCTAAAGTCTTCCCTGTACCAGTTGGACTGACTCCAAGTAGGTTTTCACCTTCTGTTATAGGTTGAAAAAGTTGAATTTGAATGGGAGTAAATTCTTGGAAACCCAGTTGATCAATCAATTCTTGCCATTCGGTAGGTAGTTTAGTTTTCATTTTTCTGCCTCAAATCTAATGCCAGCAACCTGGCGCATGGTGTAAAGTAGGTTATGGACGTGTGTCGCATCATCTATCCAGGATTGGTAGAGTACCTGGTTTGATTGCTTAATCATCTTTGCAAAAGCAGCAACTTCCTCAGTCATGGTGTGAGGAGCCTGGTGGATAGGAAGATTAAATTCATTTCCTTGGTGGTCGGTAAAAATAGCTGATTGGATATGCTCGATAGTATTGAGTGTCAAGGTTCCGTCAGTAGTATAAATTTCGCAAGGAAGATTAGAAGTGATATTCTTTCCTGCTTTGATGTGTACTTGATAGTTCGGATAGGAGAGAATACCATCCCCATTTAAATCAATGCTATTATTTAGTTTCTGAGCTTGATAGGTTGCATGAGTCGGTTTTCCAAATAAGCGAACAGCGGCATAAATCGGATAAATACCAAGATCCATAAGTGCCCCACCTGCAAAACGATCTGAGAAAACGTTTGGAGTATTGCCAGCAAGGAGTTCAGGCATTTTAGATGAATATTTAGCGTAGTTAAAGTTTGCTCCTAAAACATGTTTGTCTGTAAGAAAGTCTTTAATTGTAGCGAAAGCCTCTTCGTGGTAGTTTCGTGCCGCTTCAAAGATAAACCGTTGATTTTTCTGAGCTATTTGCAATAAATCTTTCCATTCCTTTGGCTGAGTCACAGCTGGTTTTTCAAGGATGACATGTTTTCCAGCAACTAAGGCAATTTTAGCCTGACTAAAGTGCAGGGAATTTGGACTAGCAATATAGACGACATCAAAAGGGTGTTTGAAAAAATCTTCTAACTGGTCAAATAATGTTACATCTTGACAGTGAGAAGCAAACTTTTCTGCGGTTTCTAGTTTTCTTGAATAGACTGCCACTAATTGAAATTTCCCGCTAGTATGAGCAGCCTCAACAAAATGGTGGCTGATTGAACTAGTTCCGATGATACCAAGTTTTAGCATAGAAACTCCTTTTCCACAAGTAATGATTGATTTCATTATATCATACAAAGAGTCAACTCGTTAAGGTGAGAGAATTCTTTTGCTTTGAACTTTCGAAATTTCTAGAAAAAATGGTACAATAGTGACAGTATATTTAGGAGTTTAGTATGAGATTATTACCTATGAGAAAAATTTCTCGTCATTCAAAAAGATTGGCGCTTTTTTTGACTTTTTGTGCGGGTTATGTAGATGCCTATACCTTTATTGTAAGAGGGAACACCTTAGTCGCTGGGCAGACAGGGAATGTGGTCTTTTTATCAGTCGGCATCGTTCAGAAAAATCTAGCGGATGCTGAACTAAAGATATTGACACTTTTATCTTTCATGTTAGGCGTTTTTATGCTTACGATTTACAAGGAAAAACTTCGCATTATTAAAAAGCCAATTCTATCACTTGTTCCATTAGCAATTTTATCATTGATAATCGGCTTTATTCCATTGAGTGTTGATAACATGTTTATTGTTCCGCCTTTGGCTTTTTGTATGGGTCTCGTTACAACAGCTTTTGGAGAGGTTTCTGGAATTGCCTATAACAATGCCTTTATGACGGGAAATATCAAACGCACCATGTTAGCTTTTGGTGAATACGTCCGGACCAAGCATACAGCCTTTTTAATGGAGGGATTGATTTTTGTGAGCCTACTTGTTAGTTTCGTTCTAGGAGTAGTATTTTCAGCTTACTTAACGATTATCTTCAGCGAAAAAACGATTTTAGGTGTCCCCGTCATGATGAGTATTTTTTATCTAAGTATGGTTTTATCTTCTTTGCAAAAAAAGTCTGATAAAAGGCTGAATTTTGAGTGAAAATACTTGTCAAAAATTTGGAATCATGCTATACTTGTAGAGTTGACTATGCACGATCCTGTGCAACCGCACGAACATCGTTGCTTGATTCATCAAGTTTAAGTGGTTCGTCCCACGATGCTAGGCGAGTCTTCACAAAAATTCGGGGAAACCCCAAAAAATCATAGGAGGTGCATAATGAGCACATACGCAATTATCAAAACTGGCGGAAAACAAGTTAAAGTTGAAGTTGGTCAAGCAGTTTACGTTGAAAAATTGAACGTTGAAGCTGGTCAAGAAGTTACTTTTAACGAAGTTGTTCTTGTTGGTGGTGAAAACACTGTTGTCGGAACTCCACTTGTTGCTGGAGCTACTGTAGTTGGAACTGTTGAAAAACAAGGAAAACAAAAGAAAGTTGTTACTTACAAGTACAAACCTAAAAAAGGTAGCCACCGTAAACAAGGTCACCGTCAACCATACACTAAAGTTGTCATCAACGCAATCAACGCTTAATTTTAAGGAGAACACATGATACAAGCAGTCTTTGAGAGAGCCGAAGATGGCGAGCTGAGGAGTGCGGAGATTACTGGACACGCCGAGAGTGGCGAATACGGCCTAGATGTCGTGTGTGCATCGGTTTCTACGCTTGCCATAAACTTTATCAATTCCATTGAGAAATTTGCAGGCTATGAACCAATCTTAGAATTAAACGAAGATGAAGGTGGCTATCTGATGGTTGAAATTCCAAAAGATCTTCCTTCTCACCAGAGAGAAATGACACAGTTATTCTTTGAATCATTTTTCTTAGGTATGGCAAACTTATCGGAGAACTCTTCTGAGTTCGTCCAAACCAGAGTTATCACAGAAAACTAACACGGAGGAAAACATTATGTTAAAAATGACTCTTAACAACTTGCAACTTTTCGCCCACAAAAAAGGTGGAGGTTCTACATCAAACGGACGTGATTCACAAGCTAAACGTCTTGGAGCTAAAGCAGCTGACGGACAAACTGTAACAGGTGGATCAATCCTTTACCGTCAACGTGGTACACATATCTATCCAGGTGTAAACGTTGGACGTGGTGGAGACGATACTTTGTTCGCTAAAGTTGAAGGCGTAGTACGTTTCGAACGTAAAGGTCGCGATAAGAAACAGGTTTCTGTTTACCCAATCGCTAAATAAGAAGGTCCCTTGAACCTTTTTATCCCGAGCCTTGAAATAAAGAGGTGAGGATGCTTAAAAAAGCACTAAACAAAGCTTTCCGAAAATTTCGGAAAGCTTTTTTCTTGATTAAAATCAGAGAATAAAAATTTTAAAAAAAGCTATGAAAACTATTAGAAATCAATTTTCTTTTAAGAGACTGATTTAATCTATAATGATAGATAATAAGAAAGAAATATGGTATAATATAGGGTGAGACCTTATGAATAAATAGTGAAAGAGTATATATAAAATAATGAAAAAAATTGTCATTAACGGTGGGCGTCCATTAAAGGGTGAGATTACCATTAGCGGTGCAAAAAATAGTGTAGTAGCCCTGATTCCTGCTATTATTTTATCAGATGATGTTGTAATTTTGGACTGTGTTCCAGATATCTCTGATGTCGCTAGTTTGGTTGATATCATGGAAATTATGGGTGCGAGTGTTAAGCGCTATGATGACGTTCTAGAAATTGATCCTCGTGGTGTTCAAAATAAACCAATGCCATACGGTAAGATTAACAGTCTTCGCGCATCTTATTATTTCTATGGTAGCCTTCTTGGACGTTTCGGTGAAGCAACAGTAGGTTTACCTGGTGGATGCGATTTGGGCCCTCGTCCAATTGACTTACACCTAAAAGCCTTTGAAGCGATGGGAGCTAAAACTACTTATGAGGGAGACAATATGAATCTCTCAACAAATGGTTCTAGGTTGCAAGGGGCACACATCTACATGGATACTGTAAGTGTTGGAGCAACGATTAATACGATGCTTGCAGCGGTAAAAGCCCAAGGACGTACAGTCATTGAAAATGCTGCTCGTGAACCCGAAATCATTGATGTAGCTACTTTGTTAAACAATATGGGAGCTCATATTCGTGGTGCGGGTACAGATATTATTGCAATTGATGGTGTTGAATCCCTTCATGGAACTCGTCACCAAGTTATTCCTGACCGTATCGAAGCAGGTACCTATATTTCTTTGGCAGCAGCGGTTGGTAAAGGGATTCGTATCAATAATGTACTCTACGAACATCTTGAAGGTTTTATTGCAAAACTTGAAGAAATGGGTGTTCATATGACTGTTTCTGAAGATAGTATCTACGTTGAAGAACAAACAAATCTCAAGGCTGTAAACATCAAAACAGCTCCATATCCTGGATTTGCAACAGACCTTCAACAGCCGATTACTCCTCTTCTGTTAAAAGCAGAAGGGCGAGGAACACTGATTGATACCATTTATGAGAAACGTGTGAATCATGTCTTTGAATTAGCCAAAATGAACGCAGATATTACGACAACCAATGATCACATTCTCTATAAGGGTGGCAATCCTTTACACGGTGCAAGTGTGAGAGCGACTGACCTACGTGCAGGAGCGGCCTTGGTTATTGCCGGATTAATGGCTGAAGGTAAAACAGAAATTACTAGTGTAGAGTTCATTTTAAGAGGCTACTCAAATATCATTGAGAAATTACGTAACCTTGGAGCAGATATTGAGCTAATCGAAGATTAGCAATTTTGAGGAACACAATGAATATCTGGACAAAATTAGCAATGTATTCTTTCTATG
>OBVT01000216.1_pt1 | contig 16718 bp, 6 predicted proteins | sample 1476231 | NCBI WGS metagenome assembly OBVT01 (sample SAMEA2580031, study PRJEB22360) | human gut metagenome | reverse complement strand
CCCAAAATCTGCTCAATCTGGTCACTCACTTCCTTGATCTTATCCCCAAGCTTTTCAATTTCCTGACCCCCAATCTTATCCACAATGACTAGGGAAGCCGTCGCCTTTTGCATAGTCGTACCCCCACCTCGCTTGGCTCTCTCCTGCTGGAGCACTCGCTCAATGCGATAAAGATGCTTGCCCTGTTGGAAGTAGAAAGTCACCTTGGTCAGATCGTCCTCTGGACCAGCGAAGGTTGACCGCATCTCCTCAACATTGCGGTCGCCACTGGTTGTGGCAAACAAGGCAACCGTCATGGCATCAAAGAGGGTACTCTTACCAGCCCCCGTGTCCCCACCAATCAAAAAGAGGGGAGCGTGGTCAAACTGGGTGAAATTGATGACTTCCTTACGATAAGGTCCAAAATTGGTCAATTCTAACTGAACTGGTCTCATTGTCCACTCCTTCCAATCTCCTCAAAAATACTTTCCACAAGGGCAGTTTGCCTCTCAGACAAGACATCGCCCCCAGTCACTGTCTGGTAAAAATCAGAGACAATTTCCTGTGGAGACTGCATTTCCAAATCTTTTAAGTGCTGATCAACAGTCAAGCTTTCTTCCCTGACATCACCCAAACGACTGAAAGTGATTTCTACAATGTCTGTCCCATAAATCTCTTCCAGACGGGCACGCACATTGATGCCCTCTAATTCCTTACGGCTGGACAATTGAATATCAAAGGCAAACCAGGCCTTTTGACAAGGTTGCTCCTTATAAAATTCAGGTGACATCAAGGTTTCAAAAGGCGCCTGTAAAACCACAATCGGCCGTCTGACCTCTAGAGGATGGAAGGTCTGAGACAAATCACCAGACGCATCCAATTCAAGAATATAGACACCCTTTTCTTCCTTACGCTTGGCTTCCTTGACATTAAAGGCGATTGGACTGCCTGAATATTGCACGCGCTTGGTCGGACTGGCAAAACGCGTATGGATATGCCCTAAGGCCACATAATCGAAAGCCTTGAAAAGGTCACTGGTCACATTGGTAAGGCCACCTACCGTATTGCTAGTTTCAGACAACATCAATTCCCGTAGACTTTGACCATCGCTATCATCCTTCTTAGAAACCGCAAAATGCGTCACCAAAATATGGGCTTTTTCAGGATCAAAAGCTTTTTCCATATCTTCAATAATGTAGCCCAAGGCATCACAAATCCCCTGAATTTCCTTATCCTCATCGTCCTTATAGTAAATACGAGCATCAATAGGATCGATAAAAGGCAGCAGGAAAATCTGGCAATCCTCCAACTCAATAGGCTCAAAAGCTTCCTCCAAACGTGTGCTTAAATGAAGGCCCTGAGGTTGAAAGAAGTCACGCCCAAAATGCAAACGTTCAGCTCCATCATGATTACCACTGATAGCATAGACAGGAATCTGTTCCTCCAGTACTAAGCGGGCCAAGGTCTTATTAAAAAGCTTAATCGCATCCACAGGGGGCACCGCACGGTCATAGAGGTCTCCCGCAATGATAACCCCATCCACTTTTTCGCTAATAGCCAAATCCACAATCTGTTGAAAGGCCCACGCCTGCTCCTCCAACAAAGACCAGCCATTGAGGGTTCGCCCCACATGCCAATCTGACGTATGTAAAAACTTCATGACAGTCTCCTCATTCGTTTTGTCTTACTCTATTGTACCTTATCAAGCTAAATACTGCTTAAAAGATTCACAAACCTTGGGAGATTCCGTGAATTTTATCCACAAACAAAAAATCTCTCCCGAGCAATCACACTCGAGAGAGATTTTATTTTTGGATTTTATGAGAGATAAGGTGTGGAAATCTTAGTCTTGGTTTTTACGACGATTCATAGCCGCAAGTCCTGACATGAGTCCCATGACAACAACACCCATTGCTGCAAGGTTATTATCTGACTCACCTGTTACTGGCAATTGTTCATCGCCTTCTTTAGCTTTATCAGAACCATCTGCCTTCTTACCATCTTTATTTCCAGATTTCTTCTTATCTGAACCTTTACCGTCTGAAGCGCCATCAGCTGCTGATCCAGATCCAGAACCCTTAGATCCTTTAGAACCGTTTGAAGTTGCTTTTACAGCTTTAGAAGTTGAGCTTCCAGATTGACCACCATTGCCATTTGAAGGTGTTGAGCCATCTTCAACCTTACGGTAGATGTAAGTTACGACTGTTTGACCTTCTGTCATCTTGTCTGTAGATTTACCTTCTTGACGGATCAATTCATATTTCACACCGTTACGGTAGATGTAACGGTCACCATGAACATTAACTTCTGAACCAACAGAGTTAGTGATCACAAGTGGCATCTTGATTTGGTTACCATACTCGTCACGGTAGATAACAACGATAGTACCAACTTCTTTGTTAACTGCCGGTTTAGCAGGTTCTGCATTAACCACCTTGTAAACAACCTTTGTATCTTCACCAGGGTTGCTTGGTGTCACACCAGTCTTATCAGCCTTGTAACCTTTCACTTCAGGAACAAGTGTCATAGCAGCCTTAGTTGGATCGTTAGGATCATTTGTGTAAGTAACTGCTTCAACACCTGGGATTGGATTCCCTTTTTCGTCAACGGCAATAATCTTACCAAATTTAGTGTAAGTAACCGTTTCAACCTTGCTGTCCATAGTGACATCTTGAGAAGCCACACGACCTTTATCTGCGAAGTAACCGTTAACCATTGGTGTAATCACGAGATCAAACTTAGTCTTATCTGCCTTCCATTCACCTGCAGTAAGAATATCACCTGTTACAGAGTCAAGCGTCAATGAACGTTTCCATTGTGCTTTCTGAACACTGTCTGCTGGCAATTTAGCATTGCTATCTTTGCTTGCATAGTGAACAGTATATGTCACATCTTTAAGGTAAGCATCCTTAGCTGGCCATTTTGGACCGTTTGGTTGGTTAGGATAGATTGGTGTTCCTGGTTCGTGAGCATTGTCTGGATTAAAGTCAAGTGCTACACGTTTGAAGCTTACTGTCCAAGCTTGGTCAACTGTGCTATCCAAGTCAAAGCTTGCACCAGCTGGGTAACCATCTGTTACAAGGACATAGCCAAGGTCTTGATAGTGTTTGATACGTTCAGCTGTTGAATAGTTAACCGCTTCACCAGACTTACCAGCCAAAGCAACAGTTTCAAGGGTTGAACCACTTGTTTCATCACGGTAAACAACACTTGCTTTTTGATCATTCTTAACGTAAACAACCTTAGTATCGCTAGACAAGTCACCTGGTGTTGCAGGTACTACCTTAGCAGTGTAACCTGGGATAGTTGGCAAGTTCTTGTCAACTGCAATCATCTTAGTTGGATCGTTAGGATCATTGATGTAGGCAGTATCAGAGACACCTGCAATTGGCTTACCATTTTCATCGACAATGACAAATTTACCAAAAGCCTTATAAGTTACGGTGTCAGTTGCTTCTGGAGCATCTGGAGTTACTGTCTTACCACCTGCTACCGCTTTATCTGCAAAGTAACCATTAACAACAGGAACCTTAACTGTACCGTAAGTGTGGCTAGTTTCATTCCAAGTCACCTTACCAGTCGCTTGGTTATCCTTACCTGCAAAGGTATAGTCAGATTTCACATCTGCAGCTGGAGTTTTATCGCCTGCACCTTGGAAGGTAACCGTTTGTTTAGTAGCCTTAGTCACATCGTTAACGATTGCTACGTAAACGACACGAGTGTCTTCACCTGGATTTGATGGTGATGCAGGGACAACCTTAACAGTGTAACCAGGAATACTTGGAAGCGTCTTGTCGATGGCAATCATCTTAGTCGCATCATTAGGATCGTTCGTGTAGGCAGTTGTTGATACACCTGGAATTGGATTGCCATTTTCATCCACAGCGATAAATTTACCAAAGGCTTTGTATATCACTGTGTCTGTCGCATTTGGTGCATCTGGAGTAACTGTCTTGCCACCTGCTGCGGCTTTATCGGCATAGTAACCAGTAACAACTGGAGTTTTGACTGTTCCATAAGTGTGAGTCGTTTCAGTCCAAGTTGTCGTATTAGTTGTAGGATCTTCTTTACCGTTGAAACTAAAGTCATTTTGAGTGTTAGCAGCTGGTGTCTTCGTATCAGCACCAGTGTAAGTTACTGTTTGACTTGTTGCTTTTGTGACATCTTTAGTGTCTTTTTCAACGATAATGTGGTAACGGTAACCTGGAGCTAGGTATTGACCACCACCATTAGCATCAATTGAAGCATCCAATCCTTGTGAACCGTTAGCGAATTGAACAAGGTCAACGACACGGCTTTGGTTACGGTCCCAAGCACGTTCTGAGCGGATTGTTGCAATACCGTTATTATAGTCGTATTGACGTTCTGACTTCAAAACATCTACATAAGCATTAGCTTTAGATTTGTCAGCAGAGGCATATTTGATGCGGTATCCTGCTGGTACTGGTGGAAGTTCTGTTACACCAGCATCGTAGATTTTATTGTAAGTCTTACCGTTTGCTGTGATTGTTTCAGTTGAGTTATTGATACGGTAGGTTGAAGATCCAGGAATCTTGTTTCCTGCTTCATCCACGTAGTCAATAATACCAAGGTTGGCATAGTTTACGACAACCATGTAGTTACCATTTGTAATGTAGTCATAAGGTCTCATAACCCCACGATTATCACGACCAACTCTAAGATTGTTGATGTAATCAATGTTAACAAAGTATTGCTGACGTTCTGGCAAATAAGCAAGTTTGTAGCCTAGGTTTGTCAAGTCAGGGTTTGTTGAGCTTGCTCCAGCATTTGTCAAAACAGCAACTGCATCAGCTGTACGAAGGCTACGGTTTGATACCGCAAGTCCCATAGCGTTGATGAGATTTTCAGAGTTAAGGCTTGCTTCAGCAGCATTCAATTCACTGCTTGTCACGGCCAACTCACTAGTCGCTACTTTAAGGACGCTATTTACAGCATTGGTTGTAGACTCTGCGCTGGCAGTTTCTGCTGCAGTCGCAACTGAAGCGGCTGCACTTGTTTGTGCTGATACTTGACCAGCAACAGGAGCTTCGGCTACTGCTGTTGAGCTAAGAGCTTGTGCACTAGTCGCTACAGATGAAGCAGTCGCTGCTGCAGATTCAGAGTTCGCTTGCGATGCAGCCTGAGAAGCTGCTTCTGAACTAGCTGCTGTTTGACTAGTTGTTGAAGTTGCTTGGCTTTCTTGAGCTGCTGATTGTGGCTGTTCACTAGCCAAAGCCACAGTAGAGACTGAGCTTGGTGCGTTTTCTGTTGTTGCTGGCGCTACTGATGCTGTCGTTGGTGTTGATTGCTCCACGACTACATCTGGCTCAGCAGTTGTTTCCATACCTGCGGTAGTTGGTGCTACCGTTTCATCAGCTTGGGCACCCTGTGCATTTGAGAAGATTGAAACTCCCAAAAGGACAGAGGCTACACCAAAGCTGTATTTTCTTAATGAAAAACGTTGGCGTTTATTAAACATATCTCTCATAATAATAAATTTCCTCAATATCCAAATTACTTTATATACAGTTTCCATTTTATACTATAATTATTAAATTGTCAAATATATACTAATAATTGTGTAAAAGTTTAACTTTTATTAGAAAACATTAATTTAAAACTTTTATCTAAGTCCTTTGAAACTTCAAAACGTTCGTGCTTTTATTTACCACAATCCTCTGTTTTGTTAGTTCTATAATTTTCAAAATACTTTCATATCAAACCATTTTTCATTAAAAACGTTCATCACCCTAACCTTATTTTTTTGTTTTGGTGATATTTATTAAAATACAAAATACTCTCCCTTCAAAAAGAAAAATTTTTTAACGACTCAACTCACAGTTCTCTCAACCCCTTGCCAATACTGACATAGAGACTCCTTACTACTCCTTTTTCGAACAAACTCAAAAATCCCTTTGGCATTTACCAAAAGGGATTTTTTCATCTATTATTTGAAAATAGAACTTGTGAAACTATCTGTCTCTTGTAGGAGTTTCTTATAGACAGCTTCTTTGAGTTTAGTCGTATGGCTTGTTGACACCGATTTATTACCGTTATTATCTGTTTTAAGACTTGCAGCATCTTTGGCTACTGCCGCTTTAAACATGGCCAACAAATCATCGTAAGAGCTTACTGATGTACCATCAATAGTAACTGTCGTCAAACCATGAGACGCTTTTTCTTTCACTTCTTTGAAGTAGGCCTTCTTGAAGTCTTCCAGGGTGTTGAATTGACCATCAGAAATCTTGCTAATGATAAAGTCATCACCAAGGGTGTTCTTACCAGCCGCTTTAGCTTCTTGTTTATACTTGTTAGTCGCATAACCTAGGAAGCCTTTTTCATAGCCGTAGTAACCCCAGAGTCTGAAAGTATTATGCTTGAAGGACATAGCACCTGGAGAGCCCTCACTGGTATTACCACCATAGATGGCAGACATCATAGGCACATTGACATAGGCAGAAGAGAAATCCTCAGGTTTATAAACACCATTTCCTGGTCCACGATTGGTCATGAAGTTATTATCCACAAGGTCATCAATAGAAGTCAAGCTAATAGCTTTTTCGCTATCACTTAGAGCACGCACCTTGTCGTATTGGTTTTTACTATTACCTCGTAGCTGTTTATCTACCTTTTTGAACCATGCGTTATTGAGCTCTTGATTTCCTTGGCTGAGGACCGCTTCCCCTTCAAGGGAGTCAAGAAGCATGAGGGTGTCATTGTAGCCCTTCATGTAACGGTCGATGGCTTCACGCGACTTCAACTTGTTTGGATTAGTGTTGTACCACTGATTACCGTCGTTTTCTCTTTCAAAGGCCATGTTAAGTCCCAAGGCCCCGTATTCACCTTGATGGCCCTGAGTAGCTGGTGATTGCAACATCCCTTGGGCATAAGCTTCAACATCTGTTCCTTCACGACGGCCAAAGCCTCCAAAGTAGGCAATACGGTCATTGATATGAGTTGTTTCATGAGTGAAGGCCGAAGCACCGTACTCACTAATCATGTTAGACATGACGAAGGTAACCTTGGCACGATTATCGTATGGATTGTCGTAGATGGCAGCATAGGCACCGGCCATGGCTCCGTTATCACCATAGTACTCACCGACTGGTCCATAGATTTCACGGATTGGCGCATAGACTTCTGTACTGTTCTTGAATTGGCCGTAGCGCTCTGGCCAACCTGGCCAACCATGACCCCAGACATAGAAACCTTCCCAGACTGGATTGACAATGTCTTTGAACAATTTGTTTTTGACATTATCCGCAGCCAATCTTTGCCAGAAATCAAGATAGTTGATTTGACGTTGAGCGGCTAGATCAATCTCAGGTTTCAACTTTTCTAAGGTTGTATTGTACTTGTTAGCCGTACCATAAGACATGGTGTCATAGGTAGAAATCAAGAACATCTCTGTCTTATCAAGGTTCAACAATGGCAAAATCATCTTGCGGTGGAGACCACGACTAAGGTTATCATAAACACGATACTTGTGCTCACCGACACCTTCATTTTGAGATGCCTTCTCAACAACGTAGACCTTATCCTTAGCAGCATCGATGAACCAATCATTCATATTGTCGATAGTGGTAAAGAGTTTTCGGTTGTAATTAAGGAAGTCGGTCAGATCACTAGAAAGGGTACTTTTGGCGAGAACTTCACCAAAAGCATCGTAGGTTCTTGAACCACTGATATAATTTTCCTTAGAGCCAATCTCAATCAAACGGTCAAGGACATCCACATTTTTACCATAGAAATCTGGTTTGAAGAGCATGATTTCCTTGATGTTAACATCATCAAACTTCACACCATAGTAGCGATTCAAGTAAGTCAAACCTAACAAGAGGGCCGCTTTATTTTTCTCAACCTTGTCAAGAATCATTTGTTGGGCAGCTGGTGATTGGTTAAGTTGGTGGTCTTCATTTTGAACCAGCTTAGTCACCAGGTTAGTTAAATTAGCCTTAACAGCGTCAAAACTTTCTTCCAAGAAGAGGTTCTTGATAGCATTGACCTTGTTTGGACCGGTACGACCAAGTTTTTGGTAAATCGGATCAGACTGCAACTCAATCGGCTTAAGAATATCAACAATACCATTGATAAGACTTGAGTGGTCTTTTTGAACGATATTCGGAGTGTACTTGATACCCAAATCAGTAACAGTGTACTCTTTAACATTGCTCAAACCTTCTGCACTCTCTGAAAGCTTGAAGTAGTCTTTGCTTCCATCAGCATAGTGAACAATAATCTTGTTAGCATCGCTTAGGTCTGTAACAAAATTACTGTCTTTCATTGGTGTCACTGAGAGCACATCTTTGGTATTCAAGTTGTGGTCTTTAGCCAGTTTATTTGCTTGATAGACAATATAATCCTTGTTATAGAATGGCTGGAATTTCTCAATATTCTTGTAAGCTTGCTTGTATTCTGGCTTATAGTCTTGAATATTGGCAAAATCAGCTTGACTAGAAACATTGTTAAGCGTATTCAACGCGTAAGGCTCGCTAACAAATGTATCAGCTGTGATGTTGTAACCTTCAACACGCTTGTCAGCTTCTTCCTTGGTCAAATGTTTGAGCTTATTCGGACTCTTAGTATCTTTACCAGTACCATCTTCGGCCGAGCTGTAACCAACAACACCAAAGAGATCTTTGATGTATGGACCACCATCTTCATCATTAACATCATTCGAAGCAAAGATTTCTTGGCCCTTGATAACCTTGGCATAGGTCACATTGTCTTGAACAGCACCGTAAGGCCATGTCTTAGCGACAATACCACCGACATTTCTTGTGTTTTTAACATCAAGAACACCTTTAGCTACTGAATTGGTTACCTTAGCCTTCGTTCCTGATTTCCAACTGTTGAGCATGTAAGTGACAAATGGCACCAACATACTTGCGTTGGCATTTTGAGCTGTAATGGTCGCATCGACATAGGCTCTGTTGACGAATCCCATGTAGTTTGAACCAGCAATCCCACCCACTGTCGAGTTATTACCGACAGAGTTGATTTTACCGATAAAGGCAACATTTTCAACCTTGCCATCTTCATCAATTTTATTGACAATACCTGCAACGTCATTGTTACCAGTCACTGAACCAGCCACCTTAACATCTTCAATCAGACCTTTGTTTTTAAGGTTAAATCCAACCGTCGCGATTTGATTTTGACCAGAGCGATTGATGTCTACATTTTCAAAGTTGATATTCTTGATCGTTCCGCCATTGATGACATTAAACAATGGATGCTCTAAATCATAGATGGCATAGCGTTTGTCACCATCACTGAGCAACTTACCAGTAAATTCGGTCGTAATGTATGATTTACCGTTTGGAACGACGTGACGAGCACTCATACTTTGACCCAGCCTAAATTCACCTGAAGGATTAGCCTGAATGGCATTGACCAACTCAGCAAAATCGTAGTAAACATTGGCTTGGCTAGCCTGAGGTTTCTCAATGTAATAGCTATAGGTTTGAGCAAAATGGTTTTGGGCATCACGTTGAACCAAATTGTCCGCTACTGCAGTTACCTTATAAACCGCCTTGCCTTCAACCGTTGTTTCTTCGATGGCTTTTACTGCCAAGTAAGTGGTCTTCTGATCCGCAGAAGTCATCTTCAAGTAGTAATTCGTGAGATCCTGAGGTACAGCTGCCAGACGAGTCTCATCCACTTCTGTTTGATTGTCATACTTAATCAAATCTGTACGTGCAAAATCTTTAAGCTCAACCTTCTTGAGATCCAGTTGGAGAGTTTGGTCTGCCAAAACCTGATTCTCCTCACCATTGCCACGATCATAGGTCATGGTTGTTGTGAGGGTATATGGCTTGTAATAGTCTAAGTTTGTTAGGTCAGCAGTCAAGGTCGTGCTAGGAATATCAAGCGTTTGAACAACCTGTCCATCCTGCTTGAGGACTGCTTTAATAGTCGTGATAGCTGCTGAACCTGGATTCGTCAAGTTGTAGCTAAGCTTAGCACTTCGACCCAAGTCATCCTTATCAATCTGTGTCAGCGTAAGTACTGGTTTTTCAGACACCTTGATCCCTTTGTGAACGATACGATCTTGAACAGGAACTAGCACGATTTCAGTAACAGTTGGTGCCTCAGACGTCTTATTCCCTTTGTAGGTCTTATAGACTTTGGTGATTTTGTTTTGACCTTTTTGACCTTCTTGAACAACCTTTAGAGTGCCCTTTTCAAGACTATCATCTTCTTGGACAATCTCTTTAAATGGAAGCTCTACAATAGACTCTTCCGTCGTTGTTCCATCTAGGGGCTTGCTGCCACGACGAAGTTTTCTAGGTTGTGGCACCTCAATAACCTTACCTGACACAATAGTTGGCTCACCAACCTTGACACCATCAATGGTTTGGTAAATTTTCTGGATTTCTTGGCTACCTTTTTGACCTTCTTGCTCGACAACCTCTTCATCCACATACTTGCTATCATCAGTGATAACTTCGATAGGATAATCGATGGCTTGCGTTTCAGTCTCTGTGACACTTCCAACAACTGGAGTGTGGACAGGATTCTCGGGTTGGACAGCCGCCTCACCTTCGTGACCAACTTCTTGGGTACCCTTGGCTTCCAGTTTGCCAGTATAGTCTGGATTAGCAGGTTGAACAGCTGCTTCGCCTTCATGACCGGATTCTTGTGTACCCTTAGCTTCCAGTTTACCAGTATAGTCTGGATTAGCAGGTTGAACAGCTGCTTCGCCTTCATGGCCAACTTCTTGGGTACCATTGGCACTGATCGGTCCAGTGTACTCTGGATTAGCAGGTTGAACAGCTGCTTCGCCTTCATGGCCAACTTCCTGAGTACCATTGGCACTGATTGGACCGGTGTACTCTGGGTTAGCTGGTTGAACCACTGCCTCGCCTTCGTGACCTACTTCTTGGGTACCATTGGCACTGATCGGTCCAGTGTACTCTGGATTAGCAGGTTGGACCCATGCTTCACCCTCGTGACCAACTTCCTGCGTTCCATTAGCACTTGTAGTATCGCTACTGATTGAACCTGTGTACTCTGGAGCGACAGGTTGAACAGCAGCTTCGCCTTCGTGTCCAACTTCTTGGGTACCATTAGCACTGATTGGGCCCGTATATTCAGGGGCAACAGGTTGAACCAAAGCTTCACCCTCATGACCTACTTCTTGTGTTCCATTAGCACTAATTGGTCCAGTGTACTCTGGATTAGCAGGTTGAACAGCTGACTCGCCTTCGTGTCCAACTTCTTGGGTACCATTAGCACTAATTGGTCCAGTGTACTCTGGGTTAGCAGGTTGAACAGCTGACTCGCCTTCATGACCTGATTCTTGCGTACCTTTAGCGCTAATTGGTCCAGTGTACTCTGGATTTGCGGGTTGAACAGCTGACTCGCCTTCATGACCTGATTCTTGCGTACCTTTAGCGCTAATTGGTCCAGTGTACTCTGGATTTGCGGGTTGAACAGCTGACTCGCCTTCATGACCTGGCTCTTGTGTTCCTTTTTTCCAACTGATTCCCTTACTATCCCTATCAGCTGTCCCCTGACTAACTGTATTATCTTCTTTTATTGAAGACTCAAACCCTTGCAAAGTATTCTCCAAAGGTTGTTCAAGCTCCGGCTTAGCAGAGTAACGCAGATAACCCACATACTCATAACCATCAATGGCAATAACACCCTTAGCCAAATCTTCTTTATTTGAAACCGCAAGAGTTTGATTATAGGCCTGCAACTCCTTGTTTTGCAAGGCAAGAACCTCTATCGGCACAAGGAGACTTTGCCCTGCGGCCCCAATCAAGACCAAGCCAATAATTTTTTTACGATGTTTTTTTGAAAATAGCAACACAGCCATAGTCGCTGTTGCCAATCCCAAACCTGTCGCTGCCCAGTCAGAACTTCCTGTCTGAGGAAGAGTAGCTTGACTGTCTCCCTTACGTTTATAAACCAGATAAAAAGTGTCCTCATTTTGATATTCCTTAGGAATAGCATGTACCACTTGCTTCTGCTCTTCAGCTGTTAATTCATTTTCTGTGACATAGGCCATGTGTACCGATGCATCCGAAGTAACCTGGTCTGCCGAAACTGGTTTAGACACGAAAAGACCACCTGCTAACAAGAATGTCCCGATAGCAACTGGCCCTACACCTACTGACAATTTACGAATGGCGTATTTTGTCACTTTTTCAAAAACATGATTTGCTTGTTTCATTCAAAATCTTCCTATATGTTAATCCTTGTACCCCAAGGCACGTCAAAAAAACGAAGACGTTATTGAAAAAACACGCACTCTATACATTTATTAACCTTCTTCCGAAGTCTATCATATCCTTTTTTTAATCTTTAAGCAAGTATTTTCTCTAATTTTTAATCAATATAAAAAACGAATTATGATTAGTAACTAGATCCTCGTGAAAATAATCAAACCTTTTCATATAAATAATTCCAAAGACTCTAACATTTGTAAGAATATTCTCTTGATATTCAAACAAGTGATGTATTTTGAGTTAAATAATTTTATAAATTATGCTAAGATCCCCATATATCTAACATTTTAATTGAAAAGATAAATAAAAACTACTAATTTTAATAAAAAAAATGCAAGAACTTCTCTCGCATTTTTTTCGTATTAATATTCCAGAAATTACCCATTACCTTGAGAAATACTATATGGATAATCTAGCTAACAAAGAGTTTACCATAATATAATCTAAATATCAATCGTCACACAATCTCATTCTATATATCTTTTGTGTATGAAAGAAATATTTAGTCTCTTAAATTAAACACCTATATATTTTCAAAACATAAAACATTAAATTGTAACCATGCATTGACGCTCCCTGAAATCTCCTCAATTATAAATTAATTAGTCTTAAACTAAATTCTATTTTCCTATATATAGTCTGAAAATCCATCTCAACATATCAGAAAATATTATTTTTATAAAACTTGTTGCAAAATTCTAATTTTACTGCTATAATCACGATAGTAGACTCATATTTAAATGAATTTATCTTCCCCTCGTCTCTAATTAACTTCTATCATAGAGACTTCACATTTAGCTTCTAACAACATATTACTCTTGTATGAGCTACTATTTAAAAAACGGCTCTTTGTCAACTGTAGTGAGTGACGAAAGGCTAACATCTAGAGAGAACCTGATAGGTTTTCTCTTTTTGTATGTTCAGAGTGATGAAGATACGCTTCTTAAAGTTGATAAAGTTTCTTAAGTCGAACCCCAACTGTTTGATGTCTTTAATCAACTTATTAGTCGCTTCAAGTTTCGCGTTTGAATAGTCTGTTTCTAGTGCGTTTTATTTGAAAAAACATCAAAAATAGCGCAAAAAACTCTTCTTGTGCTATACTGTAATTGAGATTTTTTAAATTTTTGGTGTTAGAACTGTTGCCTCAGTCCTAGCACTTTTCTTTGTCGTATTCTTGGTGTGTTGCGAGAATTTTGTAAATGATACGAAGCAGCTTATGTGCGCAAGCAATGACGGCTTTCATCTTACTTCCTCTTTGGGAAATTTTGCTATAAAAAGATGAAAACGCATTGTCTTTAGAGTGAGCCGCAATCAATCCCGACATGGTCAAAGCCTGCTTGATATATCGATTTCCTTGCGTGATATGTGAGGATTTTTTAATGCCAGCACTTTCATAAGATCCTGGGCAGAGCCCAGCCCAAGAAGCTAAGTGTGCGTCCGATTGAAAGGCCTTTACATCTGGTCCAATCTCAGCTAAAATAGTGACTGCAGTTGTAAGAGGTTATGAATCTCATTCTTTATGATACAGGCTAGGCAAAGCTCTATTAAAGACAACGGATTGGTATTGTTCACCTTCATTATAAGCCAAACTTTCTTTTCTGTCATGAGTTAGCAGGCTAAGCCTGCTTAGAGTTTTTTGATGTATTGTTTGTGTCTAAGGAAGGTCCTAAAGACAGTTTTGAAGTAATGATTGACCTTGCTTATATTCTCCTCTATGAGCTCAAAAAACTCATCCCCCCTCTTCTCTTGAAAGTGAAACAGCAACAGCTGATAGAGGTTATAATAATTAGCGAGTTCTTCTGAAAAGTCTAGTGTCTTCCTAACGACTTCATGTGGACTTAAGGTTTGACCAAAGGTCTTCGAGTGAAATGATTTACAAGATAACTTACGGCTGTCCTTTTGGAAGAGTCGCCAGTGATTTTTCAAGGCTCGGTAGGGGAGTGATTTCTTATCAAACTGGTTCATAATGGCAATTCTTGTCTTTAAAAAGGCTCGACCAAGGTGCTGGATGATGTGGAAACGATCAATAATGATTTCGGCGTTTGGGAAAAGTCTGCGAGCTAGTGGGATATAGGCTCCTGACATATCCATTGTAATAAACTGTACCTTTTGTCGAACTTTCAATGGGTACTTCAAAAAGTGGTTTCGAATCGTGGTTTGACGGCGATTATCAAGGATGGTTATGAGTTTGTTGGTCTCATAGTTTTGAGCCACAAAAGCGAGTTCACCTTTCTTGAACCCAAACTCATCCCAGGACATAACAGCTGGGAGTTTGTCATAATGTTCCTTGAAAGTAAACTGGTCAAGTTTACGATAGACAGTGGACGTCGATACACGAAGTCTTCTGGCAATATCCGTTAGTGATACCTTCTCAGTTAGAAGTTGTGCAACCTTTTGTCGAACAAGATTGGAGATTTGGCAGTTTTTCTCAACGATTGATGTCTTAGCTACCGTGACTCTCCTACACACTTTACACTGGAAGCGACGTTTCTTCAGACGTAGTAGTGTTGGAGTTCCAGCTTGTTCGAGAAGAGGGATTTTAGAAGATTTTTGAAAGTCATATTTGATCATTATTCCTTGACAATGAGGGCATGGTGGTGCAGGGTAATCAATTTTTGCATGAATCTCGATATGAGTATTAGTTTCCAAAACAAGAGAAATAATGATGTTAGGGTCTTTAATTCCGATTAATTCTGTGGTATTCTTAATAAGTCTCATAAGTTCTTCCTAATGATGGTTTTGTCGCTTTTCATTATAGTTCTTATGGGACTTTTTGTGTACACTCAAAAAGCTCCATAATCTCTACAGTGATTTTACCCACTACAGAAATTATAGAGCCATGATTTCCCAAACCACTAGTACAACTAGTCGCTTTCAAGAGACCAAAAGACTCACCCCAGTTTTGGGATGAGTCTTTTCGTTTGAAAACTCAGATGACTTATTAAATCACTTCTACAAGTTTTTTAATTTATCTTAGTCTTCTTTTTTACGCTTACCTGCCAAGGTAAGTCCAAATGCTGCAAGAACTCCTCCTAGTACTACAGCTGCAGTTGATGCTTCTTCTCCTGTCGCTGGAAGGGTAGAAGTATCTTTTTGAGCTGCTGAAATAGACGCTCTTGCTTTGAGATTCGTGTGCTTATCTGATGAATCCACTGCCTGAACATCTACAACTGGTGATGGTTTCACAGTCGTTTGGGCAACATCAGAACCTTTACCATTATTAAAGGTATCTGTTGATCCACCCCTTGTTGCAAGCATTGGGGCGCTAGCTTCTGAGACATTACCTGCTAGGTCTGTCGCTTTCGCTGTCACATTACCTTCTGGAAGGTCAACAGTTGGAGTAATAGTAGCTTTACCATTTTCATCAGCTGTGGCTTCACCAATCTTGTTGCCATCTTTATCGTAGAGGGCAACTGTTGATCCTGGTTCCGCAATAACATCGATTGGTGTACGAGTACCTGCCTTACCTGTAAGGTCAGTGTTCACAACCGGTGCTGACGGAGCAGTCGTATCAATTCCTTTACCTACAGTCACTGATGTTGGGCGAGAGGTGTTGCCTGCTTCATCTGTTGCAGTCACAGATACTGTAGCACCTTCGTTCAAACCACTTACTGGAACGCTGAAGTTACCTTCTTTGTCGGCCTTCGCTGATACTTTAGAGCCATCTGGAAGAGTAACTTCTACGGTTGAGCCTGCTTCGGCTGTACCTGTTACTGCAGTAGTACCTGCTTTAACTGGGTTTACAACCGGTGCTGTTGGAGCTGTTATATCAGTTCCCTTACCTACAGTCACTGATGTTGGGTTAGAAGTGTTGCCTGCTTTATCTGTCGCAGTCACAGATACTGTAGCACCTTCGTTCAAACCACTTACTAGAACGCTGAAGTTACCATCTTGGTCTGCTGTTGCTGATACCTTAGAGCCATCTGGAAGAGTGACTTCTACGGTTGAGCCTGCTTCAGCTGTACCTGTTACTGCAGTATCACCTGCTTTAACGGTGTTCACAACTGGTGCTAGTGGAGCTGTCTTATCATTTGCTTTCGCTACAGTTGCAGTTGTCGCATCTGACTTATTACCAGCTTCGTCTGTCGCAGTGACAGAAACTGTGTCACCTTCGTTCAAGCCACTTACCGGAACACTGTAGTTTCCATCTTGATCAGCTGTTCCTGATACTTTAGAGCCATCTGGAAGAGTAACTTCTACGGTTGAGCCTGCTTCGGCTGTACCTGTTACTGCAGTATCACCTGCTTTAACAGTATTCACAACTGGCGCTGCTGGAGCTGTTGTGTCAGTTGCCTTAGCTGGGTCACTTGGAACAGATACATTACCTGCCGCATCTGTCGCTTTAACTGTCACATTACCTTCTGGAATATCAACCGTTGGCGTGATTGTAGCTTTACCATTTTCATCAGCTGTAGCTTCACCAATCTTGTTGCCGTCTTTATCGAACAACTCAACCTTAGTTCCTGGTTCTGCACTTACTTCAACTGGTGTCTTAGTGCC
>OBVT01000213.1_pt1 | contig 16824 bp, 15 predicted proteins | sample 1476231 | NCBI WGS metagenome assembly OBVT01 (sample SAMEA2580031, study PRJEB22360) | human gut metagenome | reverse complement strand
AGATACTTTGATAAAATCAGGAGCAACAGGTTCATATAATGCACCTTCATCCAAGGCCTCAAGATAAGATTTTACACTGGTCAATGGAGTTCGCAATTCATGACTAACGTTGGAAACGAAAAGCCTTCTCTCGCGTTCTTCCTTCTCTTGTTCAGTCGTATCATGTAGAACTGCTACCAAACCAGAGATAAAGCCAGATTCTCTTCGAATCAAGGCAAAACGTACACGCAAACTGACGTACTCCCCATTTACATTTTGGGAATAAATCATCAATTCAGGACTTTGAGTAATCAAGTCTCTCAGTTCATACTCATCTTCAATCTTGAGCAACTCTAAAATGTTCTGATTGAGCGCATCATCACTTTCGATCCCAAGTTGTCTTTTAGCCATATCATTAATCATAGTGATTTGACCACGACGATTGGTTGCAAGAACCCCATCTGTCATATATGACAGGATACTATGCAATCTTTTACTTTCCTGCTCAAGGTTTTCTTGAGTTAGACGAATAACTTCAGACAAATCATTTAAGTTATTCGTAATGTTAGTGATTTCAGTATTCCCCTGCATATCTAATACCTGAGAATAATCACCAGCAATTAAATCTTTAATCTTTTGATTTAACTGTTTGAGTCGAATATTATCTCTACGGCCTTCAAGCAAGAGAAAGCTAACAAGCATGATAAAACCAATTAATATGAGTACAAAGACGAAATCTCTGGTTAAAATTGTTTGTTTAATTATATCAATCATTATTTCTCATATAATAACCCACACCACGACGAGTTAAGATATATTCAGGTCTACTTGGTGTGTCTTCAATCTTCTCACGTAGACGTCTAATGGTAACATCGACAGTACGAACATCACCAAAATAGTCATAGCCCCAAACAGTCTCAAGGAGATGTTCACGGGTAATAACTTGACCAAGATGAGAAGCTAAGTGATGCAACAACTCAAACTCTCTGTGAGTTAGGTCCAATTCTTCTCCATATTTTTTGGCTACATAAGCATCTGGAAGAATCTCTAAATCTCCAATTTGAAGACTTTGTAATTTTGTATCTTCTTCTTGGTTATCCACTGCTATTAGCTCCGTACGACGAAGAAGAGCCTTCACACGCGCTTGTAACTCACGGTTTGAAAATGGTTTTGTCACATAATCATCCGCACCAAGTTCAAGACCGATAACCTTATCAAACTCACTATCTTTGGCTGAAAGCATGATAATCGGAACACTACTTGTCTTACGAATCATTTTAGCAACTTCCAGACCATCAATCTCTGGAAGCATCAAGTCCAAAATAATAATATCTGGTTTTTCAGCTTCAAACAATTCAATCGCTTCACGTCCATTAAAGGCTGTCACAACTTCATAGCCTTCTTTTGTCATATTAAACTTAATAATATCTGAGATTGGTTTTTCATCATCTACAATCAATATTTTTTTCATATAGTCACCTTTTTCCTTATATCAATTATACCAAAAAAATGCAAAGAAGACACGAATGACTGGTGTTATCACTATCTTTTTAAATATGCTTGCCAAATCTTTTGTTGAGGTTTTGCAAGTGGGTAGAGGTCAAATTCTTGGGGAGTTAACCAAACTACCTCTTTATCACAATATTCTTTGCTATCAACTACTTTCCCGGATAGGATTCGTACATGCCACTTTCGATGACTAAAGATATGTTTGACTTCTTCGAAATGACTATCCTGCCAGTCAACCTCTAAATCATAATCCTGCTCAAAACTTTCTTGCGGTGATGGCCCAAGTTGAATAGATGGTTCAGCTACCTGATTAAAGAGATTTAGTTCTTCATTCTTAGAAAATTCATCTACCTCAATCAAGGGAAAATGCCAAAATCCAGCAAGTAACTTTTCACTTTCATTTTTTTCTAGTAAAAACTGTCCTTTAGCATTTTGAACAACTAAAGCATTAAGATAGACGGGAACAGGCTTTTTCTTTGGCGCTTTGATGGGATAGCGATCCATAGTCCCGTGCTGATAAGCTGCGCTAAATTCCTTAATTGGACTATCTTGAGGCCTAGGATTGACCGGCGCTTCAATATCAGAACCTAAATCCATCAAAGCCTGATTAAAATCACCTGGACGATTTGGATCAATTAAGATTTCCATCATAGCCTGAAATATTTTCCGATTGCTAGGATTTCCAATATCATGATTGACTTCAAATAGACGAGCCAGAACACGCATGACATTCCCATCAACTGCTGGTTGTGGAAGATTAAAAGCAATGCTTGAAATAGCTCCAGCCGTATAGGGACCAATCCCCTTCAGACTTGAAATCCCTTCATAAGTGGATGGAAATTCTCCTTTAAACTCATTCATAATCTGCTGGGCTGCTATTTGCATATTACGAACACGAGAATAATAACCAAGACCTTCCCAAGCTTTTAATAAACGTTCTTCAGGTGCGATTGCTAAACTCTCTACAGTCGGAAACCATTCTAGGAAACGCTCGTAATAGGGAATGACAGTATCAACTCTTGTTTGCTGCAACATAATTTCAGATACCCAAATATGGTAAGGATTCTTGCTTCTTCTCCAAGGTAAATCTCGCTTATTTTCATCATACCAAGCTAACAGTTTTTGACGGAAAGAGAGAATTTTCTCCTCTTCCCACATGGTCACACCGTATTTCTCCAAATCTAACATATATCTAGTATAGCATAACCTTAGAGGATACTCAAAAAATGAAAATTGTCCTTGTTTTAGAATTGGCTCTCTTATCATGTCTGACTATAAGTCATATCTCTACTCTTTCTGTTATTTTCTATGATTTTTTGATATAATGACTCTTGAATGATTCTTTAAAAGGAGAGATCCATGCGTTTTAATCAATTTAGTTATTATTCCGTTACACCCCAACAAGCTTTACAGGAATTATCTGAGCTTGGATTCAAACTTGATCTTTCAGCTTCACATAAAGAACAGTTTGAAGCTTTTGTTAGGACTTGTTTTTTTAATTACACAAATACGGATTATCCCCTCACTACTTTAGCAGTTGATAAAGAAACTGATTTGCTTACTTTCTTTAATTCAGACCGTGAATTGACAGCAGAAATTTTCTACACTGTTGCCTTTCAATTGCTTGGATTCAGTTACTTAGTAGACTTTGAAGATGGTCTTGCTTTTCACAAAGAAACAGCGTTTCCGATCGTTTACGGAGATTTAATCGACAATCTCTATCAACTTCTAAATACACGCACTAAAAAAGGAAATACCTTAATTGATCAGTTAGTTAGTGATGGACTCATTTCTGAGGACAATAACTATCACTACTTCAATGGCAAGAGTTTAGCAACCTTCAATACTGACAATGTCATTCGTGAAGTAGTTTATGTAGAGACTCGTGTTGATTCTGATAGAGATGGACTTCCTGATCTTATTAAGGTAAATGTCATTCGTCCAGCTTACAATGGAAAGATTCCAGCTATTATGACAGCAAGTCCATATCATCAAGGAACCAATGACAAAGCAAGCGATAAGGCTCTTTACAAGATGGAAGCTGAGCTAGCAGTCAAGGAACCACATGAAATTTCACTAGAGCAACCGACATTAGACCTAGTTGAACCAGTTGTAGAAGCTGAACTAGTTCCAGAAGCTGAAGAAAAGCTCACTCATATCAATAGCAGCTACACACTTAACGACTACTTCCTTCCAAGAGGATTTGCCAATATCTACGTATCAGGTCTTGGTACCAAGGATTCTCAAGGTCATATGACCAACGGAGATTACCGCCAAGTTGAAGCCTATAAGAATGTTATCGATTGGCTTAATGGTCGTTGTCGTGCATTCACAGACCATAGTCGTAAACGTCAAGTAGAGGCCGATTGGTCAAATAGTAAAGTGGCAACTACTGGTATTTCTTACCTAGGGACAATGTCTAATGGTCTTGCTACTACAGGAGTTGATGGTTTAGAGGTCATCATTGCTGAAGCAGGTATTTCTTCTTGGTACAACTATTACCGTGAAAATGGTCTTGTGACAAGTCCTGGTGGTTATCCAGGTGAGGACTTCGATTCATTAGATGAATTAACTTATTCTCGCAATCTCTTAGCTGGTGACTTTATTCGTGGAAACGAAGCTCATAAAGCATCCATAGAAGAACTTAAGAAAAATCTAGATCGTAAAACTGGGGATTATAACCAATTTTGGCATAACAGAAACTATCTACTCAATACTCAAAAAGTTAAGGCTGAAGTTGTTTTTACCCACGGTTCGCAAGACTGGAATGTAAAACCACTTCATGTCTATCAAATGTTCAATACTCTTCCAAGTCCTATTAAAAAGCACCTCTTTTATCATAATGGCGCTCATGTTTATATGAACAACTGGCAGTCAATTGATTTTCGTGAGTCTATGAACGCTCTTTTGACACAAAAATTATTGGGTCAAGAAACTGACTACCAACTTCCAAGAGTCGTTTGGCAAGATAATACTAGTCCACAAACATGGATGACCCTTGAAGATTTTGGAAATCAAGATAACCATAAAACTTTTGCATTAGGTACTGAAGAAAGTGTCATTCAAAACCATTATCAGGACTCAGACTTCGAGCGTTTTGGAAAAAACTACCAAACCTTTAATAATGAACTCTATCAAGGCAAGGTTAATCAGGTTACCATTGATCTTCCAGTGACTGAAGATCTTCATATCAATGGTCGTGTTAAACTAAACCTTCGTCTCAAGTCAAGTACCAATAAAGGCCTTCTCTCTGCTCAACTTCTCGAACTTGGTCAAAAGAAATACCTTCAACCTTATCCTGGAGTTCTGGCTGCTCGTACTATTGATAATGGTCGTTACCATATGCTGGAAAACCTTTGCGAGCTACCATTTAGCCCAAATGCTCAGCGCGTCATCACCAAAGGCTATCTCAACCTCCAAAATCGTCATGATTTATTAAAAATTGAAGAAGTTAAACCAGATAAATGGATGGAATTCCAATTTGAACTCCAACCAACAATTTACAAACTAAGAAAAGACGATACAATCCGACTCGTTCTTTATACTACTGACTTTGAAATTACTGTCCGTGACAATACAGATTATCAATTAACTGTAGACCTTGCTACGTCTAGTCTAGAAATTCCCTATCAACAGTAGTTAGTGAATCAGAAAACCCGTGATAAGTTTATCACGGGTTCTTTTATTCAGATTTTTTTCCTGCTGCTTGTTTTTTAGTTCTAGCTAGTCTCAATGCTCTATTTGGATTGAGGCGATTAAAAAGTTCTTCCAACTTCTTCTCATTCCAAACATCAGCTGCTGAAACAAAATTTCCGTCAGCATCTCGGAAAGATATTGGTTTATCACCCATAGCTATCTCCTAGTCTACAAATTCAAACTCAAATTTACCAATACGAACTAGATCTCCATCTTTGGCACCACGAGCACGAAGAGCTTCATCAACTCCCATGCCACGTAACTGACGAGCAAATTTCATAACAGACTCATCACGGTCAAAATTAGTCATGTTAAAGAGTTTTATGAGTTTTTCACCTGAAAGAACCCAAGTAGCATCGTCATCCCGACTAATTTCAAATGGTTTCTCTTCTTCATCGAAGCCATAATACGCTTCTTCTTCCATCTCTGACTCGTCATAAAGAAGGAATTCTGGAGTCTTATCAAGAAGCTCAGCTGTTGCATCTAGTAAAGGTGCAAGACCTTGCTTAGTCAAACCTGAAATTGGGAAAATTGGCGGTAATTCCTCAAACTCATCATAGTTAGCAGCCAATTTTTTCTTGAACTCTTCAAGGTTTTCTTGACTCTCAGGCATATCCATTTTATTGGCAACAATAATCTGTGGACGCTCCATCAGACGAAGGTTATAAGATTCAAGCTCTTTATTGATCGCTAGATAATCTTCGTAAGGATCACGTCCTTCGCTAGCTGACATGTCAATGATATGCAGGACAACGCGAGTACGCTCGATATGGCGAAGGAACTGAGTTCCTAGACCAACACCTTGACTAGCACCTTCAATCAATCCAGGAAGGTCTGCTACTGCAAAGGACTCCCCTGATTGAGTACGAACCATTCCCAGATTAGGAACGATTGTTGTAAAATGGTAAGCACCAATCTTAGGTTTTGCAGATGTGATGACACTCAGTAAAGTTGATTTTCCAACAGAAGGGAAGCCCACTAGACCAACGTCAGCAAGGATTTTTAGTTCTAGCTGCAGTTCACGTTCCTGACCAGGTTCTCCATTTTCAGATATCTCAGGAGCAGGATTTTTAGGTGTAGCAAAGCGGATGTTTCCTCGACCACCACGACCACCGTGGGCTACGATAAACTCTTGCCCATTCTCAATCAAATCTGTAATAATTTTTCCTGTTTCAGCGTCACGCACGGTTGTTCCTTGAGGCACACGGACAATCAAGTCTTCTGCTCCTCTACCATGCATTCCTTTTGTCATTCCTTTTTCACCTGATTGGGCTTTAAAATGACGATTGTAACGGAAATCCATTAGAGTACGCAAACCTTCGTCTACTACGAAAACAACGTTACCTCCACGTCCTCCATCACCGCCCCAAGGACCGCCGTTAGGGACGTATTTTTCTCGGCGAAAGGCAACCATACCATCGCCACCATTACCAGCCTTTACTTTAATCTTGGCTGTATCTAAAAACATACTCATATTCTCTTCTCACTTCAAAAAGGGCTGGGAAAATCCCAGTCACCCAACTTATTGCCAAACAATAAAATGATTAACTTTTTAGAATCTGCTAAATACACCAATGGCAGTAGCAAAGATACCTGCCAATGTTACAAATAACATCACTAATACGACAAACATTGTAAGTTTTTCAAAGAATGTTTTTTTACGTTTACCATTATCACCGAATGCCATGTTTTCTCCTTTACTCTAATATTCTAATATTAATACTCATCAGATACAGGAGCGATTGCCCACAAGATCAAGTAAGCAATAAGTCCTGCACCATAACAGAAAGCCAAAACTCCCCAAATAACTCGTACGATTGTAGGGTCAATATCAAAATAATGTGCTAAACCAGCGCATACACCACCGATTTTTTGATCTCTACCACTTCTCATAAATTTCTTTTGCATATTTTTATTTCCTTTCTTTGATTTGATTAATCATTTAAATATTTTCTTAAATTTCTTAATTGTTTTCTAGATGCCTTAAGCATACGCTTCGAACCTTTAACTGGCATAGTAACAGCCTGTTGCGGAATATAGAAGACTGTCTTTAAAATACGTTTTGTAACCGGTTCGTCAGCCCCTGTTTCTTTGGCAAAATTATTTGAAATAATGACGTCTAGATAAAACTCATGAACTCTTCTACCAAAATTCTCAGCAGAAATTTCATATAATTTTTCAGCCAAATGTTTTTCATCCATTGATGGAGTTACAAGTATTGCCTCTAGGATTGCTCCTGCTAAATCCCTTTCCTCGTAATAAAGAGTTCCAAACATTTTATCGTTGATAAGATTATCCAGATAGGGATTGCCATGGGCAATGACAGGCGTTTTACTAGCTAAACTTTCTAGATAAGTCAAGCCCTGGGTCTCACTTGTCGAAGCTGAAATAAAGAAGTCAGCCGCCTTGTAATAGAGTGCTGTTTCACTCGGAGGAATCATACCAGTAAAGATAACAGAATCTTGAATTTGTAAATCTTCTGCTTGTTCCTTAAGAGTGTCTAAATAAGGTCCATCACCAGCTACAACCAGTTTAACTTTTGGTTCTTCTTTGAGAACATCTGGTAGAGCTGCAAGAATTGCTTGAATATTTTTTTCGTAAGACACACGAGAAAGACTTAGAAGCATCTTTTCATCATTCTTGATACCTAGTTTATTTCGCAGGTCACTGATGTGTTCTGGTCCAATCTCAGGTCGTTCAAACTTAGCAAGCTCAATACCTGTAGGAATCACACGCTTTTCAACTTTTACCTTATAATCAGATAAAAGGTCACGCACGATTTCACTCGGACAGATAACCCCATCAACATCATGCAGAAAACCTCGAACAAGATATTTGACCATACTAGGACGAATCAACATCCCCTTGGCAATATAGTGAACATAATCTTCGTACTGGGTATGATAGGTATGAATAACTGGAATTTTCAATTCCCGCGCAATCCAGATACCTAACAAACCAAGAGAAAATTCTGTCTGCGTATGAATGATGTCTAACTGATATTGTTTTGCAATCTCAAGAGCTTTGGTAAATCCGCGGTAAGCAAAACGACGGTCCTTAAAGGCAAAGAAAGGGACGCTTGGAATACGGATAATCTGCCAGTCTTCATAACGATTGACATCCTTATCAGTTGTTGTAAAGATAAAGACTGCATGACCTTGCTTTTCAAGCTCTGTTTTTAAGGTTCGAATGCTGGTTGCAACACCCGACACCTGTGGGAAATAAGTATCTGTAAATAATCCAATTCGCATATACTACCTCATTTTTTTCCTAAAGCCGCTTGCTCCTGATAAAATTTAAGCCAGATTTCAAGGAGATGCTCCTCTGAGTATTCTCTTGAAATAGCCTTGGCCTTTTCTTTTAACTCTTTCAAAGCTTCTGGATGCTCTCTATATTCCACAATAGCGTGTTTCATCTCTTCCACATCGGTGGTTGGTCTGTAATTTCCTTCTAGAATCACCTTATAAAGATCTAAGTCCCGAAGCATAATGGGAGCTTCACAACTCGCAGCTTCTAGAATAGTCATCGGAAAGAGCTCATTGTAGCTAGGAAGTAAGAACAAATCTGCCAAAGCATACAGTTCTTTCATCCTTTCTGGCTCAACAATTCCAGGGAAAATCAGATTTTCTGGAGGATTATCCATGATTTTTTTATAGCGTTCATAACCATCTGTAATCCCACCAAATGAGAAGCCTCCAGCCCAAATAAAGGTGATGTCCGGTAGTTCCTCAGCAAGAGTAATGAAATCATCGATTCCCTTACGCTTCTGAACCTGCCCAGCTCCTACTACTACAAATTGATTTTCGTTCAATCCCATATCTTGTCGAAGTTGCCTTACTTTTTCTGCAGAAAGTGGGTGCCATTTTTCTTTGTTAACAAAGTTAGGGATATAGGTCACCTTTTCACGAGGAATACCAGCTGCAACCAAATCTTCGATAAAAGTAGGATTAACCACAACCAAGTGTTCCATACGGTCATAAAAAGAAAACACATAGCGCTTAACAATCCCTTTTAGAAAGAATGGAATCTTCAAACTACCTTCTAAGGTGTCAGGCAAGAAGTGGACATAACCAATCCTACGACCTGAACGCTTCTTTTGAAAAGTTGACAGATAATAAGGAAGGTCGATTGTATGAAAATGAGTAACATCAGCTTCTACAGGAAGATTCTCCGTTACAATTAGTTGGTCTTTCGCATCTCGTTTCAAAAGTTGCACAAGTTCACGGTAAGCTCCAGAAACTCCTTGTCCTGCTACCTTTTCACTCGAACTTAGCATGTTGATGCGTAATTTCTCTTTTTCCATACTATCCATTATATCATTTTATTGAAAGAAAATCAGCAAATTAAAAAAGAGATAGCATAAAAGCTAGGGAATTTCCTAACACTTATACTATTTCTTTTTTATATCATTCTATTTAATACCTAAAGCGATACGTGCATAGCGACTCATTTTTTCAACCGTCCAAGCTGGATACCAAACTAATTTTACTTCAACGTTAGTAACCTCTGGTACATCTGTCATTGCATCATAAATTTGATCGGTCAAGAGGTCTGCTAATGGACAACCCATAGTCGTTAAGGTCATATCAATCTCAGTATCACCGGTATCACCATCAAATCGAATCTCATAAATCAGACCTAGGTTGACGATATCGATTCCTAATTCTGGGTCGATAACTTCTTCTAGAGCTGTTAAAATCCGTGTTTTGATGTTTTCAATTTGCTCTTCTGTGTAAGCCATATTCAGTCTCCTCTATCTTAATCCTCGATAAAGTCACGAAGCGGTTTGCTTCTACTTGGTTGGCGAAGTTTTCTCAATGCTTTTGCCTCAATCTGACGGATACGCTCACGAGTGACATTGAAGACTTTACCCACATCTTCTAGAGTACGCATTTTACCATCATCAAGACCGAAACGTAGACGAAGAACATTTTCTTCACGGTCAGTCAAGGTGTCTAGCACTTCGTCCAACTGCTCACGCAAGACAATACGAGTTGTGTAGTCCACTGGATTTTCAATCACTTCGTCTTCGATAAAGTCACCAAGATGACTATCGTCCTCTTCCCCAATTGGTGTCTCAAGAGAAACTGGTTCTTGCGCAATCTTTAAAATTTCACGAACCTTGTCAGGAGTCATATCCATACGTTCAGCAATTTGTTCAGGAGTAGGATCTTGTCCCAATTCTTGAAGAAGGTTACGCTGTTCACGAACAAGCTTGTTGATAGTTTCTACCATGTGAACTGGAATACGAATGGTACGAGCTTGGTCAGCAATGGCACGCGTAATGGCCTGACGAATCCACCAAGTTGCATAAGTTGAGAATTTGAATCCTTTTGAATAGTCAAACTTATCAACGGCCTTCATCAATCCCATATTTCCTTCTTGGATCAAATCAAGGAATTGCATACCTCGTCCAACATAGCGTTTCGCGATAGAAACTACCAAACGAAGGTTAGCCTCTGCTAGACGTTGTTTCGCTTCAACATCTCCTGCTTCAACAGCAAGAGCCAATTCTTTTTCTTCTTCGTTAGTAAGAAGAGGTACGACACCAATTTCCTTCAAATACATACGAACAGGGTCATTGACTTTGGCAGATGTTGAACCAATTAAGTCTTCATCGCTAAGTTCTGGTTCTTCCTCTGTACTTAAGACACGTTCACTCGGATTTCCTTCGTTATCAGTGATTGCAATACCTGCATCTTGAATCCGTTGCAAAAGGTTCTCAATACCTTCTACATCAAGAGCAAAAGGAATTACAAGGACATTGTTAATTTCATCATCTGTCGCAGTACCAGTTTTCTTATGGTTACGAATAAATTCTGCAACTTGGACATCAAAAGTTGTTACTTCTTTTTGTTTTTTTGCCATTCTTACTCCATTCTTCTTTTTTGGGCAATTAAGCGTTCAAGCTCTTCTAAAGCAGCATCTGTGTCGCCTACATGACTAGCTTCCTGAACTTTCTTTTTAATTTGCAAGTTTTGTTGATTTAGAAGAGCACGATTACGAGACTCCTCCACTTCCTTTAGTTCTTCTGGAGACATCTCAGAAGGTAGATCCAAAGCTAACACCTGGTACCAAGCATTTTCCACTTCTCTAGTCTGATTTGCCAAGTCTTCAGAAGAAATCGAACCATTATCAATCAAGAGTCCATACAAGGTCTGAAACTCTGGAGTTTCAAATACAAAATCATCTCTCAAACGATAATCATTCAACACAAGGGGGTGCTCCATCATACGATAAAGAATATGTGCTTCAGCTCTCATGACTGCCGTCAATTGTTTAGAAACCGACATAGTAATTGGTGTCGGATTTACAACCTGCTTCACTTTTTCTTGTCTTTGTCTGACACGACTTTCGTTGATAATGTGCTCAACTTGTTGATAATCAAAAGATGGTAAATGATCCGTCAACAAATGAATATAGGTGTTCTGGGCTGTGATAGAAGGTTCTTTGACGATAAGAGGTGCAATTTTCTCAATGAACTCAATCTGTGCTTGGAGATTTTCACTATTACTAGGTTTGTAATGATGGATATAAAACTCAATCGGACTGATTCGAGTATTGGATAAAAGATAAGCCAAATCCTCTGGAGAATTCTTTTGTAAATACTCATCAGGATCCATCGCATCAGGAATCTGGACTACTTGTACAGGTAGATCTTTAAGCTCGTCCAAAGCTTTAGCAGTTGCAGCTTGACCTGCCTTATCACCGTCATAAGTGATAATCACTTTTTTTGTAAAGCGTTTGAGATGTTCGACGTGTTCAGCAGTCAAGGCCGTTCCCATGGAAGCTACTGCATTTTCAATACCAGCACGGTAGGCTGCAATAACATCCATAAAGCCTTCCATCAGGTACATTTCAGGAGCTTTACCTGAGCCTTTTTTTATCCTATCCAAATGATATAATTCGTAACTCTTGTTAAAAATCGCCGTCGCTCGACTATTTTTATACTTGGCAGTTTGAGAATCTGTCTCTTGCCAAATCCGTCCAGAGAAAGCAATTACCTTTCCTTGGTCGTTTGAGAGTGGAAATATAATCCGGTTATGGAAAGTATCAAAAAATTGGTTACTTTCAGATAGATAAAATAGACCTGAGTCCAGCAAGTCCTTCTCACTATAATCGTCTGCTAAACGCTGATAAAGATAAGAGCGTTCTGCTGGAGCTAGACCAATCATAAAGTGTTTAATGACATCATCAGTCAAGCCACGTTTATAGAGATAGTTTCTCGCCTCCTCACCCATTTTAGTCGTCATTAGGATTGCATGATAAAAGCGTGCAGCCTTGTCATGCATCTCATAGAGATTTTGATGGGGTGACGTGTGTGGGACAGGGTTATGTGCAGGAGCTTCAAGGTGCATTCCGAGACGTTCGCCCAACATCCTTACCGCATCCGCAAAAGTTACTTGTTGATACTCCTCTATAAACTTAAAGACGTCTCCAGAACGACCACAACCAAAACAGTGGTAAAATTGCTTATCTTCGACCACGTTAAAGGAAGGGGTCTTTTCACCATGAAAAGGACAGAGCCCCAAAAAGTTCCGTCCAGATTTTTGTAAAGAAATCACTTCTCCTATGATTTCGACAATATTGGTATTGTTTTTGATTTCTTCGATGACTCTCTTGTCAACCATAGACAATACCTCCATTTTATCACAGTTTACTTTATATAGTATAGCTTATTTCTGAAAAAAAGTAAACCATTTCATACACTTTACATGCTTCTATTTCATAAGTTTCCAGCTATCATGAAAAAGGGAATCTTCTGAGCAAACCATTCTAATATTTGAAAGAAAAATAGAAAAAATTAAAGACTATTTCACCTGATTTTCGAGGTTATTTTTCAATATCCTACTAATATACTGACCATCTTTTCTACTGATACAAGCTGTTGCATAAGTCAATGGTGCTTTGTATACCACTCCTCTATAGGATGGATCAGTCAATACAGGCATAGAATAATAGGCGTTCTTTTTATTTTTAAGGTCAATATACCATTTACCTCCTAGGTGTTTGCGAAAGGTTTCGCCGATATAAACTGTCAAATAATCCAACATCTTGCGGTCTGCTATCAAAGCATGGTGGTCTTCGTAGTGAGCTAAGATCCAAGCCTCCAAATCATCCAAGGACTGCATACTATAGTCTAAATTTAGCCCTTCTTTCTCCGCAAACTCCCTTGTGAAATAGTCCATCTTAAATCCAATTTGAAAAATCCATTCCTGAAAATCTTCTTGTGTGTATGCCATGTTTTTATCTCCTACTTCTATCAAAGTTTAAGATTCTTAGATTGATTCTATTATAAAGTAAAACTGGCAATAAAGGAAATATAAATATAGTTTAAATTCCACTAAAAAAACTTAGAAGTAAAAATTCCACTTCCAAGTTTTTATATCAATTATTTAAAATCATCTACTCAAATAGTTTATAGTAATCTGAAATCTTCATTTTGGCTTTTTCATCCTTGTTTAAATCTTGGATGATTCGTCCTTCCTTCATAACAATGAGACGATTTCCATACTTGAGAGCATCTTCCATATGGTGGGTAATCATCAATGCTGTTAGATGGTCCTTGCTGACAAAGTCATCTGTCAATTCCATCAAGGCCACACTTGTTTTAGGGTCAAGGGCTGCCGTATGTTCATCCAACAAAAGAAGTTCAGGACGTTTCAAGGTTGCCATCAAGAGGCTCAAGGCCTGTCTTTGTCCACCTGACAAGAATTCAATCGGTGTATCCAAGTGTTTTTCTAGACCATTTCCGACTTTCTCAATGGTTGCTTGAAATTCTTCCTTGTAAGCTGAGAGTCTTCTCGGAAAAAGTCCACGTTTTTCACCACGAAACTTAGCAATTAAGAGATTTTCTGCAACCGTCATACGAGGGGCAGTTCCCATCTTAGGATCCTGAAAGACACGAGAAAGGTACTTGGCCCGTTTTTCAGGGCTAAAATGAGTCACATCCTCACCCATAATACGAATAGTCCCACTAGTCAGGGGCAAAGTTCCTGCAATGCTATTAAAGAGTGTTGATTTTCCTGCACCATTTCCACCCAAGATTGTGATGAAGTCGTGTTCATAAATATCAAGCGAAACATCGTTTAGGATAATTTTCTCCTCGTCAAATCCATTTTTCACAATTTTTGTGGCATTTTTTAATTCTACAATCGCTGTCATTTGCTTAACTTGACTCCTTTCAAGTATTTATCCTTAAGGGTTGGAATGACTAGACAAGTTGCTAGGATAAGAGCACTGTATAGACGGAGGTAACTAGTATTAAAGCCAAGAGCAATGACTCCCCATACTAGGAATTGGTAACTAATAGAACCAACTACAATGGTAACTAGGCGTTCTGCTAGAGTTAGACTCTTGAAGAGAACTTCACCGATAATTAAGCTTGCAAGACCAACTACGATAACCCCGATACCACGAGAGACATCGGCATATCCTTCTTGTTGGGCGATAAGAGCACCAGCAAGTGCGATCACACCATTTGACAAGACCAAGCCCATCAACTCCATACGTCCAGTATTGATACCAAAACTACGAGCCATATCTGGATTATCTCCTGTTGCGATATAAGCTTGTCCCAATTTAGTATCTAGGAAGAAAAGCATAAGAAGAATAACCAAAGTCACAAAAATCAAACCTGTAAATAATTGATTAACCTCAGATGAGAAAGGAAGAACGTCCTGGATTTGTTTAGTTCCTAAGAGCCCAAGGTTTGCCCGTCCCATAATCATGAGCATAATAGAATGGCAAGAAGTCATCACTAAAATACCAGACAAGAGTGTTGGAATCTTTCCTTTCGTGTAAAGAAGACCAGTCGCTAAACCTGCAAGACAGCCTGCTCCAACAGCTACTAAGGTAGCAAGAAATGGATTGACACCTTGTGTAATTAGAGTTACTGCTACCGCTCCTCCAAGCGGGAAGGAACCCTCGGTTGTCATATCTGGAAAGTTGAGGATTCGAAAGGTCATAAAGATTCCCAAACCTAGAATAGCCCAGACAAATCCTTGTGAAATAATCGATACTATCATGTTACATTCATTTCCTTCTTTTAAAAATTGGAGGAGATGTCTCCAACTCCTCCTTTATTCTTATTCGATTACTTGACCAGCTTCTTTAAGAACTGATTCAGGTATAGTGATTCCAAGTTCTTGAGCCACTTTTTTATTGATAACTGATTTACCAGTTGTGAAGACATTAACTGGTGTATCTGCAGGTTTTTCACCCTTCAAGACTTTGGCAATCATCTTACCGGTAGCAACACCAAGATCGTGTTGGTCCACAACGACTGATGCCAAACCACCTGCTTCTACCATGGCAGTCGCACTTGGGTAGATTGGTTTTTTAGCTGTTTGATTACTTGATACTACAGTTGAGAACGCAGATGCGATTGTGTTGTCAATTGGAACCCAGATTGCATCTACTTTACCAGTCATAACGTTTACTGTAGAAGCAATTTCGTTAGTTGATGGAACTGCGAATGTTTCTACTTTCAAACCAGCTTTTTCAGCGTAAGCTTTGAACTCTTCAACTTGTGATTTAGAGTTATCTTCACTACTTGAGTAAAGAGCTCCAACTGTCTTGACATCAGGAGTCAATGTTTTAATCAATTCAACCTGTTGTTCAGCAGGGTTATGGTCAGATACCCCTGTGATGTTTCCACCTGGTTTTTCCAAGTTTTGTACAAGGTTAGCTCCAACTGGGTCTGTAATAGCTGCCATGATAACAGGAAGGTCTTTTGTTGCACTTGCTAGACCCTGAGCTGCAGGTGTCGCAATTCCGACAACAACATCATTTCCATTTGACACCAATTGTTTACTCATTGTGGCAACCTTACTTTGGTCACCTTCTGAATTCATAAAGTCGATTTTAACTTGGTCGCTTTTATAGCCTTCTTCAGCAAGTCCATCTTGGATACCTTGGTAAATCAAGTCAAGCGATGGGTGACTGACGAACTGTAGAACACCAACCTTAGCAGTTTTGTTAGCTGCCTCGGTTTTAGTATCTTGTTTCGTTAAGTTAGAGTAGACCAAGCTTCCTCCAACTACAAGTGCTAGTGCTGCAATAATACCAATTAAACGTTTATTCATATCTATTTCTCCTTATTTCACTTAAACTTAGTAATGTTCATGTCACTTTCAATATAACTTTACCAAGCGTCGCCATCGTTTGATTTCCATAATTTTTTCCTCCCCATAGAAAAAGTCCTCACACAAAAAACTTGTGTGAGGACGTCGATGCGCGGTGCCACCTCAATTATAGGAATTATTCCTATCGCTCTTACTCGCTTCACGAGTTGCACTGTAAGGTGTGCTCACCGAATTCTTATGATTTCAAATTCTAATAACATTCAGCCCAATTTCTTCATCTTCATCTATCTGTTTCCACCAACCACAGACTCGCTAAAAAAATTCGATGATTACTTTCTGAATGCTTAAATTATATCATTTTACTAAAACTTGTCAAGGATTTTCATGAATTATTTTAAAAAATTATGAAAATTCCTACGGTTTTTGGAAAATATTGCTTGTATTAACCTGAATTACGTAATCCTGTAGCAATTCCGTTAATAGTTGTATGAATCAATCTTTCTTCATCTGAAGAAAGCTCGCCACGACGTTGACGCTTAATCAATTCCAACTG
>OBVT01000212.1_pt1 | contig 16893 bp, 17 predicted proteins | sample 1476231 | NCBI WGS metagenome assembly OBVT01 (sample SAMEA2580031, study PRJEB22360) | human gut metagenome | reverse complement strand
TCTCTGAAAAATAGTATATCAATTAAAAAAATTTAAGTCAAGAAAAATTAAGGGCTATTAATTTTATTTTTAATATGTATTAAAAAAGATATAAAAATTTCGTAGTTAACTGGAATACATTATCAGCACATTCACACCATCAAAAATAATAGCAAGTAAGTTGAAGCACTACCAGAATCACAAAGACAGACATCATTGATGCAATAACAATACTATTAAACAAAATAAATAACCGATAAGAACTAGGCTTAACGGTTATTTTCTACATATCTAATTTTTCAAATCCTCAGTCATATGTTCACCTGTGACCTAGGCTTTACGACTCTCTTGCTCTAGCGACTGAGCTAAATCGGAGATTTCAATTATAGTATAGAAGTCAAGAAATTTTCATCTCCCTTGAATGGCAAATTAAGTGCACCTTTCTTAGATATTTACAAACGGTTTCATTTCTAAACTAATCCATCGCTATCAGGGTGCTTCTTTATATAAATAGCTGCATAAACCGCATCTACTATTACAGCTGGCAGGGTCAAAGTAAATAAAATTCCCAATAAAACACCAAAAGCAATCTGAATATAGCCTGTTAGGAGTGCGGGAATGATTGTTGCCCCAGCAAAAGCTATAGCAAAATTATTCCACCATGTTTTCTTTCTACTTCCTCCTTTTACTTGATTAAAGGCCCAGACTTTCCCCTGATTCTTTGGGATATAGTACCAAGCATAGAGGCCACAAGCAAAGATAAAAAGTAACATCATCAATATTACATAAAATGGAGTGAGAGGGGATTGATATATCTCCTTAGCTCCTATAGAACTACCGTCTGAAATAACTATTAGTAAACAAATAAAATTTGTAACTATCACTAAGCTTAACACTGTAAGGGCTATCAAATAATATGTTAAATTCTTCCATGCGTTTACCAAATAGGGAATAAAAGAAATGATAATACCTAATATATTCACAACACCGCAAAACAAAGAAAGTCCTTTAAAGATGCCTAGATTGTCTTCATAAGTTCCACCCACATACAGAAAACCAGTTAATGCTAAAGCAATCCATGGATATAATTTAATATAACCTAAACTGACACCATGTGTGATCAAAGGACCATGGTATCTTTCTTTTTCTATATCAGTAATCTTTGCTTTATTTTTTCTATTTTTCTTTACCATCAACTCCACTCCTATCGTTTGCAAGCCTTCACCAATTTCATATATATTTTATGAAGGCATCCTTAGCTGCATCTGTTACAGAGAAAGGATAACTCTTAAAATAAACTGGGATATCTATAAAACATTTCCAGCATATCCTCTATAAGCTCCTAACATGAAGGATATACTTTTTGACAAATCTGTTCGTCTGCTACATTTCCCAACCCACTCAATACATGCAGTAGATAAATTTTTAATCCTTAGTTCTCTTTTGTAAAAATAACGGAAAAAGAAAAATACAAATGAACAGAGTAATAAAAGTGCAAATAGCAACAAAAAATAAAGCTTCAAATCTGTCATATAGTTCTCCTACTTCATCTGAATATCTGATATACTTAGGTTCACTTCTTCTACTTCAACAATACTAACGTCTGACATCTATACCTCATCTCTCTAACAAATAAGCAAGTACTACAATAGCGTAGGTCATGATTAACAATATAGCACTACCGATGCCAAACCATTTAACAATATTTTTTGTTTTTCAATATTTTTTTAATTTTACTTGTCTTAAATTCCTGATGAAAATGTATAACACAAGCAAAAGCAAGTAGATATATCAACAGACATAAAAAATCAGTTTCTCTAATATAAGTAACCAAAAAATAAATCCCTAAAATAATAAAGAGAATCTTAATAATAAAAATTGAAATCACCTTTACTAATAGTGTTTTGAGATCTTTTTCCTTCAAAACAACTGTTTTCCAAGCAGTTCTCGGATATTTTTTTCTCGCCTTCGTTATCATCAACATTCCGCAAACTATCAGAGTTCCAATCATTGCAATACCGAGATTAAGCGTATACGATAATGTACCTATGGCTGAATTTAAAGCACTTGCAATTCCTTTTAAAAGAAAGACTGCAAGTGGAGCAGCAACCATAATCCAATTAGAACTATTTTTTTGATTTTGATATTGAAATACTTCGTTTTCTTCATCAAAATAAATCCATTTCGAATCCAAATAACCAATATATATTTTCATAATTAAAATTTCTCCGTTAATTTATTAATTAAAATATACTACCTAATCCCGAGAACAATCCATTAACTGCATCTCCAAGTTCTTCACTACCTAACAATTGCCCTGCAAAGTCAAGTGCTGCTCCCAATCCATATGGTAACGCTTTTGCAAATTTAGCACACCCTAAAAATCTATCTAATTTATTCACTAACGGTATTACACAATCTCCAATTTTCTCAATGCTTTCTCCTACCCTTGTAGTCAATCAACAAGAAAGCCACATCATGTGGGTTGAAGTTGACAGTGAGGGATAGGATATATTTTTTATAAATAGCAGAACAGATAAACAAGCCAAAAATATAGAATTTTCAAGGTACTAGAAAGAAAACGTTCTCGTTCTATTATACCACAATATCAAAACAATCCTCGTCCCATAGGAACAAAGCTATATTTTTGTATCATGAATTTAGGCTTATGACCACGCTAATTCATCTTACGACATAGAACAGACAAAAAAACGAGGAGTTGTTTTAATATTAAAGTAACTCCTCGTTTTTGATTTTTATTTAAAGAATAGTGATTTTTTTAACAATCTTTACAGATGCACATTATTTTGTTACACCCTTTTTAATTGTTGTTGCATTTTCATCAAGCCAACGTTGATAAATTTCGGCGAACCGTTCTTCTTCTTCATCACTATAGCCTTTATAAACCACTTTATCTACATCATCACGATTGAAGTAAAACAACTGTTCTGGGTTTAGTCCCATTGGATAAAAAGCTGCAGAATAGTCAAACAAAACACTTTCACCATTCTGTTCTATAGTAACCCCACGATTGAGAATCATTAGTTTTTGACTTCCCTCCTTTAAATAAACAATTGTTCCAATTGGCAAAATAGACATTTATTTGATTTCCTTTCAATTTATAATTTCTTTAATTCTACAATACTATACACCATCGTATAAGCAGTCTTGAACTTTAAATGCATCATTCAAAACCCAAATACTTTCTGAATTTCGTTATCAGTTACATTATAGCTTTTTCAGTTCTTTAAATTCTAGGTATTTCTGTTGATAAGCATAAGTCAATGGAATAACGCCAGATTCAATCCAAATAAATAGATAGGCCAACAAACCATTCAACACTAGAATTGCAGCTTCTGTTCCATCATCTAGTCCCATATAAAAAGAGAAAGCAATTGTATGTAAAATGGGAAATAGATAAGCATGGAATTGTCTTTTTTTCTTATTATTCTGAAAGACTATTTTAAACCTCTTCTTTTCCTGTGATAAACGACTTGAAATCTCCTTCCTTGATTTGATTAAAATACCTTGATAGACAATATAGGCTACCAAAATAGATATGAGAAATAAAGATACTTTTAAATGCAGATGATGACTAATATCATAATATCTAAAAATTGATGTTACTACTCTATACAGAAGAAGACTAAAACCAATATATACCATACGCATTCCTGAGGGTCCCATCTTAATTTTTTTATCAAAATTTTTATTCTTACTATCAAGTTCTATCAAATCAACTTCAAGATTTTCAGGGGAAAATCCCCAGTAATAACTCTTTGGTGTCGTGGAGTTGGAATCGAGAACGTACTTTTTCTCTCCCATCTCTAACACATCAAAATAAGCAACATCCAATCCTCTAAAATTAATTTTCACATTTACCACCCCAATACTCTCTGAATTGATTTAATATCGGAATCAAAGGCCTCATTTAATTTCTCTAATTCCTTCAAATGTGACGTTTCTAATCTTATAAGCGGAAAGAATGGGAATCTTTCCAAATAAAAATGATAGAAGAAAAAATGAGATAATGCTATTGATAACAAGAACAAGTCCTTCTCCTCCATCATTAATAGACAAATAAAGTGCCAAACAAGCTATTATAGGGACACTAAAAATATAGGCATCAAAAACTTGCTTTCTTGCAGATACTGGTTTAAAAATCATCTCATATCTTCTGCTAGAAGAAGGCAGTAAAGCTTTAACATTTTTACGTTCTTTCTCTCTTGTAAAATAAAAAATGAAGTAGGAGAATAGTATAGATGCGCAAAATACTACTAATTTTAAAATTATCTGTTGACTAATATTGTACTCTTTAAAAAAAGTTTTCAATAAAGAATAAACAATGACTACAAGAGGTTGGACCATGATTGCCACATATGAAGCTTTAAACTTATTAATCGGGGTACTAAAATTGATATCCTCTCTGTTAAGTTCCGCCATCTCAACCGTTAATTCCTCCGTTGGAACACCCCAATAGTAGAACTTGGGAGTCATTGAACTTGCATCTAATATATATTTTTTCCCATTTAGTTCTACAAGTTGATGACAAAAATACTTCGTTTCTCTATAATTAATTTCCAAAATTACCACCCAAACACTTTCTGAATTGATTTAATACCTGAATCAAATGCTTTGCCGACATCTGATATACTTTTATTAAGATTGTCACCCATCTCGTTTGCTATATCTTTGATTCCTAGAAAATTATAATTATATGCCAAAGTAGCAAGTGTTGCTGCCGCAATCCCAGCACCAATAGCCCAACCAATCGGACCTGTAGCTGCATATGCAGCTACACTTAAAATAGCCTCTGAACCGGTTGCATAATATGCCGCCGCAAGTGTTGTTGCAGCTGCATCTACTGCTAATGTAGCGATTGCAGTAGTTGCAACAGTATGTGTAAAGGCACGCCCGGCATTCTCATTTTGTAGGTTGTTCAAAAAGTCCATCCCTATAAATATCGAACTAATCGCTGAAATCCCAACAGAAGAGTTTGTTCCTGTTATAGGGATATTAATTTCTGAAATCGTGAATTTCTTAAGTAGATTCGCAGCATTTGCCTTGAATAAAGCATCCGTATATCCTTTACTATCCCCAGAGTAGGTCATGTTTATATTACCAAACTTATCAGTAGTAATAAAATACTTAAAGTATTCTGACAGCTTAGGATCCGTTGAGCTTAACTTAGAAATTGTGTCTTTAGCAATTTCTTCCAAAGACGTATTTCGGATATTTTCAAGAAACTCCCCTAGCACGCTTAGGTCAACATTTTTACTAAATTTACTTTCGACATATTTTCGTACAGCATCTTTAACATTCTCGGGTAACTCTTTACCTGGATACCGTTTCCCATACTCTGCAATTGCTTTTATATCCTTCTCATCTAATTCGGTTTTATTTTTTATTTTATCTAAAACATTTTGATAATTTTGAACTACCTCAGAACGTTTCGTCCACTCACTATTAATAGTATTAGCCCAAGGAGCTTGTCCCTCTACTTTAAATGTCCCATCAAACTTTCCAAAGTCACTCGTAACTTGTTCGAAACCTTGGAAAACTAAGCTCTGTAAGCTTTCTGAATCCGAAAACTGACCACTAGTCGAGCTCGCAAACGACTGCAATTTTTCTAATTTCCTTTGTAACTCATCTCGCTTACTCGTCGCATTTGAGATAACTCCTCGAACATTACTTATATATATAGGATTGACGTCCTTTAGATTATATAAACTATATAAAATAGATTCATAAGTCGAAATGGTTGTATTCTTCGCTTCAATTTGCTGTTGAAGTATCTCCTCATCTAGACTTTCTCCACCGACTTGTGAATAGTAAAGAGTCGGTAGTTCACCGGCTTTTCCTCCTAGACTCTCTGAAAAGAGGATAACTCCTCTAAGTAAGGAAACCATTATATTTTCCGCATAGGACTTAGCGCTATCATAGGCTGCCCCTTTCAACTCCTCCTCTGTAATCAAATTATTAAGGGCACTAATGACATCGTTATAATAATTCACACGGCTGCTTAATACACTATTGGCTGTACTGCCCTGCGAATCTGCTGAGCCTATATCTACTTTAATCCCCATTCTTCTCCTCCTTCTCCTCATTTTGTAATTCAAGACGGCGTTGTTGAAAAAGAAGTTCCTCTTTTTCGCCCTCTAGCTTGCTCATTGCTTTTTTTAATTCTTCTTTCCTCTCAGAGATAAAATCATCAAGTAGCTGTTCATTCCTTTTTAACATCTCTATATCTTCAAGACGATCCATCTCATCTTTAACGGATAACGGATAATAGCCTAATTCTCTATATGGAATGAAGTTCGTTTGACAAAGATCTAAGATCTCCGTCGCAACGGAAAGAAACTGATTTCTTTCTTCTTCTAGCTTTGATAATTTCGTTTGAATCTGTTGAACACTACATTGAATATCTTCTAATTTTCTAGTTTTTTCCATCCTCACTCCTTAAACAAATTATTTTGAGGAACAAATGACGGATTTGTGTATGGCGAAGATAGACCTGTTGTCCCCTTATTTTGACTCGACGATAAATTATTCTGCCACATTGTACTTATATTCTCATCTACTACTTCGAATTCATTTGCGACACCATGAATTAATTTTACGAATTCACTTATTTTTGATTGAATATTTTGAGCAATAGATGCCTCATTTATGATCAATTTTCTTCCTACCGTATTAGCGGTATAATAGCTTGTCTTATCTCTAGTAACTGTACCGGCAGTTGTAATGCTATTGCTTGCTGATACAATTCCAGTTGCAATAGTACTTGCCGTGCCTTTTTCACTTTTTACTTGTCCCATATTCAATAACCTTTTCAATTATCCTTTCTACTATCAAATCGTCAAGAGACAGGGTTGAATCTTAAGTATCAAATAATATTGTTACTTATTCTTACTAATTTTGAGTTTGATGATTTCTTTCCGAGAATGTAAATAAACCTGATCGGGATCTGGAGCCACATCTCTGCTATATATTCCTTTATCTAAGAAGGTTTGATCCATTAGGCGCATACCAAAGATGACCCATTGGACATTTGTTTTGAGGTATCTTGGAATTGGGTCAACGCTTGTTCCAATATAAGTATAATCTGTACCAATAATAAACCTCATCCCTACTCGATAACCATTCTCAAACATAAATTGAAGCTGTTGAACATTTAAATCGCTTTCGGATACAAGTGCTCTCATATTTGGTATAAAAACAATCCACTCAGATGAGATACCTTTTTCAAGACGGCGCTCTATTTCGTAGATTAGCTGATTTCCTATGTCAGATACTTCCTTTTTACTTCCAACATAGGTTTTCACCTGATTACTATATGACTCATATTCTTGGAAAGCATCAATCAACATCATATGAACGTTAGGCATTTTAAGAATAGTTCTTAATAAATGATGAGTTATATTATCAAAAGCATCTTCTGCATTTGATACATAAGCCATGTGTTTAAATTTGCTAAGAGAGATATTGACACTTCCAACCATTTCTAGCTCCAAACCGATAGGAATCTGACCATTCTCAATAGCTTCTTGTACACTAGGCAATTCCAAAAATTCTTCCACCATCAACTCCTCCGGTACCATCGGGATAGCACTTGGGCGCTGTCCTGTCCAGGCTTCTTGGAGGGAAGCCACTTCCTGACGAAGGTTATTGAGGACTTGGTTTTCGTTGTCTCCAGAGACTGGGAGTGCCAGCTGGATGACATCCACGTCTTCACGCTTCATGAGAGCCCGTCCCTTGATGTCTTCCATGGTCATGGCAAGGGGTGTAGAGCCCACAATCGTCCGCACTTCACTAGCTTCATTTTGTGGTAGGCTCAACTGGTGCTTGAAGGCAGAAATTGCCTCATTATAGGATGCTATTCTAGCTTCTCCAACCCTTGTAGTCAATCAACAAGAAAGCCACATCATGAAGGTGGAACTTGACGGCAAGAGACAGGATTTTTTTGTAAATAGCATAGCAGATAAATAAGCGAAAATATAGAATTTTCAAGGTACTAGAAAGAAAACGTTCTCGTTCTATTATACCACAATATCAAAACAACCCCTTCCCATAGGAACAAAGCTATATTTTTGTATCATGAATTTAGGCTTATGACCATGCTAATTCATCTTACGAAATGGAACAGACAAAAAACGAGGAGTTTCTTTAATGTCAAAGCAGCTCCTCGTTTTTAATTTATATTTAAAGTATAGTGATTTCTTCAACAATCTCTAAAAATATAGCTTATTCGAATTTTGTTACACTTTTAATGGTTTTAAAATTTTGTTTACTTCCAAGTTCAAGTTATCCACTAAATAGAGAGTTGAGAGTATAAAAAAGAGAGAACGAATCTCGTCCTCTCTCGATGTTCACTTCTCATCAACACACTACAGTTGATAAAGAGCCAAAGAACAAATAGTTTTACAATTTTAATATAGATCCCCTACGAATGAAAGTTAGTAAGTTTATTGTTTTGGAAATAAACCTATAAATTAAATTATACCTTCAATTTTGGATATTTAATACTATCCTTTTGTTTCTTGAATAATTCTTGTAAATCATCCTCTTTTTCCGAATGATATCCTTCGAATATCACCTTTTCAATATTCTCTTGATTAAAATATAAAAGTTCTTCATTTGCTGCCCCTGTTGGATATAGGCATGCTACATAATCAAAATAGCCAATTGTACCCTCTTGATTGTACAATGGAAATCTACCTATAATCATCACATCAATCGTTCCATTATGAAGGCGAACAACAGTACCAATAGGTAATAAATTAGACATTTTTCTCTCCTTTTTCTACTATTTTAATGATTTTTAACCATCTATTAAGTTGGTAATCAAATTTGAACATAAATATCACTAAAAAACTAACCGCCAAAAAGAGTACGGCAATGGTTTCATTTCCAAAGACAAACAAAAGAGTAGCGATTACAGTTAGGACTCTAAAAAGATTAAGAAGACATTTAAAGTACCCTCTTCTTCTCTTCAAAGATCTGACAAACTTCTTACTCTGTTCCCCATCCAACTCTGATTTTTTTAATTTTAAAGTTCCGTGGTAAAATCTGATAATCAAAGCGGCCAAAAAATAAGATAAAACGCCTAAGATCGTAACCGTCCCAACTCGGACTAACTGATTATTAAATATTCCTGCTTTAGCCAATATATCAGAAATTTTATTTATAATGTACAGCGTAACAGGCAGTAGAATATAAGACCAGTAATTAGGAGAAGATGTTTCCTCTAGCAATACCTTATTCTCCCAATCAAAATGATAATTTTTGCTCTCCCATATCCCTAAATTAATAATTGTTTCCATATATAAATCCTTTTAATTAAATACACTACCTAATCCCGAGAAAAATCCATTAACTGCATCTCCCGCACTATCCCATATTTTCTCAGCTGTATCACCAACAGATTTCATCGTATCACCTACTACTTTCTTTGTACCATCCCAAACATCACCAGCAAATTCCACGACTTTATCCCCATATTTATCATATAGATAATCAAATACCATTGACAATCCTACACCAGCAAAGAAACCAATCGGACCACCTACAACACCTAAAGCTAATTGAATCAGGAGATGCCCACCTGTCTTAATTGCTGCATCTCCAACATCTTCGCCACTGTATAACTGTGTGCCAAAATCAATCGCTGATCCCAATCCATATGGTAAAGCTTTCGCAAATTTAGCGCTCCCTAAGAATCCATCTAATTTATTCACTAACGGTATTACACAATCTCCAATTTTCTCAATGCTTTCTCCCACCATTTTATTAACTGTAGAACCAGGTGCAGTTGATAGAAGTGCACTCAATCCATATTTCGTTAGTGTATTCCCAATCTGTGATTTTAAGCCATTGATTAAATATGGAACTTGATATGGAAGCGTGTAAGAGGTGTAATGTTCTGACACTAACTCAGACCATTTATCACTCAATTTTGAAGTGATACTTTCCTTTAAAAAATCTACAGACTTATTCTTTAGATCATCCGGAGAAATATTTATACCATTTTGTTTAAGGAAGTTAAAAACACTATCTAAAGCTTCTTCACCAATTTCTCCTCTTTTATATGCCTCTGAAGTATCTGATATCATTTTTACAATGTCATTGATTTCTTTTTCAACATAATTCTTCAAAGCATTATTCACACTATCAGGAAGATCCCTTCCATAGCGTTTTTGATAAGCTTCGAGCACTTTCACATCATCCTCAGAGAGTTCTTTGCCATCCTCAATTCTTTTGAGAACCTTCTGATAGTCTTCATCAATCTTGACTTTCTTATCCCATTCACCCTCGATATTCTTTGCCCATCCCAGAGTATGCACAGAGTGCTTGGGAAAAGTACCACTAAAACTTGAAAATTCTGTTTGGATTTGGCTTAATCCCGTTTGGAGATTTTGAGCTAAGTTATCAACTAAACTACTACCTTCCCCTGCAGAAAAAACTTCATTAGAACTTCCAGCAAATAGATTTAACTTGCGGAGCTTATCCATTTTTTCATTTCTTTGTCCAGTTAAAGAATCCATGCGGTTTAAAAGACTACTTAAGGTGCTTGTACTTGTGGATTCGTCTCCAACCATTGCATAGTACATCCATCTAATACCGTGAAGACTAGCTTCAAGGCTACGAATTTCACTTTCAAGTACCTCTGAATCAAGATCCTCACCGCCAACTTCTGATTGATATTTTGATGGTAGCTTTGGAACAGCTTCACTCACTAATTCTGTATACATGATGGCTCCCTTGAGCAAGGGAGTGATTACATTCATACCATATTGTTTACCACTATCATAGGCTGCCCCTTGCAAATCTCCTGCATTATCAAATGCTGATAATGCAGAAATTGCCTCATTGTAGGAAGCTATTCTAGCTTCCCCTACGGAAGCCATTGTCTGACCCTGCGTATCAGAAGATCCTAATACCATTTTTACCATATTACTTCTGCGACTCCTGTTCTATCATTAATTTCTTTCGAGCATGGCAGAGCTCATCTAACTCTCTTTCTAATCGGTCTTCTTGTTTCTTGATTGAATCTTTTCGTTCCTCCGACCACGCTTCAACTAATGCACCTACACTGCCTATGTCCATTATCAAATCTTGATAAGTTTGATAATCTTTTGACGATAGAGGCAATTCTAAGATTTGTCGCAATGGAAGCAAACTTTGTCGATGCATTTCAAATAGTTCATTTTCTTTTCGAGTAACTTTCTTCTTCTCCAAACTTAGTTGATTTAGAAAATTATCCAGTTCTTTTGATTTATTATCAATTTCTTCTAATGTTAGTTTCTTCATTATTCTTCTGAAAAATAGCTCCTATTTGGAACAAATGTAGTATTATTCTTTGGAACTGCACTCGTTTGAGGTAGCGCAGAAGTATTGGTATCTATGTTTGCAGCAAGCTGACTATCAACTGCTACAAATTCAGCGGCTGTACTCTGTATCCTTGAAACAAATCCATTTAAAACCTCTGCAATAGAAGACGCATACTCAGCTTCTTTAGGAATCTTCTCCGCAGCTGTACTATTTCCTGGATACTCACTCGATTGGTCTAGAACAACTTTATTTCCAGATATAATACTACTAGATGAGCTAGCAATTCCAGATGCAATAGAACTAGCTACTTCTTCTTTACTTTGTATTAGTGGCATACAAATCCCTCCAAATTAGTCATTTTTAGTAATTTTTAATTTAACGGCTTGTTTACGATCATGCAGATACACCTCATCCAACTCTAGTCGAGCCTCTCTATTATTATAAGGTTTATCTAAAAACATTTGATCCATTAAACGCATACCCAACATAACCCACTGCGCATTGGATTTAAGATATTTCGGAACTTCATGGATATTATTTCCAATATATGAATGCTCACTACCAATTACAAAATGCAATCCTACACGCAAACCATTTTTGAATAAAAAGTCCAAATCTTTTTCTGACAGACCATGCTCAACAATTACTTTTATATTTGGCATAAAAATCAACCAATCAGAGTATAAGTCTCCTTCTAGTCGGCGATTAACCTCAAATATTAATTGTTGAGCTATTTCAGAAATTTCTTTTTTACTACTAATATATGTTGACACTTTTTCACTATAAGACCTATATTCCTCCAGTGGATCTACAAGCATCACTCGTAATTTCTTACCAAAACAGAGTGATGTATTTAATAAATGATGTGTTTGATTTTCTAATGACTCAGCAGAATCAGAAAGATAAATCAAGCTTTTTAATTGATTAAACGAAATAGCAACACTCTGTACCATTTCAAACTCCAGACCAATCGGCAATTCATGATTTTGAATCGCCTCTTGAGTTGTAGGCAGATTGAGAAATACATCCATGGTCAACTCCTCTGGTACCATCGGGATGGCACTTGGGCGTTGTCCTGTCCAAGCTTCTTGGAGGGAAGCGACTGCTTGGCGCAGGTTGTTGAGGACTTGGGTGTCATTGGCTCCATAAACTGGGAGTGCCAGCTGGATGACATCCACGTCTTCACGCTTCATGAGGGCACGGCCCTTGATATCTTCCATAGTCATGGCGAGTGGCGTAGAGCCCACGATGGCTCGCACTTCACTAGCTTCATTTTGTGGTAGGCTCAACTGGTGCTTGAAGTTCGAGTAGAGTTGAGCACGAAGGTTGGACTGGCGACCCGCTGTCATCAAGAGATGTACCCCAATGCTGAGACCTTCACGAGAGATGCGCACCAAGAGCTTGAAGAGTTCTGCCTCATAGGCTTCTTCCTTGAAAGCTTCATAGCTATCTAAGAGGATGACAATAGCCGGTTCTTCCTGACCACTAGCCTGACGATAGAGTTCCAAGGTCCCAACTCCATAGTCCGCAAGCAGTTTCTTACGGCGGTTGAGTTCTTTCTCCATGATTCGTACAAACTTAGAGATCTTCTCCGTTTGGTCCAGAGACATGGTATCAGCTACCTGAGGAAGCTTAGACAATGGAGCCAAACCATTGGTCCCAAAGTCCATCAAGTACATGGTAAGGTCCTTAGGACTGAACTTACGAGCCAAGTCCATACCTGCAGACTGAAGGAAGGTTGTCTTCCCGGTACCCGGACTTCCATAGAGAAGGACATGTCCGTCCTTGGCGAGATTGATAGAGACGGCTTCCTGCTTCTGAGCCTGTGGGATATCTGCCATTCCAAGTAGAATTGAGAGTGATTTCTCTTGTGCCCAGGCTATTGCTGGTTGCACTTCCTCCAGCTCCTCTAGCGCAATGCGCTCCTTAAGTGGTGGCAACCATGGCTGTGGTACTGGAGGGATCTCTTGTTCTTCACATAGGAGATGGATATTGTGCACAATAGCATCTAGCTCTGTCGGAACTTCCTTGATTTCATCGGCATCCTCTAAGCCCGATAAGTCTTCATTTAGGATTTCATATTGCCCCAATTCATTAATCAGGTAGATGGTATGGTCTTCAATTCCCATATCATCCTTTTCTGGCTGGTAATCTGCGCCTGACCAGGCTGACTGGAAGAGCTCATAGACTTCATTATTTCCGACTTGCAGATAGGCGCGTCCCGTCTGAGTGATCTCGGCCGCATCCGGTGTATGAAGCATTTCATTGGAGTCCGAACGATCTGCAACCTTAAGGGCAATCTTAAAGCGAGAGTTGGACCAGATCTGGTCATCCACCACACCTGATGGCTTTTGAGTAGCTAGGATCAAGTGAACCCCGAGGGAACGCCCGACACGCGCAATAGATACCAACTTCTTGATAAAGTCGGGCTGGTTAACCTTGAGCTCTGCGAACTCATCTGAGATGATGAAAAAGCTTTAATTCATTATACCATAAGAGAGATATTATAAGAAAACTGAATACATTATGGAATAATAAAAAGAAAACCACCTGAAAATAATCCAGGTGGATATTCAAATATTGTAGAAGTGAACACTTTTTAGTATATCTGACTAATTAACTGTCCCCAAAGCAGTCATCAATCACATGACTGACATTACCCATGAGATTTGTCATGTCTCCAAGTTTATATCCCAACGCCTGTACCGCAGCACCCGATGCCAGACTCTCTAAATCACTCTTGAAATTTGTAAACCGAATCTGCAAAGATTTCACAACTGCACCAACTGCTTTTTGAGCACGAACAACACCTTTCAATTCAGCTGCTCCATAAAATGCATCCTCCATCCCATTCCTGAATGCAGGCTTGAAACCTCCCAACATCGACACAACTAGATTTATTGTTGTAGCTGCTGTGGTCAAATCTATATCCAAAATATCAATATCTGAAGCAGCTGTTCGAATTGTACCCGATATTGAAATCTCGGACTCCACAGTACCATAAAACTTTTTATCGTCCTTATCGTCAAATTTATTCTTATAATAAATTTCAGTAGGAAAATCATTGATAAGATCTTTTAAATTATCTCTTGAGGTATTTATAACTTTATTCGTGTTTTGAATATAGCTTTTTGCACTATCTAAATAACTGCTAAAAGACGTAGACATCTGATTTGCTAGATCCTCAGCCCTCACATCTATCTGATCATCAAAAGCACTAATAACATCACGATCATCAAATATTCCACTTTCTTCTAAGTAAGTATTATAGTCCTGAGAAACACTAGTATTAACATCTGGAACTGAACTAAAATCTAGTGTATCTATATTTCTAGCCAAGCCTCTATCTGTTTGCTCTAAAGCAGTTTGTATAATTATAGCTACATGGATAGTATAGGAGATGCAATGAATGATTGTTTGGATATTTTGTTCCAACACTTTTAAAATTTCATTCACAGCTTGTGGTATTCCATCGCCAAAATGGGAACGTTTATCTAATCCTGTCGTGCTTTTTTCTATCATTCCTTCAAACGAATTGACTAGTTCTGCACCTCTTACACCCAAGTAAGTAGAGGTGGCTGATTCAGCCCAAATATTACCTTCAGATTTACCTTTTGAAGTCATTTTATGTACTTCAATATCAAGAAGAGTCAACTCACTATTAAACTTTGCACTATATAATTTTGATGCAATTGCTCCATGGTTAAAATTATTTCCATTACTATAAAAATAGTCGTTTAGGCCACTAAAGCCGAACCAGTCAAAATTCCTAGAAAAATCATAGGGATCATACGCATTAAGTGTTTTAAACGTTTCTTTCATGCCATCATAAGTACTGAAAGCATTATCTATCTTTTGAATAGCTTCAATCAAACTAATTGATTGTAAATGCTGGAAGACGGCTTCTTTTAGATTGTTTGTACGACTCGACAAATTATTCATAACATTTTCATTTGCCTGACTTGTACGCTGAACTACTTCTAACAAATCTTCCGCATGTCCTAAACTAGATTCCAGATTTGTGATTAAAATTCTCATAGATGTTGTATCTAAGCGAATTTCTTTTGAGTCACCATACTTTTTCAACAAATCTCGAGTTGTTGTATTCTCTGGAGTCACTGCAAAATCTAATAAACTATCGCCATCTATATCAACCGCAAATAACTGTTCTAAAACTACTTGCTTTGTATATTCCATAGCTTCAGCATTTTCTCTGTACTTCGTCATATTATGATGAATCGGTAGATCAATCGCAACAACATTTTCAGGATACTTGGCTTCTCTAGTAATTCCTAAAATATTCAACAATGTTGAAGTATTATTATCCAATAGTGTTTCGTATGCGCTATTATCTAGTACCTGTCCTCCAAAGGAAATCTCCTTCCCATCTTGAGCCCAGACAAGATTCGTTAAAAAATCTCGAGTTGTAGAAAATGTCACAGAGGATCCTTTATAATTTTTTTTCAACTCTTCAATTCGCTTTGCCTCTTCTTTAGCAGCTTTAACTTCCTCAGGAGAGGTAGCCTTTAAGCGAGAGAGATACTTCCAATATGGTCCTATAATCGCATTACCGTCAGCCGCAGAGTGTACTAATTTATCTAAAATATTAAACGCTTTTAGTATAGAAGAGTCACCATCCGCAACCATCTCTTGAGCAGTCTTCCCATTTACTGACTGAGGTGCTCCTTGATAGCCAATATTATAAGGAACTTGTCTTTCTAATGCCACTCTCCCGCTCTGAAACACTCCATAAGAGTGACCAGTAGTTGTGCTAATATAACGGCCACTCGCTTCTACTCTATCATAGAAATCAAGTGCTGGTTTATTCTTTTCTTTCAGGTACAAAGTATCATTTAATCCAATCGCTGCATCTACAATTATATCCTTATGACCATCAGCATCCATGTTGGTTCCAGCGTATGAGATATAGGTCTCCTTTGTCAGATCATCGTAAACAGCAATAGCAGCAACACCCGAATCTGAATCGTACATTTTGTCTACGATTTTTACAGAATCTCCATAAGATTCTTTTATGAGCTTTTCAGTAGTTTTAAGTGGATTCTGAGGATTCCGAAAAGTATAATCTTTTTCATACTCATAAACATAATCTGAAATTTTAGCTGACACTTCCACTCGCCTATTACTTTTCTCGATTGAATTCATAAATTCACTTTCCTTTCACTAAATAAAATGCAGCACTGATTTGAACCAATTTTTCTTTAGATTCTATACTTAGTAGGATATCGTATCTGTCATAGTAAGCATATCCAAGACTAACTGAAAGTTTTGTGTCAGAAGGAAGGTTATACTTTTCCACTATTTTTTTATATAACTCAGATTGATTTTCTGACTGGTAAATAATATCACTCAATTCAGTTTCTGCGCTCTTAAATGTTTTTTTCACATCTAAGGAAGCGAAATAATCTCTTGAAACTATTAAATTTAAAACTTCCTCATCAAATAAAGGATTTATCTCAGACTCATAATTTAGTTTACCATTAGAGTAAGTAACTGGAACAGTTTCTTTCTCCTCGCCAAGTGTTATTGTGTAATCACCTTTAATGTCAGCTTGATTAATATCTA
>OBVT01000203.1_pt1 | contig 17588 bp, 7 predicted proteins | sample 1476231 | NCBI WGS metagenome assembly OBVT01 (sample SAMEA2580031, study PRJEB22360) | human gut metagenome | reverse complement strand
GCAATGAAAAACGCTCATGGCTACCAAACGCATATAAGCCGAAACGGCTGTAATTGATTCCGCCTAGCGGGTCACCTTGTTCCGGCACAAAGGCGATGGCATGGCTGCCAAAGATGGTTTGCCAATAAATCACCCGTTTTTTGCGGTTGACACGAAAGCCGCGTGGACGGGGGAGGAAAATAAAAAATAGTAAAACAATTGGCCAAATAAAATGAAAATAAGCTTTTATAGTTCTATATGGCCTTTTTTCTAAATATAATTGCCTATATTCTTCATAAGGAAGAATATTATCGTTTGGAAAGCTCTTTTTAAATTCATCAGATGTTCTTATTTTTATATGCTGTTGATATAACGGCATTATTCTTTCATCGGGATTAAATGCCCATGTGAAATCATACCTAATAGATTCTATTTGAGATGCAAATGGTTTATTTAAGCTATTTCCCCCACCAAATCCAACAATTAAAAATCCGGCAAATAGAATAAAGCGAATAAATCCACGGGCATACCCATCAAAAATCGAATCTCGAATTTCAATTTCATCGTTGCCACGTTTACGAATGGAGTAGGCAATATCTTTATCTGGATTAATGAAAATCTTACTGAAAAACTCCCCGAGTTTATCTAGCCAGTCTTTGTTTTGTTGTTCTGCCATGTTTCCTCCTAATTCTTTTTCAATACCAGTTTAGTGAGTTTCGATTTCTTACGGTATTTATTGCCTTGATAATTCGGTACGCTGACTTGCACACTGAGGGCGAGTAAGTCCTCATAAGGAATAGAGCCCTCATCCACATCTTCCGAATAGGTGGTGATATTCATATAAGGCAACCGTTCATCATGAATGGTTATACCGGCTAGACCTTCCTGCTCAAATTCTGTTGTCGTATGAAGTTTTTCTTTCTCAATGCTTAATCGCCAATCTTCATAACTCGGATAGACCTTTTTCACATTTTTGGCATAACCTTCCATTCTATCAATACGAATGGCTTTAGCATCCTGGGCAGTGTAAATACCCGGGTAACTCACCAGTATTTTGCGTGGATTGGAGCTATCCAATGATACGATCACCTCTGCGACAGATTTTAAGTAGCGTTGCATTTCAATGCGATAGAATTTTACTGAGTCAGTAATATATAACTGAGCATCTGTATAATTAAATTGACTACTGATTACTTGATCTTTAAAAGATTCAGCTCGATCCTCAAGCCACTCGTAAGCTTTCTCTTGATTAGGTCCTCCCCAATACTTAGGACTCTTACCCCAAAAACCATTCTCAGCCCACAGTTCAATATCTTCCGGGGCAAAATAGTTATAAATAATTGCAATGGTAATCAGCACAATTCCAATGCCTAGGGTCGCATAGGATAGGCCGGTGAGTAATGTCAGTGTGCCGGCAGACAAGGACGAACCAGCCAACATACCTAACGAGCCGATTGCGCCTTCAATGGCTAATCCGCCTCCCATGCTTAATAAGGCTGCAGTTTTGCCCACTTCATCGCTTTTATAATTGGCTTCCACCCAGTTGAAAATTTCAAACATCGCACCGACCCCGGCCAATCCTGTATTGACATTGATAATCGCATTTCGAATACGGGTCAATGCCGAATTGGCACCTTTTTGTTCAAAATAACTTATCCATTTGCTTTGTTGCAGATTCTTGCGTGAGGTTAACTGTTCAAGCTCTGTTAATGCTTGGGAAGTGTGTTGCTCTAAACCGCCTTTCGGTGCATACATGCCGGCAATCACTTGCATAGAGGCTAAAAACGGATCATTACCTAGTTTTCCTAATTCTGTTTCCGCTTTGTTTTGTACAAAAAAGCCCAACACAACGGAAGCACTCAAGGCTTTGTTTAATCCCGCCAATCCTTCCGTGATTTGAAATAAACCATATTGTCTTGGTGCATACTCTACTTTCAGCGAGCGAATGTTCTCTTGTAGCCTTTTTACATGCTTAGGTACCGCGGCTTGGCTTCGATGTGTCGGTAGGATTTTCTCAATCTCTTTGGTGCTTAATTTGGCTTGATATGTTGACTGAATGGTTTGTGGCACACTAAATAGTTTTCCAACATACCCCTTATGGCTACTACTCGCATAACGCACATAGATTTTATCAATCACCAGTTCAATGACTAAATCATAGGTTGCCATGTTGAGATAGCCTGTCTTCGCCACTTTTTCAAGCGCGCCTAAGGCTTTGGTGAAATCCGATAAATATTTTTTCAGAGACTCCACCGCCGGCGTAGCTTGCTGTGCATAAGGCGGAGCTTTATATGCGTCCGCATCTTCAATCGGTAAGGCAGCAATTAAAGCGTTACGACCGTAAGGTGAAATATCCAATCCATGCAGAAAACCATGCATATAACAGCACCAGGCTTTTGCTGCTGTGCCGTCTAGGGGATTGCTTGTATATAAGCTATAAAGCTTAGCGAGTTTATCCCTATGCGCACAAATAAAATTACTGTGTGCACTAACGAGATGTTTAAAAGACAGCCCGAAACGGGTCGGAATATACGCCATTTTATTAATCGCATTGACGCCCGGCAGATCATCTTCCAATTGTAATTCCGCTTTTAACACATTCAGTACATCGGCGTCGCCATTAGCTTTTAAATGCTCCGAGTTAATATAATCAGAAAAGACCTTTTGATATAGTTGGGAGAATTTGATGGGGGCCGGTTCAATGGTCCGTAAACCTTGGTCGCGCAATTCTGCATTCGACATTTCAAGGCTATCCCGAGCAGACTTGACCTCTTCTTTATATTTATGTAGTGCGTGAGCATCAAGAATGCGGGCGGTCGAAATAGCATATTCATATTTCGCTAATACGTTATCTCGCTCTGTTGTCAGATATAAATGATATCCTGACAAATCTCTTGCTGTTCCTACAGGGTCTTCTAAAGCTACAATCACACCGTTTTGGCTATGCATGAGTTGATTTTTTATCTCTTCCCAGCCTGTCGGTTTACCTATCGGGGTAAAGCGATAGGCATTTGAGGTTAACGCCTGGTCAGTCATCATTTTGGTTTGTGGCGAAAAATCTTTAACCGTTTGCTGTAAGGTGGCCATATTAATTGAGTAGCCTTGCGGATTTTTTAGCTGAACATTGCGCATCCAATGATTTCTCACTAAGGGATCGGTTTCGATTTTTCTTAGCAAATTCATGGGTAGGTCTACATCGGTAAACATCATATATGCACTTTCAATGGCTTTATTAAGCTCAATATAAGGCGTTGGTAAAATGACTTTGTTTGTATAACCGGCTTCGTAATCATTAAATAGACTAAAGGAGTAGTTTATTCCGAACGCTTGGTTTCCTTGGTTAAAATCCACATCTTTTGAACGATAGCGGTAAATATACCAAGCCTGGCCATTGGCCGCTTCTGCGCTAATTTCAAAACATCCTTTAACTTCGGCATTCACCGCTAAAATATACACATAACCATCACGTAAACGGCGCACATCATAATTCTCATCGCCAGATGCATTCTTCGGAAGTGGTGGCATTTCCCCTTTACTTTTTATGTTTTCAAATGCCTTATCGGTCAGGGCGAATCTTGTTGGATAAACCCGAATGCCTTCTTGGCATGGGGCAATGACTCCGTCAGCCTCTGTTGCTGCCGGTTTCTTGAGCTGTTTGTTTTCAGACATGGTTGAGTACTCTAATTTTTATTCTATATTTAACAATGAACACAATTTGATAGCTCGTTCTAGTGGTGCGGTATTGTTTTTTGTAACTTGTTCTTCTAATGCAATAAAATCTATTCCATTTTTGACCGCACTTTGTTTGGCTAAAGCATACTGCAATATTGAAATTTCGTAAGTGTAACCTTTTTTATAGCCTTCTTCCAAGTTTTGGCATAATTCATGTTTATTTTCCTCCGAGTAAAGTTGCGGATATTCCTGTAGAGTATATTCCATTAAATATTCCTTGGTTTCTAACCACTTATGCGTTTTAAATCCGTCTATTTCCCAATCAGTCATCACGATTGGAGATGGAAGCGTTTCTTCGGGCAAGGTTTTTAAGGTGTAGTAATAGAAACGGCTTCCTAGCCCTAAGCCAAAGGCATAAATAATGTTGTTATCATAACCAAAAAACTTATTTAGTTTGGCTGGGCGTTTGGCAATTATTGCTAGATAGTCATGTAAGACTTTGGGATCGTAAAAACGGAAGAAAAACCATTTTCCACGTTCATCCTGTAGCATAGGAAATTTACGTAGATGTTGATAGACCGTTTCAAAATCAGCGTAGGAATGGATAAAAATACCGAGGTTATCTTCCCAGTTAAAATGATGTTGTGCTGATTTTAAGCTGAATAATCCCATCATTTCACCGGTATGAATATGGTTTTCATCACGAATTACTTCAATTAAATAGGGTGCAACTTTTTCAGTATCTTCACCAAATTTCCCTTGAAATAAGCTTTTCATTTTGCCTTTTAAGGAGAGCGTATTCAAAAAAGGTATTTTTTTGGCATCTAAAACGAAATAGACTTTGAGTGTAGGTGATGTATCGCTATCATTCGTGTAGTGTTCAAGATGGCGTTGCTGCATATTTTTATCGATTTGAGGCGCTGAATTGCGAGTGTGCGCCGATTCATTTCTCTTTTCAAAATCTAATTGATTAGGTGGAATAGGAAAGTCAGGCCATAATAACAGTGCGATGTCCTCGGGTGCAAAAAGAGCCGGCATTCGGTCAAATTGCGCATCGAGTGGCTCGACATTATCGATCTTGTGGCAGTGTAGATATTCAATATTTTCTTCAATAGCAGGCTGTGGCATTTCATCACTTAAAGGAATTACCCGTATTTCATCTTCTCTGAGTGTTGATGCCTGATGTAGTAAATAGGTTCGTCCATGACGTTGAAAGAATACGTGAGCGGGAATAGGTGCAAGTTGAAAGCGAAAGTGGGCTTTTTGTGCAAAGTGAACCCGTGCACGTTGTTCAAATTCCTCAGCAGTTGTAGCAAAAGTGGCTAATGCAACAAATTGGTCTAATTGTTCGGCTTTTTGTATATAAGCAGTAGCAAGCCAAAGGGATTTTTCCATAAATAAATCTCAAAAAATTAACCTAAAAGATGACCGCACTTTGTGAATGAAAGTCAAAGTGCGGTCAAGTTCTTAGATGTTTTTCATCATGAATTACGCAATATCAACTTGGTATTCACCCTCTTCAAAATTGATTGTGATATTTGACATTTTCTCACCACGAGCGATGCGTTGAAGCAAAGCTAAGGAAAGTGGTGGTAAAAGTTGCCCTTCAAGAATCGCATCGACCAAACGTGCACCATTTGTATCAGCTTCACATTGTTGTTCAATGTGTTTAAGAATGTTTTCTGCGATAGTAACGGTCGCTTTATAACGCTCAGCGATTAATTTCTCTAATTTCGCCAATTTGGCTTTCACAATGCGCTGCATTACATCGGTGGTTAAATAGTGATATTGCACAATTTGCATGCGAGCCAGTAACGCCGGTTTGAAGAATGTGAGAAGCGAACGACGCAACTCTTCATCACTTTTCACGGCAAACTGATCATTTGCAGCATCAAAACCACAGTTTGAGGTGAGCATAAAGAGAATATTTTTACAGTCAATTAAACGCCCTTCCCCATCTGCAAGTTCGCCTTTATCAAAAGCTTGATAGAACAAGTTAAGCACATCTGGATGGGCTTTTTCTACTTCATCTAATAGCACGATAGAATAAGGTTTTTGGCGAATAGCTTCAGTTAGTAAACCACCTTCACCATAGCCCACATAACCTGGAGGCGAACCAATTAAACGTGAAACAGTATGTTTTTCTTGGTATTCAGACATATTAATGGTAGTCAGGAACTGTTTGCCACCAAAGATATGTTCGGCAATTTGAATTGCCGTTTCGGTTTTACCTACACCACTTGGTCCAACAAGTAATAATGCGCCCAATGGTGTGCCGGCACGGCGTAAATCTGCCATAGCAGTAAGCAAGTTTTTGTGAATTTGCTCAATGGCTTGAGATTGACCTTTAATGTTGTCGTTAAGAATATCAGGAAGCTCAGTGAGTTTTGTAAGTTCATCACCTGTCATGCTATTTACAGGAATACCTGTTAAATCAGCAATTACCGCAGTAATTTGTTTGCTTCCCACTTCAGCATGAATTAAACATTCTTCAGGTTTGATTGCTTCATATTCTGCTTTTTTCGCTTGTAATTGTGCGATCAATTCTTGACGTTCTTCTTCGGTATATTCTGTTTCAGAATCAGAGAGCTTGGTCCGTAAGGATAAAATTTCTTCCACTAATGCTTTTTGAGATTCAAATCGAGAAGAAAGCACATTTTTTTCTTCGGCTAATTCAGTGAGTTGATTTTCTAGTTTTGTTTTCACTGTACTATCAACTGTTTCACCTAGCTGATAATCACGATCAAATTCAGCAATGGCAACATTGATTTCATGGATCTTATTATCTAAGTAGCTTAAGCGTTTTGGTGGTGTGTCTTTTGCTGTAGAAACGCGAGCGCAAGCCGTGTCTAAAATATCGATGGCTTTATCCGGTAGCTTTTTCGCCGCAATATAACGCGCAGATAACTTTGTTACTGTTTCAAGTGCTTCACCTGTGATATAAACACCATGCGCTTTTTCGTAGAGTGGTTTTAAACCACGTAGAATAACAATACTTTCTTCAATAGATGGTTCGTCCACTTTCACTAATTGGAAGCGACGGGATAGCGCAGGGTCGCGTTCTACATATTTTTTATATTCAGACCAAGTCGTGGCTGCAATTGTGCGAAGCTCACCTCGAGCAAGAGCCGGTTTTAAAAGGTTGGCTGCATCGTTGCCACCTTCGCTGCCACCCGCACCAATAAGTGTATGGGCTTCATCAATAAAAAGAACAATTGGCGTTGTGCTATTTTTTACAAAATCAATCACCGATTTTAAGCGTTTTTCAAATTCCCCTTTGATTGATGCGCCAGATTGTAAAGCGGCAAGATCTAGGCTCCAAAGTTCAACATTTTGTAAATGTGGAGGAACTTGTTTATTGACGATGCGTAATGCTAATCCTTCAATTAATGCACTTTTACCGACACCCGCATCACCCACTACAATCGGATTGTTTTTTCTTCTGCGTGAAAGAATATCGATCATGAGATCAATTTCTTTGTCACGAGCGAGAACGGGATCAATATTACCTGCAGAGGCTTTGGCGGTTAAATTTTCAGCAAAACGTGCTAAATCAGATTGGTCTGTATGTACGGCTGAAGGTGTAGCAGTATTTTCTTGTGTGGTTTGTGATTCAGCGGAGCCTTTAGCGAATACCAGTAAAGATTGGCGTAATGTTTCTTTGTTAATTTGATTTAAGTAGCTCGCAACAGCAGTTGGTAAATAGCGTGATGCATTCAATACCAATGCTAAGAAAATGCTTGCACTGCGAATTTGTGTTTGTTCAAATTCAAGTGATCCGAGTAACCATGCTTCTTGCAACATTTCAATCAATAATGGCGAGAAGCTTGGTACAGAGTCAATGTTGGTGTGAGATGTTTGCGTTTTGCTGAGTAAAAGTGCGGTCAATTCTTCGTGAGAAATGTTAAGTTTATTTAAAATAAAGCGAACGTCTGAGAATGGGTTTTCCAATGATTTGAGTAATAAATGGGCTGGAAGCACTTCCGATTCACCACAACTAATTGCATAAGCGGCAGATTCTTCTAACATTAATTTAGAAACGTCATTTAATGCACCTAATGTCGCGGCTAAGTTAATTTTGATCATTATTTGAGATCCTTATGTTTAATAAAGCATTTGAAAGATAAATAAACTTAGGTATTTTATTTTTTTATATAGAAATTTACTACAACTATTTTTACTATTTAGAAATAGATGAAATTACATTATACTAAGCGATATTTTATGCGTTAAACAAAGGACAATCATGGCTGTTCAATCCGACTACCGTTACACCCTTGATGCCGGTGAAAAACATACTTTTGATGTGATCAGTTTTAAGCTGACTGAAGGGCTTTCAGAACCATTTCGGTTAGAGCTTATGTTATCAAGTTTTGATCCGAATATTTCATTTTCAGCATTAATGGATCAATCCGTGACCTTTACTTTTTGGCAAGGAGAACAACCGGTTCGTTATTTGAATGGGATTGTGACCAGTTTCGGTTTGGGGAAAACAGGGTTTGTTCGCACGCATTATCAAATGGTGGTGGAGCCGGCTCTCGCGCGAGCAGCATTTCAATCTGATAGCCGAATCTTCCAACATCAAAACAGCGAAAAAATCATCCGCACTTTATTGCAAAAAAATCGCGTAGAAAAGGTTTCCTTTGAGCCTTTACCTTCGGATTGGGAACGCGAATATTGTGTGCAATATCGCGAAACAGATTTAGCCTTTATTGAACGCTTGGCGGCGGAGGAAGGCTGGTATTATTACTTTGACCATCGAGCAGACAGCCATGAGTTGCGTTTTGGCCATCAAAGTATCGCTTCTCCGATTCTTGGCACCTTGACCTATAATGCGAAGCCCGCAGGAGACCGTTCATTTGCTTGCCTTTGGCGATTTGACTATTGCCGTAAGGTGACGACAACTAGCCAAACCTTACGAGATTACACCTTTTTAAATCCGAATTACAACCTCGAACATCAACATCATTCACAGGCATCCGCGCTGACTGATAATAGCGCTTCAAAAAGTGCGGCCAATTCAGCGACAGTTTATGAAAAATATGACTATCCGGGACGATATAAGAAAGATGAGCAGGGCAATCCGTTCAGTCTTTATCGTTTAGAATCAGAACTGGCCCTTTCTGAAACCGCGAATGCAGTGGGTGATGACATGCGTGTTATACCGGGTTATGGTTTTGCCTTAGAAGGACATGCCAATTCAGCGTTTAATCAAGATTGGTTGGTGGTGCGAGTAGAGCATTCAGGTAAACAAACCGGTGCTTTGGATGAAGAAGCGGGAGAAGAAGGCAACCGCTATGAAAACACACTTTTCCTGATTCCTCACAACAAGCCTTGGCGCAGTCCATTAAAACCTCGTCCAATTATTCGCGGTACACAAGTTGCCCATGTTACAGGCCCCGAAGGGGAAGAAATTTATTGTGATGAATGGGGAAGAGTCAAACTGCAATTTCCTTGGGATAGATTAGGCAACTTTGATGAGCACAGCTCTTGTTGGGTGCGAGTGGTTCAAGGTTGGGCGGGCGCACAATACGGTAATATGATGATTCCACGAATTGGCCATGAAGTGTTGGTGAAATATCTAAATGGCGACCCGGACCAACCGATTGTTGTGGGGAGAACTTATCACAGCACAACAGAGCCACCTTACGAGCTTCCAAAACATAAAACCCGCATGACGATTAAATCTAAAACCCATAAGGGCAATGGTTTTAATGAACTGCGTTTTGAAGATGAAATGGGACGGGAAGAAGTCTTTATTCATGCAGAGAAAGACCTTAATCATATTGTGAAACATGATGAAACGACCCAAGTGGGGCATGACCGCACAGAGCAAGTAGGCCGCAATGAAACAATCCATATTGGCAATGACCGTACAGAAACAGTCGGACAAGATGAAGACTTGACCATCAATCGTGACCAAATACGCAGTATTGGACGCAATAGAATCACGAAAATAGAAAAAGACGATATTCTGAATGTGAATAATAACCGTCGAGTTAACGTCCATGCTGATAGCCTCATCAAAGTCGGACAAGATTTAAATATTGAAATCGCTCAGAATGGTAGCTGGGTTGCGGGTGAGCTTTTTGAACAAGTTTGTAAACAGTTTGATTTAGAAGGTTATGACGAAGTTCATATTCAAGGCCCAGCCGGTGAAATTGTGTTAAACCAAGAAGGGATTACGCTGATTGGGAATGTATATGTTGAGGGACCACTTACGGAAGATGCGGGAGCAGCTGATGGGGTTAGTCCGTTTGAAACAACAGTAAATGATTCGATTACACCAAATACTTATTATTCAACAAGATTAGATGTTTATGATGTTTATGGACGTTGTAATGAGAAAAAAGTGCCTTACACTATTTTGGATAGTCAAGGAGAGGTTATTACAGATGGAGTATTAGATGAGGATGGTCGAACAGCACGAGTGTATCGAGAATTTGAAGAACAATTAACGGTATTTATTGGTAAAGCCAAAATTGAAAGTTAATGATATATAAACATATAAGTAAAGTAGAGAAAATATATGGTACAGCAAGCATTATATAGCATTGAAATTTTAGATACTGAAAGACAATCAATGCCCTATTGTTATTTTGAACTTTATATTAATGGTAATTTAATTACGAAGTTACCATCAAGAGCAGATAGCAATGGAAAGGTTTGGTTTGATAGAGAATTAGTTGAATCATCTTTAGGTGACCATAAAGAGTTAGAGCTTGTCTTTTGGAATGAGAAATACCCTAAAACGCAACATTCTACAACAGATAAATTTATTTGGCCTGAAGGAAAAACTTCAATCAAGGTTTTGATGCCTGATACTTATACGATCAATACAAGAGCACTAGATAATGAAAATAATGAAGAACAGGAGTATAAGAGAGCTTATTATCTCGTAAGAAAAGGAGATACTTGGAGCAAGCTTGAGATTGAGCTGGGAGTAAGTACTGTAGAAGCTTTGATGCTACATAACCGTATGAAGTATAGTGATAAGTTAGTTGAGGGTGCAAAACTTTATTATCCTTTGGGATTTCGGACAAGAAATGATGCATCTCGTTCACTATCTAAGAAGACTGGGGCTGGTGATAAAAAAGTATCTGAATCTTCACAACCGAAAAAAGAAATAGATAAAAAGAAAGAGCAGCCTAAAAAAGATAAGAAACCGGAGAAAAAAATAGAACAAAAGCAGGAGCAAGAGTCGTCTTTAGAAAAAGAAAATAGTAAAAAGGATAACAAAAAGAACAGTACTGTAGAGCAGAGAAGTGCTGCTAACGGTAAGCCGGAGGATATTGCTCATGTAAAGGGTGAGTGTTTTTGCTATAGAGATTTTTCAGTTGAAGAATTTAAAAATATTATTTTAGAGATGAGAGCATTCTCTAAGAATAGCTTCAAAGATTTATTTTACAAAAAAAATTGTCCATTATCTGAGGAGGATAAAACTTTTGAGAGGTTGACCGAGGAAATAAATAAATCGTTTAAAGAGTGGGAAATCAATACATGCATGAGAAAAATTCAATTCTTAGCTCAATGCTATCACGAGAGTGCTTTTTTTTCTACCACATTAGAGTTTGCTAGTGGTGAGTATTATAATCCCCCAAATCCTCAAAAAGCTACTATAAAAACTCATCCAGAGGCTATACAACATGGACATACAAAAGAAGGTGATGGTCCAAGATATAAAGGGCGAGGAATTATTCAACAAACATGGAGAGACACTCAAATATCCTATTATAAGAGTGTAGTAAAACGTTTTCCTAACTATTTTCTGAATAAGGAAATAAATGAAGCAGATGTAGAGAAAGAGCTATTTAATAGAAGACCTATATATAAGGAAGTATATTATGATGGTTCTGGACAAAAAAAAGAATACCAATGTGATTATGCTGCCTTAATAGCTAGGGATTTGTTTCTATCTTGTGATTCTGCTGGATGGTTTTGGGGAGAGTATAAATTGAGACAAAAGAAAACGCTTAATTATTTCTCTGACTTTGGGATTTATGGAAATGGAACTATTACATGGATGGTGCATGGTGGGGGAAACACTATTGCTACTAGATTAAAGCTTTATCGTCATTTACGGGACAATGTGTTTGATTATTCTAATAAATGCATTAATAAAATAAAATTGAATAAGAAAGATGAACTTTTAAACAAAGATATTTTGAAGCAAAAAGGATATTGGGGGGAGATTTCTGATGAAGAGTATTAGTTTTTATTTATCTGTTTTAAGTCTATTTTTTTTTCCACATTATGTATGGGGTAGCTATTTTATTAAGGATGGAGCTCTTTTCTTTAAAGAGGGAAAGAATGCATATTTAAAATTAGATATAGATAAACCTTCGGATAATGATATTGTGGAGCTAAAAATAGGAGATGCTAATAATAAAGTAGATGTTTATGATTATAGTTCATCTAATTCGTCTTATTCAGTTTCTACAATAAGATATGATCATGATAGAAAGAAATTTATCCAAGAGAGACTTGAGTATGTTAATAATTGTTCCTACTGCAGTGATTTAAAAACGGAGTATTGTTCTGTCAATAAAGTTGTAGATGTATCCAAAATAGATTTTTATGACAAGGGAAATAAAGCAATTTGCTATTCGACATATGAAGGTAAACCTAAAGGTTCGGAGTTTTCCACTCTTAGGGCTGTAGTAGATTCATTTTATTCAAATAGACAGTATATGAAATCATTTTTACCCAATGATATAGCTGAAATATTAGTGAGATTTCCTCAGGATAAAGATGAACATTTTGCTCAATATAAACGTATAATTGAATTGCTTAGAGAAGAGAAAGAGTACTTATTGCTATCATTCTTAGTTAAAAAATTATCTATTTCAAAAGATAAAGAAATTAGAATAAAGACTTATCTATATAATAACCCTTATGATAGAGATAAAACTAAACTTTATTTGATAAAGGGGGATTTGGTTTCTATTTTAGATGAGAAAATAGATGAGCATGGAGAAAAATGGTACTTTATAAATTACAAAGGAAAGAAAGAAATCAATATGTGGATCAAAGCTGATTCTGTCGATCTAAATTAAATAATTTATTAACCGCACTTTGCAACGTGCGGTTATTTTTTGTTCTTTTAAAAACTAATCATCAACCTACCAAACCTTACGAGATTACACTTTCTTAAATCCGAATTACAACCTCGAACATCAACATCATTCACAGGCATCCAGGATTACTGATAGTGATACGTCTAAAAGTGCGGTCAATTCTGCGACAGTTTATGAAAAATATGACTATCCGGGACGATATAAGAAAGATGAACAAGGCAATCCGTTTAGTCTTTATCGTTTAGAATCAGAACTGGCCCTTTCTGAAACGGCGAATGCAGCGGGCGATGATATGCGTGTTGTACCGGGTTATGGTTTTACCTTAGAAGGGCATGCCAATTCAGCCTTCAATCAAGATTGGTTGGTGGTGCGTGTAGAGCATTCGGGTAAGCAGACGGGTAGCTTAGATGAAGAAGCGGGAGAAGAAGGCAACCGCTATGAAAACACACTTTTCCTCATTCCACACAACAAACCTTGGCGCAGTCCATTAAAACCTCGCCCGATTATTCGTGGTACACAAGTTGCCCATGTTACAGGCCCAGAAGGGGAAGAAATCTATTGTGATGAATGGGGAAGAGTAAAACTGCAATTTCCTTGGGATAGATTAGGCAACTTTGATGAGCACAGCTCTTGTTGGGTGCGAGTGGTGCAAGGTTGGGCGGGCGCACAATACGGTAATATGATGATTCCGCGAATTGGCCATGAAGTGTTGGTGAAATTCCTCAATGGTGACCCGGACCAACCGATTGTGGTAGGGCGTACCTATCACAGTACCACAGAGCCCCCTTACGAGCTTCCCAAACATAAAACTCGCATGACGATTAAATCCAAAACCCATAAAGGCAATGGTTTTAACGAATTGCGTTTTGAAGATGAAATGGGTCGTGAAGAAGTCTTTATTCATGCAGAGAAAGACCTTAATCATATTGTGAAACATGATGAAACGACCCAAGTGGGGCATGACCGCACAGAGCAAGTAGGCCGCAATGAAACAATCCATATTGGCAATGACCGTACAGAAACAGTCGGACAAGATGAAGACTTGACCATCAATCGTGACCAAATACGCAGTATTGGACGCAATAGAATCACGAAAATAGAAAAAGACGATATTCTGAATGTGAATAATAACCGTCGAGTCAATGTCCATGCTGATAGCCTTATCAAAGTCGGACAAGACTTAAATATTGAGATTGCCCAAAATAGCAGCTGGGTTGCGGGTGAGCTTTTTGAACAAATTTGTGAACTGTTTGATTTAGAAGGTTATGACGAGGTTCATATTCAAGGCCCTGCCGGTGAAATTGTGTTAAACCAAGAAGGGATTACGCTGATTGGGAATGTGTATGTTGAGGGACCACTTACGGAAGATGCGGGAGCGGCAGATGGGGTGACACGTTTCGAAACAGAAAACCATACACCAAATTCACCTTTAATGCAGATACAATTTTTCTTATCTCCACACTCTGAACAGCCACTAATTGGTATGCCTTATACGTTATATGCAGATGGGAAAGAAATCGGAAAGGGTATGACGGATGATAAGGGTGAGATTGAAATTACACATGAAGAAAATGTAGAAAAATATGAAGTCAAATTTATTAATGGGATTCATTATGAAATTCCGATGATTGAGGAGTTTGTCAATGATTCGGATAAGGACGAGATAATGAGTCATGGCTTCTATTTAGATCCAGAAAAAAATATAAAAGAAGCGCTTGAAGAAGCCAAGAACTACGCAAAATTAATTGGAAAACTAGTGTAAGAAAGGGTTATAGAATGACTGATGTAACAAAAAAGCCTATTCAAATTCCAGCTTCCAAATATATGCCAAAGGCAAAAGTTGGATTGAGTTGGTTTTTATATGAGGAAGATAAAAAAGAGTTTGAACCTAGCATGTCAGATGCACATAGTAAGCCAGTTCCAGCCACATTCAGGGCATTAATTAATGGAGAGGAAGCTTTTGGGGCTATCTATGACAAAATAGAGAATGCAAGTTCTTCCATAGATATTGCAATTTGGGGCTTTCAGCCTTCTATGTACTTTAAACGAAAAAAAGACGGTAAATTTTTACGAATAGGTGATCTTCTTATTAAGATGGCCTTAAACAATGTAAAAGTAAGACTTCTTGTTTGGAGTATGTGGGGTGATGTGCAAACAACCTCCGAAGATGCTGCAAATTTGGGGAATAAACATTATATTGGTTATGGTCGAGCTGCGAAGGAAATTTCTCAGGAACAAATGGAATATGATGCTTATTGGTATGAAGCAATTAGAGGGGAGTTTCATACAACATTTGATAGGATTCGTAATTCGCCAGATGGAGATAGTGAGAAACTTGATAAAATTGCATCTGAATTAGAAGAGAAATATAAAGCAAGATTTCCTTATTTATGGAAAATTTCAAAAGATCAAGAACGCTTAAAAAAAATTCAGTATAAAAACAGACGGGTAACGTTATTTAACGATATAACAAATGGTGGATATTCTGATAAGAATTTACCCTGGCTTGCTGAATTAGCATTGAGTGCGGCATCTACACACCATCAAAAAATGGTTTTAATTGACTATAAAAAGCCCGAAAAAGCAGTTGGTTTTGTGATGGAGCACAATATGTTGGATAACTATTGGGATCGTAGTACTCATATCTACGGAAATTTAGAGGCTGCTAATGCAGGGAAAAATGTTAATACGCCCCTACAAGATGTATCAAGTATTGTAACAGGGGAAGTACTATGGGATTTAAATTATAACTTTTGTCAATCTTGGGATAGAGATGGTTTTTTCGATAATCGAGGATACTATGATTCGAGCGAAAATTTAACTCAAGATAGAAAAGGCATTCAGCGTAGTAGTTTTAAACCTAACCCCAATATGGGAATGGACGGAATGACATTACAGGCTCAGATAGTACGTACCTACGATAAACCTAGAGTGAAGGATATTATGAAAGTTTATTTAAAAAATATCCAACAAACAACGAGTTATATCTATACTGAAAATCAATATTTCCGTTGGCCTGTATTAGCTGAAGAGTTTTTATCTCATTGGAAAAACATGAGAAAAGGCAGACCTGGTCCCATTCATTGGTTTGTTGTTACAAATTCATCGGACAGTGGTATCGGTTCAGGTACATTTACTACTAATAATATGTTGAAATTGTTAGGACGTCAGGATGTGATGCCGAATGTGGCTAGAAACGTAAACTTAGAAGAGTTAGAGACAGAAAAATCTAGAATAGCTTTATCCAATCCCAAAGGGACTTTGGGGGTTCCAGGACCATTGGATGAAACGAGAAAAGCTAGGATAAAGGCGCTAGATGCCGAGATTGAGTCTCGTAAAAAAGACTTAGAGAACGAAAAACAAAAGATCAAAAAAGGTGATATTGCTGAACCGGAAGAAGATCGTCAATTTACGCAAAAACTAGGTTATGAATTTAAAGACACACCGGGTATCAAAGCGCATATTTGCACATTGGTGGCAGATAATGCTTGGCAGGAAGTGTATGTGCATTCGAAAGTGACGATTATGGATGACACCTTTACCATTATTAGCTCGGCAAACTTGAATACGCGCAGTATGGAAAAAGATACGGAATTGGGCATTATTTTACAAACAGGCGAGGTCGCACGTGATTTACGCAAACGGTTGTGGAGTTTGCATACCAAGAAGAATGCAGCAGCCAATCCGGATGGTATGCACGATTATAATGTGGCTGAAAGTGCATTTGATGAATGGAAAGACTTGCTTGATGCTAATCGACAAGCAAAAAAAGAAAAATCCTCAAAACCATTATATCCGCTACGTCAATTTTTTAGACCTAATCCAAAGGTTTCAAGGAAAGATTGATGAAAAAATGTTTTAAAATTTTACTTATTTTATTATTAGCTAGCATTATTGGGTTGTTCTTTTTATATCGCTATTTAGAATGTAACCCAATATTTCTGGGAGGGGGACCTTCTGGTCCGCGCCCTGAGCGCTGCGATATAAAGGAAAAAGAACAACAAAGGAAAACACAAATGGCACAATTAGAACAGTTGGCAGCATTGGAATTTACGTGTAAAAAAGAAGAACTTCCGCCACTCTCAGAAGAGACTCAACAATTATATAACTACGCCCTTTATCACGATTTACATAATATGTGGACGGGAGATAAGGGGGATGATGTATGGAACGGGTTAGCCCGTTATTATCGCATTGCTGCCGCTAATGGCGATTATAAAGCTAATGTGCGGTTGCAATATCTGTTAAACACCGGGCGCATTAGCACCGATATGCCGCAAACGGAAGTGCATAATCTCAACGAAGAATTGGCAAAACAATTGCCGGCGACAGCCTACTATAATCTATATGGTTATTTGGATGAAGATTATGGAGTACGTACCGAAGAGGGCGGCAAATATGCTTATTTGAGAAAAGCAGCGGATTTAGGGAGTCGTGAAGCACAATATACGGTAGCTGAAATATTATCAGATATAGAAGATGAATCGGAAACAGAAGAAGCATTTAAATATCGCATGTCTATTGCAAAAGATTTGTACTCTTGTGCATCAGAGCAAGGATTAGGTGATGCTTCAAATGAATTAGCTCTAGGTTTACTATTTCATAAAAAATATTCCGAAGCTCTAGTAGCTTTACATCGAGGGACAAAAAATGGTCATGACTCATCGGCCCGTCGATTGAGTAAGGCTTTTGGTGGTAAATACAAAAATGATGATATGTATTTTTTAAATATACCTGAAGATAAAGAACGTTCACGTCGTTACGAAATTATTGCAAAATACTTATCACGCTATGATTATCTCCACCCCAAAGTCCCCGACCTAGACGAAATTGTGCCATTGCCTCCGGCAAAATTACCGA
>OBVT01000199.1_pt1 | contig 17900 bp, 19 predicted proteins | sample 1476231 | NCBI WGS metagenome assembly OBVT01 (sample SAMEA2580031, study PRJEB22360) | human gut metagenome | reverse complement strand
GTGATATCAAACTCTACCAAGAATTGGGATATGAATTGAAGAAAGTACAACCGGTTGATTTATTTCCGCAAACGCACCACGTGGAGTGTGTAGCTTTGCTCGTAAAAGCCTAGAACCTTTGAATGAAAGGGATAATGAAAAGCCTTGATTGCAAGGCTTTTTGCTTTATGGTGGGGAAGTATTAGAGTAAGTAATTTTTGGAGTGAGTGGAAGTGATAGTTAGGAATTCTCAAATTCTATTTCCATTTACACTGTGGGTACGTTTTTATTTCCATTGACAAGGAGTTTGAGGGAATAGAAACGTACCCACCTATATGAAAAAATCACGAAAGGTTTGATCTATGGAAATCAGTAGAAATTAGGTGATACAATAACACGTTATAAAAACCTTGAAATCAGTATGTTTCAAGGTTTTAAGTACTCTTACGGATAGCATTGGGAACATCTAACTTTCTTGAGGAGTAAAGTTTGTTTCTCAATATAGTAATCGTTAAATTGTGTCGAAGCGTTATATGATATGATAATTCCAAATAGTCCTTTGGGCTTTTTATGGCATTGTGATATTCTCTAAGAACACGAGATTGCTTCAATAATTTACAAAGTTATGGGGATTTCTCATAGCTTTTTTACTTTCTTCCTTGACAATTGAGCGAGTGTTCAACTATAATGATAATAGTTGAGTGGTTGTTCAACTGAATCATCGATTATTGAGGTATGAGATGTAATTTTTCTTCTCTATCACCAGTAATGCAAGCTTTATTAGCTGGCTTATTCAACTGGTTTTGTACCCTTATCGGTGCTAGTTTGGTCTTTTTTGTCAAAACCATTCATCAAAAATTCATGGATATGATGATGGGCTTGGCAGCGGGCATTATGACGGCAGCGGCAGTCTGGCCTTTGCTTGTCCCTTCTTTGGACTATAGCCAGTCAATAGCTACGAACAGATTTTACTGGTTGACGACGGCTGTTGGTTCTATTGTCGGGGGCTTATTTATCCGCTTTATTAATTATTTGGTTCCCGACCTACATTTGAATCATCAGATGAGTGATAAGGAAGGGATTTTGAATCCCAAAAGACCCTTATCAAAGACCATGCTGCTTTATCTGGCGGTAGTGTTTCATAATATACCAGAGGGCTTAGCAGTTGGTGTGGCATTTGCTAGTGTGGCAAATCTCGCAACTAGACTTTCCTTTACGTGAATGAGTGCCCTTGGATTGGCCTTGGGAATTGGCATCCAAAATATTCGAGAAGGCTCTGCCTTGTCCTTGCCACTACGGGTAGAAGGGCGAAGTAGGAAATCAGCTTTCTACTATGGCGCCATGTCAGCGATTGTTGAGTCGATTGCAGCTGTTTTAGGGGCCTATGCTGTTATGTCTATGACCCAGCTACTACCTTATGCTCTCTTATTTGCGGCGGGAGCCATGATTTATGTTGCAGTGGAAGAACTTGTGCCAGGTGCTCAAGAGCACAAGAATACCGATATTGCGACAGGTGGGGTTATGGCCGGATTTCTAATCATGATGTTACTTGATACAACTTTAGTATAGGAGGAATAGAAAATATGTCACAGTGTTTAACAGCTTGTAATCCAGATTTAATTCAAGGGGTCCATGAGACGGAGTTTGATACCGTTACATTGCTAAATATGTCCAATTTTTTTAAGGCGATTTCTGACCCAACTCGTTTGCGGATTTTACAAGCAGTACGGCAAAATCCAATTTGTGTCGGAGACTTAGCGATTGCGTTACAGATGACCAAGTCTGCTATTTCTCACCAACTACGCTATCTGCGGGACTGCCAATTGGTCAAGGGGGAGAAAAAAGGAAGGATGACCTATTATGAACTTGCGGACGATCATGTCGCAGCAGTCTTGTCTTTGACACTGAAACATTTGAAAGAGGAAAAACATGAAGAAAGAGTATGAACTTCGAGGAATTGACTGTGGCAATTGTGCTGCTAAGATTGAACGTGCTGTCAATCAATTGGAGCAGGTAGAATCTGCCACTGTCAATCTGATAGCTCAAAAGCTGATTTTGGAAACAAAAAGCGAAGATGGGATAGATAAGGAAATTATTGACTTGGTGGATGCTATTGAACCTGGAATCGAAGTTATCAGTGAGAAAAAGGAAGAGGCACTTCCAGAAAAACGAGATTGGGCGAAAGAGCTGCTACTTGCTGTTATGATTCTATTTGCCTTCGGCTTTTTCCTGCCAGAGGAGTATTTCTGGATTCGTCTGGTCTATTATCTGACCCTATATATCATTATCGGCCATAAGGTTCTTATCAAGATGGTTCAAAATATTCAACGTGGTAATCTTTTTGATGAAAACTTTTTGATGAGTATCGCGACCTTAGGAGCCTTTCTCTTGGGAGAATTTCCAGAGGCAGTAGCCGTCATGCTTTTTTATCAGATTGGGGAGTATTTCCAAGATAAGGCCACCTCTCAATCTCGTCAGTCCATTGCACGATTGATGGATATTCGGTCGGATAAGGCTTGGAGACTAGAGGGGGGAGAAACCGTTCAAGTAGACCCTGAAACAGTAAGGGTTGCGGACCATATTTTAGTTAAGCCTGGGGAGAAGGTGCCCCTAGATGGTCTGGTCAGAGAAGGTCGTTCTATTCTGGATACGTCAGCCTTGACAGGAGAATCACTGCCTAGGGAAATTGGCGTTGGTGAGGACATTACAAGTGGTGTGATCAATTTGACTAGTCCATTGGTAATTGAAGTGAGTAAGACTTTTTCGCAATCAACGGTCAACAAAATTTTGGAATTAGTTGAAAATGCAAGCAATAAAAAAGCGGAGACGGAACGGATGATCACACGTTTTTCGCGTGTGTATACACCAGTGGTTGTCGGAATCGCTTTTCTGCTTGCAAGCCTGCCTCCCTTGCTTGGTTTAGGGGAGTGGTCGACTTGGCTTTATCGGGCACTTACCTTTTTAGTCATTTCTTGCCCTTGTGCTCTTGCGGTTTCGGTACCAATGAGTTTCTTTGGCGGGCTAGGGGGAGCATCTAAATTAGGTGTCTTAGTGAAAGGTGGGAATTATTTAGAGGCTCTTGCCAAGTTGGATACGGTCGTATTTGATAAGACGGGGACAATTACAAAAGGTATCTTTGCGGTGGATACCGTTGTCAACGCAGAAGGTGTCGAGGATGATATTCTGTACCTCGCTGCCCATCTGGAAAGCTATTCCAATCATCCAATCGCAAACTCTATTCGAACAGCCTATGGACAGGAAGTGGACGAGAATAGGGTGAGTCAGATTACCGAGCTACCAGGGCAGGGCATGTCCGGTAGGGTAGATGGCAGACAGCTCTATCTTGGGAATGCTAGATTAATGGAAGTTCAAGGGATTGCTTATCCAGCTATTGACAGCACAGGAACAGTTCTCTATTTGGCAGAGGACAGTCATTTTCTAGGCTATTTCCTTATCACAGACCAAGTGAAGGAGACGAGCATCGAGGCCTTGAAGGATTTACAGGCAGTCGGAATTAAAAAGACGGTTCTCCTTTCAGGCGATCGTCAGGCAGTGGTTGATGAATTTGCACAGCAATTTGCCTTTAATGATGCATTTGGAGATTGCTTGCCTCAGGATAAGGTGAGTACATTTGAGGAAATTCTGACTCAGTCTCAGCAGGCTGTTGCCTTTGTTGGAGATGGGGTGAATGATGCACCGGTTCTTGCTAGGGCAGATGTTGGTATTGCTATGGGAGGGCTAGGTTCGGACGCAGCCATTGAATCAGCAGATGTTGTACTGATGGATGATGACCTTGGAAAACTTCCTCAAGTCATTCGACTGGCAAAAAAGACAGTCAGAATAGCCCAACAAAACATGACCTTGGCTATTGTAGTTAAACTAATTTTCTTGGTTCTAAGTGGATTGGGAATTTCTAATATGTGGGAGGCCATCTTTGCAGATGTTGGTGTAACGCTACTAGCAGTATGGAATGCATTGAGGGTCTTGAGGATAGATACCTCCACTTTGTCAAAGTAAGTGAACTGATGTTAGTATGATTTTATGGACACGTTTTGGTAGAATAGTATCTAACCAAAGGAGATGTCCAAATGAGCCAAAAATATACCAAAGAGTTCAAGGAAACTAGTGTTCAATTACATGAAGCAGGACACGTGGAGTGTGTAGCTTTGCTTCTACGAGCTGATTAAACAAGGATTTAGCAAGTGAAAGTCCTAAAGTAAGGAGTCTAAACATGAAATTCCATGAATTTGGGGATAAGAATTTGCCTCCTATCTTACTGATACATGGTGGTGGCAGTTCTTGGTGGAATTATCTTCGTCAAGCACGAATCTTGTCAGAAGAATACCGTGTTATTCTACCCACTTTGAATGGCCACGGCGAGGAATATCAACTTGATTATGTTTCTACTGAAGATTCTGCTTTGGAGATTCTAGACTATATCAAAGCAAACTGTGGTGGGAAATTGTTTGCAATCGGTGGTGTTTCACTTGGTGGTCAAATTGCCATGGAGCTTTTGTCTTTAGACAGTGAAATTGCTGAGAAGGCCATCATAGACGGAAGCCTCTGTATTCCTCAACCAAGGTTAGCTAAAATCAGCATCTTTCTAGTGTCTCTATTTGGTAAATTGATGTTCAATAAATTCTCTTGTAAACTTCAGTTAAGCATGATGAACAAACTCTATCCTAAACTGGCTTATCCAGAGGAAATAAAAGCTTATTATTTGGAGGATCTGCCAAGGACGCCTGTCAAAACAATGGTGACCATTTACAAAGACTATATGGGGCGTTACAAACTGAAAGATAGGATTTCTGCTAGCAAAGCTCAGGTTTTGTATATCTATGGTGAAAAAGAATTAAACTGTGTGAAAGCATCGGCGAAATTATTTCAGCAGCTACATCCAAATACGATTTTGTATGAAGCAAAGGGCTATCATCATGGCTATTTATCAGCTTATCTGCCTCAAGATTGGGTTGATTTGGTTGAGCCTTTTTTAAAGAAGAAATAAGGAAAAATAAAGATGAATAGAATAGTAGACGATCAGATAACGCTTATTCCTTATTATAGAAATGATGACATCTCCCTTCTTTGGTATCAAGATAGTGAGGTTTGCAAACAAGTAGATAATACTGATCAGATTTACAATCTAACAAAACTTCATAAAATGTATGATTACCTAACTTCACATGGTTCTTGCTATTATATCCAATATGAAGGAGTGTTAGTTGGAGATGTGACACTCCTAGATAACTCGGAACTTTCTATAGTTATCAGCAAAGAGTATCAGAATTTACATATCGGAAGACGATGTATTTCTGAAATGATACAGTTAGCCAAAGAGAAAGAAATGGTTAAGGTAACTGCTCAAATTTATCCTTTTAATACTCAAAGTCAAAGAATGTTTTTGGCTTTGGGATTTCAGATAGTAGATGAAGAGTGGTATGAATATAAGTTGATTTAGAAAAGTTGTGTTTCTCCATATATATTAGGACTGTAATCTGCGGTTTATAAGACAATGTTCATGAAAAATAGAGATAAAGGGTATCTACTGATACATGGATAAGAGGTTTTTTCAGAAATCTAAAAATGAAGAGAACACCAACAGATGATTTTTTGTTGATGTTCTCTTCATTTGATTTTACGATCTATCTCGCTTTTTTATATTTTCAACCAGTTAGACAGGCAATTTGTAGGAGAATATTTAAAATCAAAATTTTGTACAGTTAATGAAAGCTTATCCCCATTATAATCTGTTCACAGTTCTATTTCGTATATGCATTGCAATCGGTGTGATGAGCAGGTATAGCAAGGTCAAAATGATAAAAAATCCGATATCGGCATCCAAAAATACATAAACGATATTAAAGCCAAAATGCATGAAAAAAATGACATAGAGTAACCTAGATAAAAACCACTAAAAACAGCAAAGCGACGAGATAAGGTACAATCTCGTCGCTTTTTGTTGGTTTAATTAAAACCCCAATTTGAAGTGCACCCCAAAAGTTAGATTTTCTGTCTAACTTTTGGGGTGCACTTCAGCCACGAAGATGGTGAATTGATAGTTGGGACAGACCTTTTAACGTCTTGTCCGGGACGATTATTTATTTAGTTGTCGTTAGCAATCTGCTCTAAATCAGCAAACACTTCGCTGTAGTAGCAGGATGAAAGTTTGTTTAATCCTGTTGCGTCATATCTTGCAAAGACAGAATCAACAATTGAGGAACCATACTCGGCTGCCACTCTTGAAGCGGCATTATCGATGTTGATTTCCCACATTTCATGTTCTTTTCGAGACATTCTTCTATCCTCCAAATAAGATTAAGAATCGATTCTGTAATAAGGATACCAATCCCAAAAGACACCTAAAATTAGCCGAGACACCGAAAAAAGACACTTTGGACACTTTTTAAGACACTTTTTGGCTGTCGGATAATGTAGGTTTATAAGCATTTATAACTTATTAATGAATTAAAAGGTGGATTTTTATAGATTTGTGTGATAAAATATAGAGTGAAATATTGTATTCACTCCTGAAACGGAGGTGGAATAGTGAAGCTGGAAGATTTTTGTGCAGGTGTATACGAGTACTGTTCGAAATTAACAAGTCAAGATAAATTCATAGTTGCGTTGTTTACAGCTGCAGAATATGGGTATGTATCGAAGAGCTATGCGAAAAAACTTTTCACAGGAGAGAAAGGTTTTGTAATGAAGCAAAAACAGCCACTTCGAGGAAAAGATAATATCTCGTCACTGATTTTATTTTTTGAGACAGAGATTGATGATGCTGGAGCTACACTCATTGCTCTGGGGATTCCGGAAAAGAAAGAACCTAATAAGAAGGCACTGGCAGTAGCGCTTGCACAGCAGATAAAGCTGTTAATTGAGAGCGACGAAGAAGATGTAGAAAACATTCTTATCTTGCAATACCAAGAAGCCAAACAGGCTAATGTAGAAGTTGATGCTTCATATGCAAAGCCTTTATATCCCAGTGACAGTATTTCTGTTTTTCATGATTCCTATCACGAGATACAGAGCTTTGATAAGATTACGCATAGTTGGGAACTTATAAATGCAGGAAATATCACTTGGATAGGAAGAAAACTTGTTTATAAGCGAAGCCGAAGGATAGACCAGAAGCTAATCCGGATGTTATTGAAATTCCGGAAATAAAGCCGAAAGAGAGCAAAAAAAATAACCACGACCATTGACGGACGTGAATTTGATGGGATAACTCATTGTATATGGGAAATGCAGGATTCCGATGGAGAGAATTGCTTCCCTAATAGAGAAACGTTATTTTGCGTAACGATAGACGCAAAGTTTAAATGCAAATAATATGGAGGTAAGAACGTGAAAGGACAGCCTATTGAAAAATGGTCAACATTAAAAGAGGTACAGGAATATCTTGGTGTTGGTCGTGATACCATCTTGCAATGGATTGCAAAAAGAAACATGCCTGCCTACAAAGTAGGTCGCCTCTGGAAATTCAAACTGTCAGAAGTAGATGATTGGATTCGTTCTGGTGGTGCAGCAGACGATAATACAACAGCTGAATAAGGAGTCCGTTTTAATGGACACGATGATATATAAAATGAAAATGTGGTAGTGCGTCTATCGCAGAATGACAAATTAAGCCAAAGAAAGGTATGGATAAAAAATATGGATAATCAAATACACAATGCGATTGTGAACTTTATATGGGGAATTGCAGATGATTGTCTGCGTGACGTTTATGTGCGCGGTAAGTATCGTGACGTTATCTTGCCGATGACAGTTATTCGTCGTCTCGACGCTATGTTGGAAGATACAAAACCAGCAGTTCTTGCTATGAAAGAAAAAATGGATGCAGCAGGTATAACTAACCAGTGGCCTGCACTTTGTAATGTAGCAGGTCAGGCTTTCTGTAATGCTTCTCCGTTCTTATTGAAAGACCTTACAAGTCGTGCCAAGAAGCAGACTCTTAAGGCAGACTTTGAAGCATATTTAGATGGTTTCTCACCTAACGTTCAGGAAATTCTTGATAAATTTAAATTCCGTAATCAGATTGACACAATGATTGATGCAGATATTCTTGGAGCGGTTATTGGGAAGTTTATTTCTCCAGCTATTAATCTTAGCCCAAAGCCTGTCTATACAGATGACACTATGAGCAAGATTAAGCTCCCTGCTCTGGATAATCATGGTATGGGAACTGTGTTTGAAGAATTAATTCGTAAGTTCAATGAAGAAAATAACGAAGAAGCAGGAGAACACTGGACTCCTCGCGATGTTGTTGACCTAATGGCGGACCTTATTATCATTCCAGTCGCCGACCAGATTATGGATGCAACCTATTCTTGCTATGACGGAGCTTGAGGTACTGGAGGCATGCTTACAGTTGCTCAAGAAAGATTGTTAGCCTCTGCAAAGCGAAGAGGGAAAAATGTATCTATTCATTTGTTTGGACAGGAAGTTCAACCAGAAACGTATGCTATCTGTAAGGCAGATATGTTGTTAAAAGGGAATGGAGAACAAGCTGAACATATCGCATATGGTTCTACACTTTCAGCCGATGGCAATGCAACTCGACAGTTTGACTTTATGTTGGCAAATCCGCCATATGGCAAGAGTTGGAAATCCGATGCTGAGAAAATGGGTGGAAAAAAAGATATTCTTGACAGCAGATTTAATGCTTATCTCGAAGATGGAACCCCATTACAAATGTTACCGAAAGTCAGCGATGGGCAGCTCCTGTTCTTGCTGAATAATGTTGCAAAAATGAAATCAAATACGCCTCTTGGTAGTCGAATCGCTGAAGTTCATAATGGTTCTTCTTTGTTTACTGGTGATGCAGGTAGCGGAGAAAGTAACGCAAGAAGATACTTGTTTGAGAATGATTTGGTAGAAGCTATTATTGCGTTGCCAGAAGGAATGTTTTACAACACACCTCTCGGAACGTTTATTTGGGTTCTCTCAAACAAAAAAGCTCCTAACCGAAAAGGAAAGGTTCAACTGATTAATGCTACGGAAATGAAACAGTCTATGTGGAAAAACATGGGGAAAAAGAATTCTAAAATTACAGCTGAACATAGGAGAGAAATCATCAGGATGTTCACTGATATGGAAGAAAGTGATGTTAGCAAAGTGTTTGACAATGAGGAGTTCGGCCATTGGAGAATCACTATTTTGCAGCCTGAACTTGATAGTAATGGCTATCCTAAAAAGGACAAAAAAGGGCGAAAAATTGCGGATAAGAATAAGACTGATGTCGCAATTGTTCCTTTCACCTATCCAGATGGAGTACAGGGTTATATGGAAACAGAAGTACTTCCATACTGTGCTGATGCGTGGGTTGATGAAAAGAAAACCAAAATTGGTTATGAGCTTACTTTTACGAAGTATTTCTTTGAACCGAGGAAGATTCGTAATATAGAGGCTATTGCTTCTGATATCAAGAATCTTGAAGCACAAATGGCAGGGATTCTAAGTGAGGTGTTATCATGAGTGGATTTGAAAAATATGAAAAATATAAAGAAACTGGAATAAGCTGGATTCCTTATATTCCAGAACACTGGGAGATGAAAAAGATTAATGACTTGTTCATTGAACGTTCAGAAAAATGTTCTGCATTAGAATATATGCCGCTTTCGGTGACAAAATTTGGTGTGGTTCCACAGTTAGATACTGCTGCTAAATCCAAAGATAGTGAGAATAGAAAAAAAGTTCTTACGGGTGATTTTGTCATAAACAGTCGATCTGACCGAAGGGGTTCTAGTGGATTCTCAAAATACGATGGGTCTGTTTCGCTGATAAACATTATATTGTGTCCGAGAAAGAATACCTCACTTTACTATCATTATTTATTAAGAAGTCACACTTTTATAGAAGAGTTTTATCGCAATGGACGAGGCATAGTTGCTGACCTATGGACAACTCGCTACAGTGAAATGAAAAATATATATGTTCCAGTTCCGCCTATTGATGAACAGAATCAAATCCTAGAGTTTTTGAGATGGAAGATTTCTGTTTTTAATGGCCTTATACCAGAAAAGGCTATAACTAAAGGCAATATTATCGCTTCTAGCCAATCTCTATTAGCACGTGAAATGATGCTCATAGATGAATATAGAACAAGCCTTATTTCTGCTACGGTTACAGGACAGATTGACGTTCGAAATATCGTGATTCCAGAATATGTCTATATCGAAGAAGAAGAGGCAGAAGCCGATGAAGAAATGGTGCCAGAGGAGGTATAAGCTATGGCTTTTACAAATACAAAAGAAAGCGGTCTTGAAGCCCTAATTGTGGAGTGGCTTGTCGAGCAGAATGGCTATGAGCAAGGTACCAACGCGGACTACAATCGTGATTATGCAATTGATGAAACTCGTTTGTTCCACTTTCTTCAGGACACTCAGCCTGATTCTTTAGAGAAGCTTGGCATATTTAAATCTGATGTTAAAAAGAATCAGTTCTTAAACAGGCTGCAGGGCGAGATTGCTAAAAGAGGCATTATTGATGTGCTTCGCAACGGCGTGAAGGTTTATCCTGCCAATTTGATTATGTTCTATCTGACACCAACTGAGAATAATGTCAAGGCCAAGGAAATGTATGAAAAGAATATTTTCAGCGTAACAAGGCAGTTGATGTATTCTAACGATTCTACGAGACTTGCGCTAGATATGTGTATATTCATTAATGGCCTTCCAGTTATCACATTTGAATTAAAGAATCAGCTTACGAAGCAGGACGTTGATGATGCTGTTCAGCAGTATAAAAATGACCGCGACCCAAGAGAGCTTTTGTTCCAATTTAAGCGTTGTATGGTTCATTTTGCGGTGGATGATGCAAGGGTGAAATTCTGTACAAAACTTGATGGTAAGGGTAGCTGGTTCCTTCCTTTTGATAAAGGATACAATGATGGCGCTGGTAATCCGCCTAATCCAAACGGAATTATGACTGATTATTTGTGGAAGGATATCCTCACAAAACATAAGCTAAGTCGAATTGTCGAGAACTATGCACAGGTTGTTGTTGAAGAAGACCCTGAAACAAAGAAAAAGAGTGTTAAGCAGATATTCCCTCGTTACCATCAGTTAGATGTTGTAGAAAAACTTCTTGCTGATGTAAAGGAAAATGGTATCGGAAAGAGATATTTGATTCAACACAGTGCTGGTTCAGGAAAGTCAAATTCTATTTCTTGGCTTGCACATCAGTTGATTGGTCTTGAAGAGAATGGACATCCAATGCTGGATTCTGTTTTGGTTGTAACTGACAGAAGAATTCTCGATAAACAGATTAGAGATAATATAAAACAGTTCATGCAGGTAGCTAATACTGTTGCATGGGCAGAACATTCCGGTGATTTAAGAGATGCTATTAAAGATGGCAAAAGAATCATTATCACCACTATAGAAAAATTTCCTTATGTTGTTCCGGACATTGGAGCAAAGCATAAGGATAATAAGTTTGCAGTTATTATAGATGAAGCGCATTCAGGTCAGAGTGGTAGAAACTCTGCTCAGATGAACTTGGCTCTTTCTGGCCTTGCTTCTGAAGATGAAATGGATAATGAAGATAAAATCAATGCGATGATGGAAGGTAGAAAGCTGCTTACAAACGCTAGTTATTTTGCTTTTACTGCAACTCCTAAGAATAAGACGTTAGAAACATTCGGTGTTCCTTATCCTGATGGAGATGAAGTTAAACATCATCCATATCATTCATACACAATGAAGCAGGCTATTCAGGAAGGATTTATTCTTGATGTGCTGAAATATTATACACCTATTTCCAGCTATTATAAGCTTATGAAAACTGTGCAGGATGACCCTATGTTTGATAAGAAGCGTGCACAGAAGAAGCTGAGAGCATTCGTTGAAAGCGATAGTTATACAATTGCTCAAAAAGCAGAAATGATGGTAGAGCATTTCCATGAGCAGGTAATCGCGAAAGGAAAAATCGGTGGACAGGCACGTGCTATGGTAGTTACTTCAAGTATTCCACGTTGTATTGAGTATTACTATGCTTTAAATAAGTGTCTTGCGGCAAGGCATAGTCCGTATAAGACTATTGTTGCGTTCTCAGGTGAACATAAGTATCAGGGACAGGAACCGGCATTGACATCAGCTGCAATGAATGGTTTTCCAGATGCAAAGATTCCTAAAATGCTGAAAACAGACCCTTATCGTATTTTGGTAGTGGCTGATATGTTCCAGACGGGTTTTGATGAGCCATTGCTTCATACCATGTATGTGGATAAGATGCTTTATGATATCAAAGCTGTTCAGACCTTATCTAGATTGAACAGATGTCATCCGATGAAGCATGATACCTTTGTATTGGACTTTGCAAATAAGCCGGCAATGATTGAGCAGTCATTCTCTAGATATTATAGAACCACATTGCTTTCTGGAGAGACTGACCCTAACAAGTTGTATGACCTTGTTGCAACTATGGAAGAGTATCAGGTTTATTCAACAGACCATGTTGAGAAACTGGTTGACCTATATTTGAATGGCGCTGAAAGAGATAGACTTGACCCAATTCTTGATACGTGCACAGCGGTATATAAGAATTTGGATACCGAAGAACAGATTAAGTTTAAGAGTTCAGCAAAGGCTTTTTGTCGTACTTATGGATTCTTAGGTGCAATCCTTCCTTATGGAGATGCTGATTGGGAAAAGCTTTCTATATTCTTGAATCTTTTGATTCCAAGGCTTCCTTCGCCTAGAGATGATGATTTCTCAGAAGGAATCCTTGATGTTATTGACCTTGATAGTTATCGCCTTGAAGCACAAGAATCAATGTCCATCAAGCTAGAAGATGCAGATGCAGAAGTTGCGCCTGTTCCAGCTGGTAGCGCAGGTCATATCGTTAATCCTGAAATGGATTTACTGTCTATTATCCTGAATGATTTCAATGATATGTTCGGAAACATTGACTGGAAGGAACCAGATAATGTTCGTAGACAGATTATTGCTATTCCGGATATGGTTGCAAAAGATGAGAAGTATCAAAATGCAATGAAGAATTCAGACAAGCAAAATGCTCGAATGGAAAGTGAACGTGCATTGCAGCAGGTTATTTTCTCTGTGATGGCTGATAATATGGAGCTTTTCAAACAGTTCCAAGACAATCCATCTTTCAAGAAATGGTTGTCAGATATGGTATTTAATATGACTTATGAGCCAAATGCAGGAAGTAAGATTGTTAAGTATCCAGAACCATAAACAACAATGAGTATGGTCGCTGAAGATACAGTTCCATACGGTGAGAAAAAATAAAAATCATGAAGGAAGCGCAGTATGAGCGAGGCGTTATCTAAAACATTACATGGCGATTTCGACTCAGTCTTTCACGAAGTTACACAGCCTGAGAAGGTGGCGTGGACGACTGAAGGACAGCTGCGCCTATTTCATTTAAAAATCAGAAATAACAAATTTAACCCGGAAGAGATGAAAACTCCTCTGTATCGAAATATTGGTGAATATGTTTTCTCGCGAGCTAGAATCGAGCGATTCAAAGTAAATGGGGATGCATTTGAGGTAGGTGCTCAAGCAATTAGAGTACTCAATAAAAATGGCGGTTCCGATGTAAAAGGCACGGGTGTTGAGCTTGGTGAAATGCTATTATATTCTTTCTTAGAAGAAAAATTGAATGCTCCTAAGTTAATGAGCCGAGTTGAACTATCCACCGATGCTAAACAATATACAAGCACCTGCGATGGTATACATCTGTTGACGAGTCAGACATCAGGTCTCCCTTATCATCAAGTTGTATTTGGTGCATCAAGTATTGTGGGTGACTTGACATATTCGATTGATGCTGCATTTGACAGCATACTTGAAATTGAAAACAACGAAGACAAAAAACTTCATATGGTCGATAACGTAATATTTGACCGACTTCTAAACGAAATAGTAGTAACAAGGAAAATTTGATATGTTTCCACTAACGACAAGGGTTTAGTTAGCGGAATGGATAAGGGCAGATTATGCCGATAGATATGTTTCCGCAAACAAGCGATATTTGGCTCAAAATACACAGATATGTTGCAATATGGCGACATCAATCAGCACGTATCGAGTCAGGTTGAGTGTGTGTCATTGCTTGTGCGAGCTGATTCATAAGTGAACGATATTTATAATAGGTATTTTTAAAGTAGGAAATTTATGTTAGGAGCAATAGTTGGAGATGTTGTTGGGTCTGTTTATGAATGGAATAATATCAAAACAAAAGATTTTCCATTGTTTAGGGACGATTGTTTTTTCACAGATGATACGGTGATGATCTGTGCTGTCGCAGAAGCCATCATGATTGGTGGATAGAAGGATGACTTCATTGATGCCATGAAGAAGTACGGCAGAATGTATCCAAATGCGGATTACGGAGCTCGATTTAACCGATGGCTTATGACCGAAAACCGTGAACCTTACAATAGTTTCGGGAATGGTTCTGCGATGCGTGTTTCTCCGTGCGCTTGGAGGTTGGATGCCACAACAGGTGTGTGGCCGTCTGAGGGGAGACGTCTTGCTCAACTTTCTGCAGAGGTGACGCACAACCATCCAGAAGGAATCAAAGGAGCTATGGCAACGGCGGATGCGATCTTTATGTGCCGTTACTTCTTTGGTGGTTATGCTAGTGATAAAGGGGAACCAAATAGTGATAACCCTGAAGAGATTAAAAGACTCATCAAGGAACACATCGAGAAGGAGTATGGATATGACCTTTCTAAAACGCTAGATGAAATTCGCCCTACGTATCGTTTCAATGAAACGTGCCAGGGTACGGTTCCTCAGGCTATCGTTGCCTTTTTGGAAAGTACAGATTTTGAAGATGCGATTCGAAATGCGATTTCTCTTGGCGGGGACAGTGATACTCTTGCTGCAATCACAGGAAGTATAGCAGAGGCAGCCTATGGGATTCCTGAGTGGATTCAGGACAAGGTTTATACCTGTCTAGATGAGCCTTTGAAAGATGTACTCAGACGATGGGAAAAGGAAGTTGGCTGAATTTATAGAAATAAGGCTATCGATCGGTAATATTTAAATTTCTAAGACCAGATGGAGGTGAAACAAGTGATTCATCATAGTCGTTTAAAAAAAGTAAATGAAAATTGTTTAATTGACAATCATAACCAATCCGATAAGGGGGTTGAAAATATAGATGCAAAAAAAGACACTTTAAACGATTGCTATCAATCTCAAAAAATCAACATGGTTTGCCTATCGAAAAAAGGGCAAAGAAATCCGGATTGAAGTAAGTGATGAAAAGAATCTTCAAAGTTCCTACTTAGATTTGGAAGACAGCTTTCTTGGCTCTGAGGTAACTTTTAAGAGATTTTCTGATAATAATAGAATCATCGTTTCATTGACAGCGGGACAGGATGATTCACAGGACTAGGTTGCCAAGATGGTAGGAGAGGTTGTCGATATTCGGAAGATTGAGCAAGCGACTTGATGAGGGGTGCTGATTTTTAGTGTTTAGTAGTCTTGAAAGTGGTATAATAGGAAAAATATAGCTGTTTTGTGAGGAGATTAGTAACATGTCATATATTAGTGACTTATCAAATAAACTAAAGAGATTTTTAAATAGAAATTCTTCAAATAGGAAACCAATAGATATAGACGATGATTCTAATTCTATGGACTACGATCCTAGGTTTAATGATAACTTAGTACAAAAAAAGGGATTGTGTTTTAAAGTATACTATGAAAATTGGGAGAATGAGACCTTTGAGTCACTTCTAGAAGTTAATGGTGCTCTTGAGCTGGAGTTGATATTTAAAGATAAAGTTCTATCGAATAGTTTTGGTTTTCGTAATATAGGGGTTGAGGATAGCATCAGTAAAACTGCGGATTATAATTTCAGATATAAAAGTATAGAGGTTGTACCTGAGTATAGAAAAAAGGGAGTTTGTAGTTGCTTACTATTAAAGTCAATTATTGTAGTATTAGAAAGTCTAAGAAATAATAGTGTTGAGTTTTCATTAGTTAATACAGTAAAAATAGAAATTGATGATAAATTTTCGATTTATAATTCTATCTTAACTGGGTTAATACCTGAGAAGAATATCCAATATAAAGTATTTGAAGTAGAAAACCGAGAAGAAGATTTAAACCAATTGAGAGAGATGTATAGCAAAAAGCTAGAAGAATTATGTGAAAAGTTAATTTAGTTAAGTTCAATGGTATGATTTAGAGCATGTATTATCGGAAATCCACCCCAGAAGAAAAGTATCACAGTTTTTATAATTTCCAAAAAATGGCATAATATAGTCGAGTTATAGAAGAAGTTTACCATGAACTTACATGATTTACATTTTTACAAGCAACTATTGCTGCCTTTTCTAATGAGGTAGTATCATTGATAGTACGAGCTGAGAAGTAAATTTGAGTAATGTTGTAAAGTTTAAATGGAGAATTACCGATGGTTATATTGGAATTGTATCAAAGTGATTACTCAAAGGATTTAGTCGCGTTTGATTCTTTAGAAGAAGGAAAAGCTTTTGTAGCTCAAATCCCGGGGTATACTTTAGAAAACGAAGATGATTTTGAAGTGGAGTATTTTAGTCCTAAAAATCTACCGGATTATATAGAAATTGTCTTTAATGGAAATATTGTCCCTTTATCTAGATTTTCGTTTGCCCCTGAAGAAAATGTCGAGATTATTTGGAAAGAAATTTCGAATCTATCCGTTAAAAACGATAAAGTGGTCGAAGGAGCTACAAAAGTCGATGCTTATGTAGTGAAGAACGATGAAGTGAAAGCCTATATCGAAGCCAGAGAAGCAAACTTCCGAAAGGCAAAAGCTTTCTTAGAAAGTAAGGGTTATGAAGTTGATAGAAGCTATTTTGGAAGTGAAGATGGCGAAGCGAGTGTCTACAGAAAAAAAGACGCCGAAGATTGGCATTTCTTGTGTCACTTAGACCCATCATTTTTAGAGATTGAAGATGTAAAAACATTTGTTAAGGAAATGATGGAAGATAGCTTGTGAAAACTTTAAGAGAATGACCGAGGCAATGTTTCGGTCATTCTCAACTGCTGAGTGTATTTTCCTGCTAGATTTCTGTCAATATCCTAGATATAGTTTTGGAGAATAATGATTGACAATACAAATAACACCCCACAAGTTATAACTTGTGGGGCATTTTCTTATATGAGTTCTTCACTTACAAAATAACGTCTGTTTTTTCGACTTTATAGAGGGCTATTCCCATAATTAGGGTCAAGACGAGAAGAATTAAAACAGCAGGGGTCCAAGAGTTAAAGAGTTGTTTGCTTGAACCGAACAAGACTGGACCAAGGGCTGCAAAGATATAGCCTCCGGTTTGGGATAACCCTGATAGTTGGGCTGTTTTTTCAGGAGAGCTAGCCTTCATTGAAAAGACAACCATCATGTAAGGGAATAGGACACTAGCAGAACTTCCGATTAAGAGGTTAAGGACCAACCAATAAACAAAGCTGTTGGTATTAACCAAAAGCATGGCAACTCCGACTAATCCCGCTAGGATAGTGGTTACTAGCATCAAATGACGGTTGCGATCAGAAAGTTTCGTGATTAGGCTAGGAACAATCATAGAGAAGGGAATACTAGTCAGTGTGAAAACCGAAGCTAGAATTCCGGCATTGGCTTCGCCGACACCGGCTTGTGTAGCCATGGTTGGAAGCCAAGTGATAGTGGTATAGAAGAAGAGTGCCTGTAATCCAACGAAAATAATGATGGCCCAGACCTTGCCACTCTTATACCAGCTGCCTGAATTTTCGCTAGTAGAAGTACCTTGTTCCAAGTAATGATTGTGACGTACATTAGGAAGCCAAATCACAAGAGCCAAGGCACAGACTGCTGTCAATACCCAGACCAAACCTTGCCATGAGGCTGCCTTAGTGATTGGAACGGCTACCGATGAAGCCACGGCTGTGGACAAGACCCAAAACACCTTTTGC
>OBVT01000188.1_pt1 | contig 18673 bp, 16 predicted proteins | sample 1476231 | NCBI WGS metagenome assembly OBVT01 (sample SAMEA2580031, study PRJEB22360) | human gut metagenome | reverse complement strand
CCAAGATACAGCGGAAGCTATCGCTAAACGTCTCGGTATCATCGATCCAAATGACACAGAAGATCACGTCTTTACAGGAGCTGAGTTGAATGAACTCTCTGATGAAGAATTCCAAAAGGTCTTCAAACAATACTCTGTTTATGCTCGTGTATCACCTGAACACAAGGTTCGGATCGTAAAAGCATGGCAAAAAGAAGGTAAAGTTGTTGCCATGACAGGTGACGGAGTCAACGATGCGCCATCACTTAAGACAGCTGATATCGGTATCGGTATGGGGATCACTGGTACAGAAGTTTCTAAGGGAGCTTCAGACATGGTCCTTGCAGATGATAACTTTGCAACCATTATCGTAGCGGTAGAAGAAGGACGTAAGGTCTTCTCAAATATCCAAAAATCTATCCAATACCTCTTGTCTGCCAATATGGCTGAAGTCTTCACCATCTTCTTTGCAACTCTCTTTGGATGGGATGTTCTTCAACCAGTACATCTTCTCTGGATTAACCTGGTTACCGATACTCTTCCAGCCATCGCTCTTGGTGTGGAACCAGCTGAGCCAGGTGTCATGACCCACAAACCTCGTGGACGTAAATCCAACTTCTTTGATGGCGGAGTCTTCGGAGCTATTCTTTATCAAGGTGTCTTCCAAACCATGCTGGTTCTTGGTGTTTATGGCTGGGCCTTACTCTATCCAGAACATGCGACTCGTGCCGAAATCCATGCAGACGCTTTGACCATGGCCTTTGCAACTCTTGGTTTGATCCAATTGCTCCATGCCTTTAACGTTAAATCGGTTTACCAATCCATCTTTAAAGTGGGACTCTTCAAGAACAAGACCTTTAACTGGTCGATTCCAGTTGCCTTTGTTCTCTTGATGGCGACCATCATTGTCCCTGGATTTAACAAACTCTTCCATGTGTCTCATTTAAGCTTGACACAATGGTTAGCTGTTATGATTGGTTCGCTCTTGATTGTTGTTCTCGTTGAGATTGTCAAAGCCGTTCAACGTGCACTTGGAAAAGATAAAAATGCCATTTAAGCATAAAAAAAGTCATCTTCGGATGGCTTTTTTTGCGGGCAAAATAGACTGGGCATATTTCTTGAGGTACGTGTGGATTTTTGATAAACTAGTCAACAGTTTGAAGAAAGGAAACTTAGTTATGAAAAAGTTTTTTGCTGAAGTAATCGGCACATTTATGCTTGTCTTTATCGGGACTGGCGCAGTTGTTTTTGGAAATGGGACAGAAGGTCTGGGACATTTAGGAATTGCCTTGGCATTCGGTTTATCCATTGTTGCAGCAGCTTACTCAATTGGGACTGTTTCTGGTGCCCACTTGAACCCGGCTGTTTCGATTGCCATGTTTGTAAACAAACGCTTGTCATCTAAAGACTTGATTAATTATATTGCAGCGCAAGTAGTGGGGGCGGTTCTCGCATCTGCAACAGTACTCTTCCTCTTGTCAAATTCAGGTATGTCAACAGCTAGTCTTGGTGAAAATGCCTTGGCTAAAGGAGTGACTCCATTTGGCGGATTCTTGTTTGAAGTAATTGCTTCCTTTATCTTTATTTTGGTCATCATGACAGTGACATCAGCTACCAAAGGTAATGGCAAGATCGCTGGTCTTGTGATCGGTTTGAGCTTGACTTTGATTATTCTTGTTGGTTTGAACATAACAGGACTTTCCGTTAACCCAGCTCGTAGCTTGGCGCCTGCCCTTTTTGTTGGTGGTGCGGCTCTTCAACAAATTTGGATCTTTATCTTGGCTCCAATTGTCGGTGGTATTCTGGCTGCAATCGTTGCAAAAAATCTCTTGGATACAGAAGAGTAAAAAATTGGTTCCAGAGGGACCAATTTTTTTATAGTTCAAGGATCGTCATGGCTTGAGAAAATTCATGAGCGAGCTGTTTTTTCTTGTATGCTTTAAATTCGGGGAGGTCTTTGATTCTGCGATAGCGTTTGTAGGGATCGTATCGTTTTGGAAAATCATATTCAGGAAAAGCTTCGAAAAATTGTTTGCAAAGCTCCCATTCTCGGACATAGCCTAAAGGTCTAGCATGATAGGTGATGTTGTCAATGGTTGTTGCTGGCATTCGATGGTGGCTATGACCAAAAATCACCTCTTTGACAGGATATTGTCTAAACAGTTCATGAAAGGCTTGGCTCCCTAGAAAAGCATTAAAGCGTTCAAAATAAGGGTGGCGCATAAGAAAATGACTATGAGGCACAAAGTGCATGGCGATGATCAGGGGTTGGTCTACTCGCATGAGCTCTTGTTCCAGCTCTTGCAACAGACGTTGGGTAATGGCTGGATCAGATCCCATTCGTTGGAGGCGTCTGTCAAACCAAAATAGATTTTTGGTTTGGAGATGTTTTTGGGGAGAGATAGTAGGAACAAAACTGTAGTCATACCAGCCCGAAAAGGCAAGAAGCGTATGATTGGAGAAGGGAATCTTTTGAAATTCAAAAGGTCTCATGGCTTCTTCTGATAGGCCTAGCATATCATGATTTCCTAGGCTAAAGGTCACTGGAAGGTGACATTGAAGTTGGTCTAAAAATTCCTGTGACGTCTTTTCAAAGCCGTTGGCAATATCTCCTGCAATATGGAGATGTTGAATTTTTTTGTCCTTGAAAAGAGTGATCAGGGTCTCTAATTCTTCTTTGCCGAAGTTGTTTGAATCAATATGTAAATCGGACATAAAAGCTACTGTTGTCATGCTACCAGTCTAGCATAAGAGGATCTTTTTTTCTAACAATTAGGTTACAAATGAATAGAAAAAATGCTGAAAATCAGCTGGCTTGGCAGTGGTCAACCAGTAGATCCAATATTGAAAGGTGGGCAAATAGTGAAGGTTATGATATAATAGACTAGATACATAGAAAGAGGTACTTATGGACATTTCAGAAATTCGTCAAAAAATTGACGCAAATCGTGAAAAATTAGCTTCTTTCAGGGGGTCTCTTTGACTTAGAGGCATTGGAAGAAGAAATTGCCATTTTAGAAAATAAAATGACAGAACCTGATTTTTGGGATGATAACATTGCTGCGCAAAAGACATCTCAAGAATTAAATGAACTCAAGCAGACCTATGAAAATTTCCATCAAATGGTGGATCTCTTTGATGAGTCAGAAATCTTACTGGACTTTTTGGCAGAAGACGATTCGGTCAAGGAAGAATTGATCGAGAAGTTGGAGGAGCTGGATAAACGTATGACCAGCTATGAGATGACCTTGCTATTGTCTGAACCCTATGACAATAATAATGCCATCCTAGAAATCCACCCAGGTTCAGGAGGAACAGAAGCTCAGGATTGGGGCGACATGCTTCTTCGGATGTATACTCGTTTTGGAAATGCCCACGGCTTTAAAGTTGAAGTCTTGGACTATCAGGCTGGGGATGAGGCTGGAATCAAGTCTGTAACCCTATCCTTTGAAGGGCCACATGCATACGGTCTTCTGAAATCTGAAATGGGGGTACACCGTTTGGTTCGGATCTCTCCATTTGACTCCGCTAAACGTCGTCATACCTCCTTTACATCTGTTGAGGTCATGCCCGAATTAGACGATACTATCGAAGTCGAAGTTCGTGATGATGATATCAAGATGGACACCTTCCGCTCTGGTGGAGCTGGTGGACAAAACGTCAACAAGGTTTCTACAGGGGTGCGCTTGACCCACATTCCGACAGGGATTGTAGTGGCATCCACCGTGGATCGGACCCAATACGGGAACCGTGATCGTGCGATGAAGATGTTGCAAGCTAAACTCTACCAATTAGAGCAAGAGAAAAAAGCAGCAGAAGTGGACTCTCTAAAAGGGGATAAAAAAGAAATCACCTGGGGAAGTCAAATCCGCTCCTATGTTTTTACCCCTTATACCATGGTTAAGGATCACCGGACCAACTACGAAGTAGCGCAGGTGGACAAGGTGATGGATGGAGATATCGATGGGTTTATCGATGCCTACCTTAAATGGCGTCTCCAATAACCTCGAGGGAATCAACCAGAAAAGAATGAAAGGAATTTCATTACATGTCAATGATTGAAATGAAAGATGTTGTCAAAAAGTATGACAACGGGACAACGGCCCTTCGCGGGGTCTCTGTCCAAATTGAACCAGGAGAATTTGCCTACATCGTAGGACCTTCTGGTGCAGGGAAGTCGACCTTTATTCGACTTTTATACCGTGAAGTCAAACACGATAAAGGAAGTTTGAAAGTAGCTGATTTTGATTTGGATAAAATCAAAAAACGCGATATTCCTATGTTGCGACGCAATGTGGGAGTGGTCTTCCAAGATTATAAATTGCTTCCAAAGAAAACCGTTTATGAAAATATTGCTTACGCAATGCAAGTTATCGGTGAGCGCCGTCGCAATATTAAAAAGCGTGTGATGGAAGTTTTGGATCTTGTCGGATTGAAACACAAGGTCCGCTCATTCCCGAATGAATTGTCCGGTGGGGAGCAACAACGGATTGCGATTGCTCGTGCGATCGTCAACAATCCGAAAGTCTTGATTGCGGATGAGCCAACGGGGAACTTGGACCCAGATAATTCATGGGAAATCATGAATCTTTTGGAGCGGATTAATCTGCAAGGGACCACAGTATTGATGGCGACTCACAATAGCCAGATTGTAAATACTTTACGTCACCGTGTCATCGCGATTGAAAATGGTCGTGTAGTGCGTGATGAAGCGGAAGGAGAGTACGGATACGATGATTAGAAGATTTTTCCGACACTTAATCGAATCGCTTAAAAGCTTGAAACGAAATGGTTGGATGACGATGGCAGCGGTCAGCTCGGTTATGATTACCCTTAGCTTGGTTGCTATTTTCGCCTCTGTGATTGCCAATACCATTAAGCTTTCAGATGATATTCAAAATAGTGTGCGGGTTGTAGTATACATGCGCAAGGATATTCAAGATCAGAGCGAGCAGATTGAAAAAGACGGTCAAACCGTGACCAATGAAAACTACCATAAGGTCTATGATGCTCTGACAGCCATGAAGCATGTCGATAAGGTTGATTTTTCTAGCAAGGAAGAACAGTATGATAAACTGATCAAAACGGCTGGGAACAACTGGAAGATTTTTGATGGAGATGCCAATCCTCTCTATGATGCGTATTATGTAGAGACAACAGCTCCTAAATATGTGAAGCAAGTCTCAGCAGATGCCAAAAAAATTGAAGGGGTCTCTGAGGTTAAAGATGGTGGGGTCGATACCCAACGCTTGTTTGCTCTTGGAACCTTCATCCGAAACTGGGGCTTGATTGGTGTAGCTTTATTGATCTTCATCGCGGTCTTCTTGATTTCGAATACCATTCGGATTACCATCATTTCACGTAGTCGTGAGATTAAGATTATGCGACTGGTAGGAGCAAAAAATGGTTATATTCGTGCACCATTCCTTTTAGAAGGTGCTTGGATCGGTCTCTTGGGAGCCTTGGTTCCTTCAGCTTTGGTCTTTTATGTTTATAATGTTGTCTATACATCTATGAACAATAACTTGGCAGATCAAAACTTGTATCTCTATAGCCCTCATCTCTTGGTACCGATCATGGTCGGTGGCCTCTTTGGATTAGGAATTTTGATTGGGGCGATTGGTTCTTCAATCTCCATGAGACGTTTTCTTAAGATATAATAAAAAAGCAAGTGCGAACTTGCTTTTTTTGTCTACTTTTATGAGGACAGGAAGGATGATAAGGACTCTTTAGGATTGTCTAAAGAAGGGATTGAACATCTTCTCGTGACCAATAGAAGTTTCAGGGCCATGACCGGGATAGACAGTGTAGGAAGATGGAAGGGTAAAGAGCTCTTCTCTGATACTGCTAAGTAACTGTGTCGCGTTCCCTGTTGGAAGATCGGTCCGTCCAATGGTTTCGCGAAAAAGGGCATCACCGGATAGTACCAGGTGATCCTCAGGAAAGACGATGGAAACCCCTCCTGCAGAGTGGCCTGGTGTCTCCAGAACATAAAAGTGGAAATCAGCTATTTGGTAATCGGAGCGAATGTCATAAAGGAAGTCGGCCTCCTTGCATACAACATCTTCTAAATCCGCATGACGATCCAAACCAGATAAATTATCGACAGGAGAAGACAACCAACTGGCTTCTGCTGAATGGACATAAACAGGTGGGAAATGATAGGTCTGACGAACCTTTTCAAGACTCATAATGTGATCGTAATGCGTATGAGTTAAAAGAATTGCTACGATGGGTTTTCCGATGCGATCCAATTGTTTTTGAATAGTCGCCCAGTCGCTCCCTGGATCGACAAGAATGAGGGAGTGTTCATTTTCAAGGTAGTAGGTGTTTTCATAAGCTACAGGATTAACGGTACGATAGATTTTCATAAGGACTCCTTTCTAGAATAGTGTATCAAATTGCGAGGAAAATAACAGGATTGAAGTCAGCATGAAAGGAGAAAAAAATCTGCAGAGCTTGCTCAAACGTGATATAATTTTAAGTATTATGACAAGACAGAAACGGAAATATGCCATTGTGGATCTGGAAGCGACCAGTGCTGGAAGCAATGCTAAGATCATTCAGGTTGGGATTGTCATCATCGAAGATGGGAGGATTAGGCAATCCTATGAGACGGATGTGAATCCCCATGAACGATTGGATGAGCATATCAAACAATTGACTGGCCTGACAGATGCTCGCTTGAAAAAAGCACCAGAGTTTGCACAAGTGGCAAAAGAAATTTTTGAATTAATAGAAGATGCCGTCTTTGTGGCCCATAATGTCAAATTTGATGCGAATTTATTGGCAGAAGCCCTTTTTTGGGAAGGATTTGAGCTAACGACTCCTCGGATTGATACGGTTGAATTGTCTCAAATTTTCTATCCGACTTTAGAACGCTACAATTTAGGAGCGCTTGCAGCTGAACTGGAAATTGAGTTACACCATGCTCACTCCGCTTTAGCGGATGCTATGGCAACAGCCCAGCTGCTGTTGAAATTGAGAGAGAAAATTGCGAACTTGCCAAGAGGATTGATCGAAAAACTTCTTTCGATGGCAGATTGTTTGATTTATGAATCACGACTCTTAATAGAAGATGCGCTTGAAGACAGTAGCCTTTTTTTACCAGCTCATTTAGTAGAAGTTCATGGTCTCTATCTGCGAAAGCCACAGCAGTTTTTAGAAAGTCGGCATTTATCTAAACAGTTTGAACTCAATATGCAGCTGTTGGGAATGGAAGCTTATCCGGAGCAGAGAGAATTTGTTGCCTATATCGAGGATAGTTTGCAACAGCCACTTCCTAGTTTTATTGAAGCGCCAACGGGTATCGGGAAGACCTATGCCTATCTATTAACGCTTTTGGCAAAAACCTCCAAGCGCATTCTTGTCAGTGTTCCCACTAAAATTCTTCAGGATCAAATTATGAAGAAGGAAGGAAAGACCATCCAAGATCTTTTCCAAATTCCCTTTCATAGCCTGAAAAGTCCCAAGGATTACATCCAACTTGATAAATTTTATGAGGCCTTACAGAGTGAGTCAGATAATGGGATGATTCGACGCTTTAAAATGCAACTGTTGGTTTGGCTGACCATGACGGAAACGGGAGAGTTCAGTGAAATTGGCCAACTCTATCGTCATCTTCATTTTGTAGCTGAAATATGCCACGATGGCCAATTGTCGAAGCGTTCACTTTTTTATCAGGAAGATTTTTGGCGCCTCGGCCAGGAAAAAGTGAAAACCAGCCGGGTAATTCTGACCAATCATGCCTATCTGTTAACTCGTCTAGAGGATGATAAGAGTCTACTTCAAGAATCTGTTCTGGTAGTGGATGAAGCGCAAAAACTCTTCTTTGCTTTAGAGCAGTTTTCACAGAGAGAAGAAACCTTGCAATCTCTTCTTCTAGGCTTGCAACACGCCATCGAAGAGGAGAAAGATCTTCTGCAACGGCGTTTGCTGGAAAGTATTCAATTTGAATTAAATGCCTGCTCTAAGGAAGTTGTACAAGGAAAAACAGCAATCTTATCAGATCAAACAGTGGCAAAAATTCGACAGGATGTCTCAGAATTAAAAAACGAATCTCTAGAGAATCTAAGGGAATTGTTTGATGAGCGCTACCAGACCTTTTGGATGGACAAGGAAGTGGTCGAAAGCCACCAGATTCTTCGTCTCCATGGAGGAGTTGAGGACTTGCTATCCTTTAAGGAGTTTGTGCCTGAAGAAGTACCCGTGCTCTTTGTATCAGCGACGATCGCTATTAGTAAAAAAGTGCATTTACCTGCTCTTTTAGGATACCAAGAGCAGCAGATCTACCGGGTGCCAATAGCAGTCAAACAACACCAGGAATTATTGGTGCTGATAGATTTTCCAGATGTCGTTTCTTTATCTTCCGTGGAGTATGCAGGAGAGATTTGTCAGCTCATCGATGAACTCCTTCCTCTAAGAAAACCAATTTTTCTTTTGTTTACCTCAAAAGAATTGTTACTGGAGACGTCAAACGCCTTGAAGTTTCCTCATTTGGCCCAGTATCGAAATGGCGATGCAGCTAATATTAAGCGACGATTTGACCGAGGAGAAAGCTCTATTTTATTGGGAACAGGAAGCTTCTGGGAGGGAGTCGATTTTTCCCAACAAAAAGAAGTGATTCAAATCATCACGCGCCTTCCTTTTGATAACCCTAAAGATTATATGGTTCAAAAGCTGAATACCCAACTCAGAGAACAGGGGAAAAATCCCTTTTATGACTATAGTCTTCCAGTCGCAATTTTAAGGCTCAAACAGGCTATTGGGAGAACCAGCCGTTTTCAAGACCAGGAATCGTTGGTCCTCTTATTGGATCAGCGGGTGGTGACCAAACGATATGGAAAACAAATTTTAGATGGCTTGCAGCAAGTGTTGCCCCTTCACACGACAGTGAGAGAGCGGCTTGTTGAGCAAGCAGCTGACTTTTTTGAAAGGAATTGAGAGAATGAAAAATAAAGGATTTGGACTTGCAATTGCATTTGTACTGGCTCTTTGTGCCATGTTATTGGGAACTTTCTTTCCCATCATTGGCTCCAGTGTCTTTGCTTTGATTTTAGGAATTGTCCTCAATGAATTAGTAGATTTGCCAGAGAATTCACGACCAGGACTGAACTGGTCCGGTAAGAAATTATTGCAGTATTCGATTATCTTCATGGGATTTAGCTTGCCGATTGCGACGGTTGCCTCTACAGGCTTGTCTTCTTTGAAGATTAGTCTGCCAACGATAACAGTTGCCTTTCTTGCAGCGATGATCTTTGGGAAAGTCTTCCATCTGAAATCTCACCTACGGACCTTAATTGGATTTGGAACGGCTATTTGTGGTGGATCTGCTATCGCAGCAGCTGCGCCGATCATTGAAGCAGACGAAGAGGAAATTGCCTTATCTATGTCAACCATCTTTTTCTTCAACATTTTGGCTGTCTTTATCTTTCCAGTATTAGGGCATGTATGGCATATGTCTAATTTTCAATTTGGCCTCTGGTCAGGAACAGCTATTAACGATACGTCATCAGTTGTAGCAGCAGCATTTTCCTACAGTAAAGCAGCGGGTGAAATGGCGACCATTGTTAAATTGACACGTGCCCTGATGATTGTACCAGTTTGTTTGGGTTTGATCGGTTTAAAATGGTATCGGAGCAAGCAACAAGGAAGAAACAAAGGAATGTTAAAGAAAATTATTCCTTGGTTCATCATTTGGTTTATTGTGGCTTCTATTCTTTCATCTATCGGCTTGGTACCTAAAGTGGTTCTTCCTTACCTAAAGGACCTCTCTCACCTCTTTATGGCCATGGCCTTGGTCGGAATCGGAAGCAAGGTTTCTTGGAAACAGTTCCGTGCAGCAGGAGCAGCCCCCCTTCTAGTAGGGTTGATTGCTTGGTTTTGTGTAGCAGGATCTAGCTTGATTCTACAAATGTTGTTCTATTAATTGATTTGATGATTCTCACAGAAAGGAACGTGAATGAAGAAACATCATTTTTGGACGATTCACCTGGATTATTCGATCATTGGGATTGTCTTCGCCCTTCTCATGATTGGGATTTTATCTGTTTATGTAGCAGTTTCTCATGACTATCCCCAAATGGTGTGGCCTTTTTTAGGGCAGCAATTGGCCTGGATTGGTGTGGGATGCGTCATTTGCCTGATTGTGACGATTTTTAGCACGAAATTTCTTTGGAAAATCACTCCCTTTCTTTACCTGCTTGGCCTGGCCTTGATGGTTCTTCCCCTTGTTTTTTATAATCCCAACTTGGTAGCTTCAACAGGAGCTAAAAACTGGGTGGCTTATGGGAACATCACCTTGTTTCAGCCCTCAGAATTTATGAAGATCCCCTTCATCCTGATGCTGTCACGCTCTATTGTCCGATTTTTGCAAAGAAATAAGGGGCGTGAGCGATTATTACGACAAGATTGGTTTTTGATTCTAGAGTTGACCATCTATACGATTCCGGTCTTTGCCTTATTGGCTCTCCAGCAGGACTTGGGAACGGCCTTAGTATTCTTGGCCATCTTTGCGGGCTTAGTGCTCGTTTCAGGAGTTTCCTGGAAAATTATCTTGCCAGTCATCTTGCTTCTGGCAGGTGGATTAGCAGGCTTTCTCTTCCTCTTTCTTTCAGAAGGGGGGCGAGCTTTTCTGCACCAGCAAGTAGGGATGCCAACCTACCAGATGAACCGTATTTTAGCCTGGTTAAATCCTTTTGACTATGCACAAACCACCACCTACCAGCAGGCACAAGGACAGCTAGTCATTGCCAGTGGTGGCCTCTTTGGTCAAGGCTTTAATGTCTCTAATTTATTGGTTCCCGTACGAGAAAGCGATATGATTTTTACGGTCGTAGCAGAGGACTTTGGATTTGTTGGAGCTCTGGTATTGTTGATTTTATATGTGTCCCTGATTTACCGCATTTTAAAAATTACCCTCCAGTCCAATAACCAATTTTATACCTATATCTCCATCGGATTTATCATGATGCTGGTCTTTCATATTTTTGAAAATGTCGGAGCAGTAACGGGTCTTCTCCCCTTGACGGGGATTCCCCTCCCCTTTATCTCACAAGGTGGGTCCTCTATTATTAGTAATCTGATTGGTATTGGACTGGTCCTTTCAATATATAATCATAGTAGCAAAAAGAAAGAGCCAGAAGATGGGCCTCCAATCCGTAAAAAAGTAGTCCTTAAAAAGGCGCAATAGTAGAAAGAAGGAATGAAAATGAAAAAAGTAGCAACGATTTTAGCAAACGGTTTTGAAGAAATTGAAGCCTTGACCATTGTCGATGTTTTGAGACGGGCTGGGATCGACTGTGACCTCGTTGGGATGGAAGAAACGGTCACAGGTTCTCACCAGATCACAGTGGAAGTCGACCGCCTCTGGAATGGGGACCTGTCAGATTATGATGGAATCTTCTTACCAGGTGGGATGCCAGGAGCTGCGAATTTGCGGGATAATCCGGAATTGATTGCAGCTCTCCAAGAAGAAAGTAGGAAAGGAAAAATCATTTCTGCGATTTGCGCAGCACCAATTGTCTTGGCGCGTGCCGGCCTCTTAAAAGATAAACACTATACGTGTTACGATGGTTTTGAAGAAGAGATTCAAGATGGGCACTATCAGAAAGAAACAGTGGTGAAAGACGGGAATCTCTTGACCAGTCGTGGTCCTTCAACTGCGCTTGCCTTAGCCTATGCCTTGGTAGAGCAATTTGGAGGAGATGCCCAAAGCCTTCGTCAAGGAATGCTCTATCAAGATGTCTTTAGAGATGCTTAACAAAGCTCTTTTGGACACCATATTTTCTGGTGAAAGATCACATTCTATGTCGGAAAATGACTTCTCTTTGATTTAAAATGAAATGACCGTAAAAAATGGCTAAAATCCCCCCTAAATGAGGGTTTTTAGCTTATTTTTTTTGTCCATTTGTGGTATAATATTGACTATGAATTATCATGATTTTATATGGGATCTTGGTGGGACGCTATTGGATAATTACGAAACGTCCACAAATGCCTTTGTAGCGACATTGAAGGACTTTCACATCCAAGCTGATCATGATTCTGTTTATGCAGCATTAAAAATCTCAACACAGGATGCAATTCAAACCTTTGCACCTCATATTTCCAATTTTCGTACGGAATACAAGAAAAAAGAAGCCTTGGGCTTGCAAGAGCCGGTCTTATTTGAGGGAGCAAAAGAGTTACTAGAAGAGATTCAAGCACATGGAGGACGTCATTTTTTGGTATCTCATCGAGATCGCCAAGTTTTGACCCTTATTGATCAGACGGGCATTGCTCCCTTCTTTACTGAGATTGTAACAGCAGACGAGGGCTTTCCTCGCAAGCCAGATCCAACCTCGATGCTCTATTTGAAAGAAAAATATAGCATTCAAGATGGTCTGGTCATTGGAGATCGTCCGATCGATATAGAAGCTGGGAAGACGGCAGGGCTGACAACATATTTATTTGATACCATGCCCCACTTACACCAGTTTATATTTGAATAGAAAAGGGAAATTATGACAGAGGATAAACAGCAAGAAAATCAAGCGCAAGAATATGATGCCAGTCAGATTCAGGTCTTGGAAGGACTAGAAGCCGTTCGCATGCGTCCGGGGATGTATATTGGATCTACCTCAAAAGAAGGTCTCCATCATCTGGTCTGGGAAATTGTAGATAACTCGATTGACGAAGCCTTAGCCGGTTTTGCTAGCCATATTGAAGTTTTCATTGAAAAAGACAATTCTATCACGGTTGTCGATGATGGTCGGGGAATTCCAGTGGATATCCAAGAAAAGACGGGTCGACCTGCCGTAGAAACTGTCTTTACCGTGCTCCACGCGGGAGGAAAATTCGGCGGAGGTGGCTACAAGGTTTCTGGTGGTCTTCACGGGGTAGGGTCATCTGTTGTCAATGCCCTTTCCACATCCCTTGATGTTCGCGTCTATAAAAACGGCAGTATCCATTACCAAGAGTATCGTCGTGGACAAGTTGTGGATGATTTGAAAGTCATCGGTGAGACAGATCGGACAGGGACAACTGTTCACTTTATTCCAGATCCAGAAATCTTTACGGAAACGACTGAGTATGATTTTGAAAAATTAAACAAACGGATTCAAGAATTAGCCTTTTTGAATCGTGGTTTGCGTATTTCCTTGACGGATAAGCGCGAAGGCTTAGAGCAGGAAAAGCATTACCACTACGAAGGTGGGATCTCTAGTTACGTTGAATATATCAATGAAAATAAAGATGTCATCTTTGAAACACCCATCTATACAGATGGCGAAATGGATGATATTACCGTTGAAGTGGCGATGCAATATACTACGGGCTACCATGAAACGGTCATGAGTTTTGCTAATAACATCCATACCCATGAAGGTGGTACCCACGAGCAAGGTTTCCGAACAGCCCTCACTCGTGTCATCAATGATTACGCTAAGAAAAATAAACTCTTAAAAGAAAACGAAGACAATTTAACAGGTGAGGATGTTCGGGAAGGTTTAACAGCAGTGATCTCAGTTAAACATCCAAACCCACAGTTTGAAGGACAAACCAAGACAAAGCTTGGAAATTCAGAAGTTGTAAAAATTACCAATCGACTCTTTAGTGATGCCTTTTCTGATTTCCTTTTGGAAAATCCACAAATCGCTAAGAAAATCGTTGAAAAAGGGATTTTAGCAGCGAAAGCTCGGGTAGCAGCTAAGCGGGCAAGGGAAGTGACCCGTAAGAAATCGGGACTTGAGATTTCTAACCTGCCTGGTAAATTGGCAGACTGTTCTTCAAACAACCCACATGAAACAGAACTCTTCATCGTCGAAGGGGATTCTGCTGGAGGATCTGCTAAATCAGGTCGGAATCGTGAATTTCAGGCAATTCTTCCAATCCGTGGTAAAATTTTGAACGTTGAAAAAGCAAGTATGGACAAGATTCTTGCCAATGAAGAGATCCGTAGTTTATTTACTGCTATGGGAACTGGATTTGGTGCTGAATTTGATGTCACAAAAGCGCGTTATCAAAAATTAGTCATCATGACTGATGCCGATGTCGATGGCGCACATATTCGAACCCTTCTGTTGACCTTGATCTATCGCTATATGAAACCAGTCTTGGAAGCGGGATATGTTTATATTGCGCAACCACCAATCTATGGGGTCAAAGTCGGTAGCGAGATCAAAGAATATATCCAACCTGGTGCCAACCAAGAAGCAGAATTAGCTGCAGCCTTGGAACGCTATTCAGAAGGTCGCTCAAAACCAACCATCCAACGCTACAAAGGTCTTGGGGAAATGGATGATCACCAATTATGGGAAACAACCATGAACCCCGAACACCGCTTGATGGCACGGGTATCAGTAGACGATGCTGCGGAAGCAGATAAGATATTTGATATGTTGATGGGGGACCGCGTGGAACCACGTCGGGAATTTATCGAAGAAAACGCTGAATATAGTACACTCGATGTATAAAATTCAACGAACGCTTCCCATTAATGGATATTTTATGGTATAATTACTAGGATTACGTTCAAGTAATACGATGAAGGAGTTTTTATATGTCTAGTGGACTAATTGTTCTCATCTTTATTGTCGCCCTTATCTTGATTGTAGGATATGTGGTTGCAGTCATTTTGAGAAAACGAAACGAGGCCTTACTGGCAGCGCTGGAAGAACGAAAAGAAAAGTTATATAACCTTCCGGTCAACGATGAAGTTGAGGCCGTAAAAAACATGCATTTGATTGGTCAAAGTCAAATTGCATTTCGTGAATGGAATCAAAAATGGGTAGATTTATCCTTAAATTCATTTGCTGATATTGAAAACAATCTGTTTGAGGCGGAAGGCTACAATAATTCTTTCCGTTTCATGAAGGCTAAACAAGCTATTGACAATATCGAAAGTCAGATCCAGTTGATCGACGAAGATATCAAAGCGATTCGCCAAGCCCTATCTGATCTGGAAGAGCAGGAACAAAAGAATAGCGGTCGTGTGGTTCATGCCTTGGATATGTTTGAGGAACTTCAAAAAGAAGTCACTTCAGATCCAGATCGTTATGGCAGTGCGCTTCCTGAAATTGAAAAACAAATTGGAAATATTCAATCTGAGTTCTCACAATTTGTAACCTTGAATTCTTCAGGTGACCCTGTTGAAGCGGCTGAAATCCTTGATACAGCTGAAAATCATATTGTAGCCTTAAAACAAATTGTTGAGCGTGTGCCAGAAATTGTCACTGCTCTTCAAGCAAAACTTCCTGATCAATTAGAGGATTTGGAAAGTGGCTACCGCAAGCTTTTGGAATCTGGATACCACTTCACTGAAACAGATATTGAATCTCGTTTCCAACAGTTGCATGCTTCCTTGAAGAACAATATGGCAAATGTATCTGCCCTTGAATTGGACAATGCCATTTACGAAAATGAACAAATTCAAGAAGAAATCGATGCATTGTATCACATATTTACTCGTGAAATCGAATCACAAAAAGTCGTGAAGAAGTTAGTGAAACAACTGCCTGGCTATTTGAAACACGCAAAAGATAACAATAGCAACCTTGCAGCAGAAGTGGAACGCCTTAGTAAAACATTCGTCTTGAATGAAAGCTTCAGCCAACAGTTAAAAGAGTTGGAAGCTGAGCTATCTTCACAAGAAAATGTGGTAGAAGATGCCTTGAAAGATTCATCTGAAACACAAAAGGCCTATTCTATTGTAGAAGAAGAATTAGAAGCTATTGAAGCTCGCTTGAAAGAAATCGAAGATGAGCAAATTGGCTTAAGTGATTCCCTTTCAAAAATTGAAAAAGACGATGCCAATGCTCGCCAAAAAGTTAATATCTATGCCAACCGTTTGCATGCCATTAAACGCTATATGGACAAACGAAACTTGCCAGGAATCCCTCAAGAATTCTTGGAATTATTCTTCACAGCAAGCAACAATACAGAGGCTTTGATGGATGAGTTGGAAGGGGATAAAATCAACATCGAATCAACCAATCGTTTGTTAGATATTTTGACCAATGATATGAATGAATTGGAAGAAGCGACTTATCGAATTGTACAAAATGCTACTTTAACGGAGCAGTTGTTGCAATATTCAAATCGCTATCGTTCATTTGATGATCATGTTCAAGCTGCCTTTGATGAGTCCCTTTATATTTTCGAAAGAGAATATGACTATGCGGCTTCCTTCAAAGTCATCTCAGATGCTTTGGAGATGGTAGAAGCTGGAGTGACCGATCGCTTTGTTACTTCGTATGAAAAAACTCGGGAGCAAATTCGCTTCTAATAACAGAAAAATGACCTTTTAGGAGGTCATTTTTTTATCTTCAAATCATCATTGAAACTTGAAATTTAAACCCTATTTTTGTATAGTAAGGGAGAAATAAGAAAGGAAAGCGATGAAAGAAGTAACCGGTCTCCTCGTTATGGATGTAGATGGAACCTTGGTCCGACAGGAAGGGATTGATCTACTAGCTCAAGAAGCTGGCGTGGGAGAAAAAGTGGCAGAGATTACTGCACAAGCGATGAAAGGGGAGCTGGATTTTTCAGCATCTTTAGAGGCGCGTGTTGCTTTATTGAAGGGGTTAGAGACCTCTATCTTTCCGAAAATTTTGGAGCAGATGGAAGTCACACCGGGTGCTGAGACATTGATCATGGAACTGCATCAAAGAGGTTACAAGGTTGGTCTTGTTTCGGGGGGATTTCATGAAGTCATTGATCCCATCGCAAGGTCTTTAGGAATTGATCTGGTCCTTGCCAATCGTTTGCGGACTTTTGATGGCCGTCTAACAGGGGAAGTCCTCGGTGGGATAATCACTCCTGAAAGGAAAAAAGAGGCACTTTTAACCTGGGCGAAAGAAAATCATGTCCCACGAAGTCAGACGATTGCGATGGGAGATGGTGCCAATGATCTTCCGATGATTGAAACAGCCGGTATCGGGATTGCCTTTATGGCCAAGCCAATCGTCGCTGAGCGAGCCCCATATCGTATCGAGAAGAGGGATTTAAGCCTTGTTCTTGAAATTCTAGACCAGCATAGAAAGGAAACAGCATGCATATCCTACTAGCCCCGGATTCATTTAAAGAATCATTATCTGCCAAACAAGTAGCAGAAGCCTTGAAAAAAGGATTTCAAGAGGCTCTACCAGATGCAACTTTTGACCTCCTTCCTATAGGGGATGGTGGCGAAGGCACCATGGAAACTATAGCTGGAGTTCTGGATGTAACGGAGTACCAAACTCAAGTAACCGGACCATTTGGACAGCCTGTTTCAATGTCTTACTACCAAAAAGATGAGATGGCTTTTTTTGAAATGGCCTCACTTGTCGGTTTAGGCTCCATTCCAGCTGAAAAACGAAATCCTCTTGAACTGGAAACACGAGGCATTGGTGAACTTATTTTGCAATTGGTTGACCAAGGGGTTAAAACAATCTGTGTGGGAATTGGCGGTTCTGCAACGAATGATGGTGGGATTGGGATGGCTGCTGGACTTGGGGTAGCCTTCTATGATGACCAAGGCCATCTGCTTCGTCCTGTCGGGGCTTCGCTCGGTCGTGTGGCTAGAATAGATACCAGTGCGGTTCCAAAAGTTTTAGAAGACATCGAGCTCCAAGTCTTAACGGATGTAACCAATCCTCTCTGTGGCAGTCAAGGAGCGACCTATATCTTTGGTGGGCAAAAGGGATTAAATCCCCTTCTGTTTCCAGCTGTTGATCAGGCTATGCAGGGTTTTTACCAATTAGTAGATGCACGAATATTGTCCATGCCTGGTGCCGGAGCTGGAGGTGGCATGGCTGCTGGCTTGGTCGCTTTTTCCGGTGGTCAGATCTCCTCAGGAATTGAAAAAAGCCTCGATTTGATTGACTTTGATCACAAAGTACAAAAAGCTGATCTAGTCGTTGTTGGGGAAGGTAGGATGGATCTCCAATCCCTTTCTGGGAAGGCACCTGTCGGGGTGGCCAAACGAACACCAGAGAAGATCCCAGTGATAGCTATTTGTGGAAGCTTAGCGGAGGATTTGCCTGCTTTTCCTAGTCATCACATTGAAGCTGCCTTCTCTATCGTACCTGGTCCTTGTGAGGTAGCAGATGCACTCGCTCATGCTGAAAGGAATCTGATTTCCTGTGCTCGAAATATTGGGAACCTTTTAAAAATAAAAGCAAACTAAAAAACCAATGGAAAGGAGATGTTCCCTTCCATTGGTTTTTCTTTAGCTAAAGAGACGTTTCCAAAATGATTTCTTTTCTGGACTGGCAGTCTCTTCTTTCTTTTCAAATAAATTTGGATACTGGAGATTCATGTTTGTTGGTGAAATTCCAGATGGGTGGTCAGTATGGATGATGAGACCAAAGGGAGAATGACGACAGTCATCCGAAACGATGCTTGCCACAAGTCCAAGATCCTTGGTTTTTTTCAAATATTGTAGCTGGCTGTTTTCATCCAAAGCTGGGGAGATCTTGACCAAAACAGGATGAAAGCGATCTGAAATATCAGTGAGGATTGTCGAATACTGCTCCAGGTATATCTTGTCCCTTGCCTCCTCCAAGGTGCATGAAGCAATCACCCGCTCCTCATAAGTCTCCAAAAATCGACGCTGCTCATCCGGATTGAATCGAGTAGGACCAGCAGCTTTTTCTAAAATCGTTTTATTAATATCTGTCATAAGTTTAGTATAGCATAAAGCGTAGCAGAAGAGTAGAAGAATGCTAAAAAATTA
>OBVT01000187.1_pt1 | contig 18702 bp, 21 predicted proteins | sample 1476231 | NCBI WGS metagenome assembly OBVT01 (sample SAMEA2580031, study PRJEB22360) | human gut metagenome | reverse complement strand
GCATCTAGGTAATACCACTTCTCGTAGTATTTAACCCAACCTGTCTGCATAGCGCCGTCACGGTTGAAGTAGTACCATAAACCAGCAATTTTCTTCCAAGACGTGGCCATATATCCACTAGAGTCGAACCAGTACCAATGTCCGTCAGTATGTTTCAACCAGCGATTGGCATACATATAACCTGATTCATCAAAGTAGAACCAATTGCCCTCTATTGATTCAAATCTTGAGACTGGATATGAGCCGTCTTTACGACGCCACCACCAACCAGTGTCATCATGCTTCCAGCCAGATTGGTCTTCTTCAGGCGGCACGATATAGCCAACAATCGAATCAACAGAACGCTCATTGTAACGACAAGGGCCACCGACTTCTAAGAAATCAGCGTTGCCATCGATATTCTGCTCTACTGTTTTAATGGTAGAACCGTCAGAGTCCTCATAGACAAGACCAGTATGGCCATAATTCACTCCATCGCCTGCCACAAAGTTCTTAACGAAGAACCAACCTGCTTTTGGATATTGAGAACCATAGACCACTTGCAAGCCTGCTGATTCTGCAGACCGTAGTAAGTCAATAGCGTTCCCCCATAGACGAGTACCGAAATACTCGTAGATTCCGTAGCACGTCACATCAGCACACTGATAACCGTACATCTTATCATAGTCAACCCCAGTCCCTGCATCAGCATGAGACATGAGGTCGTTAATCATATCTTGTTTCTTAGACATTCGCATCATCTCCTTTCCAAGCATCATTCATCTGTTTGACTGCCGCCTCGACAAATGTGTCGAGGCCCTTGTCAGTCATGCTGATGTTGTATTTTGTAAGCTCAGCTCGGACTTTATCACGAGCTTGTTCTAGCTTTTCCTCGCCCTTGTAGCCAGTTTCAGAGGCTACTTGCTCAACTGCATGTACTGCGTTCTTAGCTAGGATTTCAGCGATTTTTACCGCTTTCTCTCCGCCTTTACGTAAAAGGTAGTCTTTAATTGATTTGACCGCAATCCCTGCAAGAATTGTTAAAATCCCTGTAGCGGATGCAAGAATAATTTCAGTAATTTGTGTCATGTGTTTTTTCCTTTCTTTATTTACGGCAACGTTGTCGGCCAAGGTTCGTCTGTTAGATATGAGATGGAACTTACGCGAATATCTCCGATATCTCGGTCAGTAGGTATAGGGGTTAAGAATTGAAATCTTAAATGATTTTGGTCTTCATATCCTCCCAGATACCAAGTTCCGTAAATAATTCCATTGTCATTGTATATATTCCCAATCAATGACGATGAGGTCCTAAACCCTGTTGGTATTGCATTAAAATGTAATATGAAACAATTTCTTTCGCCGTCAGACCCCTGATAAGAATAACCTCGACCACCTCGTCTCACAATTCCAAACCAGCCCCATCGAAGTCCTCCAAATTGATAAGTCACTAGGTTATTAACCCGTCTTATTTTTACGAATGAGTCCCCTAATTTTGAAGTGATGTTCAACGTTCTCCAACCAGTATCCCCTATCAACACCTTCCAGCCTGTATTGCCATTTCCGCTCTCTTTAATCCATTTCAGAGCGCCATTCGTGGCATTGACATCTACATAGGTCGTACCGATTTCAGCAGTGATACGTCCTTGTGGCGAGCCTGCACCACGAATTTCATGCCCTACATTGTCTGGTATCGGCAGAGTGACATTATTGCCTCCTGCAATACCTAGGGTATTGCCTGTCAAGGTCAGCCTTGGTTCAGGCTTTTGGTTCAGCACCTTCACATCACGGCCAACGGCCTGAGCAAATTCCTCTAAATTGCTCATAGCAATCACGCTTTCGCTGCATTATAGGTTGCGACCAGGTCGAGGTTGGCAAATTCGTCAATGCGATGACCAAGGTCAGCCAGTTTTTGAACAACCGCGCCTTCAGTATCACCGCTCATTGCAGCAATCTTCTCAGCAATTTCTTTGAGTGTATTGAGGTTTTCAGGAACACCCTCGCCTAAAATATCGTTCTTAACTGCGGTTTTAGCTTGTTCAATCAATTGTGTGACTGTCGCATTGTCAATCTTGCCGTTAAGCAGTTGTTTCAATTCCTTGATGTCAACTCCGACTGCTTGAGCGAATGCCGTTAATTTTGTTGTGCCCATATTTTTACACCTTTCCTAAATTATAATAAAAGAGCAAGTCAGGAAATTCCTGACTTACTGTACCGTCACCACCTACAGTCTTCCCTGCAAGTTGCTTCTTAACTTCTTCTGCAATATCCAACTCTTTGAGAGTGTGGATTTCATTTGTGACCAGATTCTTATCCGATTTTGTGATTCTAATTTGAGTCGAGTCGTCGCTTGGGAATGTATATCCCCCCACTGATACCTCGATTTGATATAAGCCAGCAGGTAAAATCATACCTATATTAAAAGTAACTGCACCATTTGTCACGACTGCCGTTTTGCGTAATTGCTCCTGACCTCTCGTCAACGTGATAGATGCCTCTTGTCCTTCAAGCTGTGAAATCGGCTCATGATTTTCGTCGAGCAAAGAAAAGGTAAATGTGGAAGCCACATCGCCTTGCTTGACGAAAAATCCACCGTCTATTTGTTCAAGATTGGTTGAATTAAGAACATAAGCCATTCTGCGCCCCTTTCTTAAGTTTTACTCTGGAACAATATTTTCAACTCTCTGACATCTTCACCTAATGATTTAACTTGCTCAGCTAGAACCAAGATAGCCTTATTCTGTTCGTCGTGGTTATCCAGACGTTTATTTGCTGATTCTTTAAATTCACGTAGGTTCTCGATGTCTTTTTCCATCGCGGTAATGCGATTCTCCTGCTTGGTAGCTCGGTCTTTCATTGAGAAATAAAGTCCGACAACAGGAATCAAAGAGAGGAAAATTTGTGCAATTAAGCGTTCAAGTTCTGCCATACAACACCTCCGCTATTCTTTTGGTGATTTCGGTACATTAAACTTCCAAGTTGTGAGAACACCATTTTGGAAAGGTGTTCCTTCAAGTTGAGTAAGGGTTTCTCCTTGATAAGTAAACGATTGATTTGTTTGAATCAGGATGCGTTTACCTTCTCCATTAATTTCAACGTGACCAGGATCTTCGACCGCAAAGATTGAACCCGGTTCATAAACTTTACCGACTTCAGCAAGTGGGAAGAGTTCGACCATCTCTTTGTACGTCGTACCGTAAGAAATTTTTTCGCCCATAATAGAATCCTGAGCCATCACACGAACTACTTTACGAATCAGATTCATAATTTCAGCTTGTTCATTTTGTTTAGTCTCATTTTGAGCAATCTGCTGTTTAGCTTGCTCAAGTTGTGCCTGCGTCTTCGCAATCGCAGAGCTTGGATCTAATTCAGACTTGAGAACATCTAGCACTGCTTGAATCAAAACATCTTCTGATTCATTTGTCCGGTCTCCAGGGAATGAGCGTGAGTTAGTGCTGTAGCGTTTGCCTTCTGATAGTTGAATTTCTACCACTGTTTCAACATTCGAGCCAGAAATTCTTAAGTACGGTTTTGTTGATAAGTTATAACCATTGATTGCCATGTCTATTCTCCTTTGTCAGCTGGTTTAGTTTGTTCATCAAGCAGAGCTTCCAGCTCCTCCACTCGTGCTTGAAGTTGTTGATTTTTTGTCACTTGTTCATTCAACTGAACGCTCAATAGATTACTTGTAATCATCGAATCTGTTGAAGCTGTTGACATTTCACTAATTGTCATTCGTAAGGCTTTGTTAAGCTGTTCTGCGTTCATTTTCTAAGTTCTCCAATCTTTGTGTGAGTTTTCTATTTTCAAGATCAAGCTCCTGAATAGCTTTGAGTGCGATACTGGTTAATCTGAGATTGTCCAGATTCAACGTGTCTCCGTTCTCATAGACAAGTGTAGGATCCACTGCTTGAACCTCTTGAGCAATCAAACCAATCTTCGTGTGTGCTTGTCGTGATCTGTCGTCTTGCTTCTTCCAATCGTATTCCTTGAACTGGAATTGTTGGATATAATCAAGAGCCTTGTGCTTACAGTCAACAATATTTTCCTTCAGACGCCTGTCCGAAAAGGTTTGTTTTATAATAGCCCACAAACTATAGGCCGTACCGTTATAAGTGTAGTAAATATCATTTCCTGGGCCACCAAAATCAAGAGAGACATTGTTTGAATCCCAAAAACCAATAGTAGCTGTTGTTTTACCGTCGATGCTCCCTTTCTCGGTTCTCATCCAACCAATCCCATTCGCTTTAATATAACCTTCAACTGTTAAAAGAAATTCAGTTGTTGGAGTTGCTGTATTTCCTCTTGTGAAATCAGAATCTTTATAGACAAAAAGACCATAGGGAACATTCTCGCCTCGGCCATAAGAGCCAATAAACTGGACACCAAGACCATCTTTTGCATTGTAGTTTCGTGGAATGTTAATTTGTAAACCACCGTTTATAGTATCAAACGAGCCATAAGCACCGATATTAATTTTTGTATGGCCTGTCAGTGTAGTACCTGATATGGTCCCTCCGTAAATCCTATCTCCGCTTAGCGTTCCTGTTGTTATTTGACTCGCATCTATCGATATACTACGAACACGATTAATGAATGCTTGCTTGGCAAATAGTTGACTCAAGTAAGCTTCGTTTGATACAAGCTTATTGAAAAGAGCTTGGTCTACTCTCAATTTGTCAGCGGTCACTGCCTCAGCATCTAAAATCGTAGTCGTGACTGAACCTGCTTCAAAATTGGCCGTTTTCAGCTTATCAATCATGGCCGACTTGATAACTGCCTTATCAATCAGAGTTTCGCCGGTGATGTGAGTAGCCTTACCAGTGATACGATTTTGTCCATTTGAACCAAGATTAATTCCTGAAATCAAATCACCTGCGCTATTGATGTTTTGGACAGACCATGACCCAGCTAGCTGTCTTTGAACTGTTTTTAGTCCTTCATTCTTAGATACCTCAACCTGAAACAACTGATTCGTCAGCGCCATGCGAGCAACCTTGTTAGAGATGTCATTTTCATTTCTACCAATAATCCGCTCATAGAGTTGACTAGTCTCTCTGACACGCTGGAAGTCCGTCTGATTAGCTTTGCCAGATATTTGAGACGTAATACTTGCAATTTGGCCATCAACTGTCTGCTTGTACTGAGCAATCTTTGTAGCGATGTCGTTGTTCGTTTGTGTGCTTATCGCGCTGAAACGACGTTCAAGACCTCTCACATCCTCTTGATAAGCTGATTTTCCAACGTAATCTCTGGATATCTGCTCACGTACTGCGCTGACTTGACGAGCACTCTCGTCTCGAGCATAACGCTGCAAGCTCTCTTGTCGCTGACCGTCTTTATTGACATACGTTTCAATCGTACCAAGTTTGGTCAAGATACCGTCTGCAGTGCTTTTAACCTCGTTCAGCTTCGTACCATATTGAGTCTTGAAGGCTTCAATCTGGCTGAGAGCATTTTGAGATGATGCTTGTAGATTAGTAATGTCTGCTCTTGCTCGCTCGATAATTCGTTTCGCTTCCTGAGCAAGTGAATTACTTGCACCAGCACTTCGTAGGGCCTCTTCTGCTTTTCTCCTAGCTTCTTGGATAGAAGAGTTATCAAACGATTGAAACTTCTTGTCGATTTCGTCAGCAATTTGACGTTTGACTTCTTCAGCTCTGGCTTTAGCTAGTTCGATACCGTCCGAAATTTCCTGTCTAAGCAATCCAGCCTTATGATCAAAGTCTAAGTCAGCATTTTGAAGAGCCTTTTCTAGGGCGATTTCTTGAGCTGATTCTGTCACTCCAAGAATTGCATCTGCTGCGCTAGATAAGCCACCAGAAGCCCTAGAACCACCAGTCCCTGCCTTGTCATCGAACGTCAGAGAGATGTACTCTTCTTTTAAGGCATCGAACTCATAAGCAATAGCTTTCTTGAATGCATCGACATTGTGCTTCCAGCTCTTGAGATTGACCGTATCACCCATGTGAACAACTTGCCCATCAAGTTCATAGGCTTCAATCTTGATAGCATCAGAGACCTTGTCAATGCCTTGATTTGTAAATTTAGACTGTGCCCACTTCTGTAATTCTTCAACAGTCTTTGCGTTGTTGTTCTCATACTCTTTTTCATTGATATAAGGGTATGAGTTGATAAGAGGACTATCAACAGTCACTCTGATAGTCGTTTCTTTTTCAGCACCTTCAGGTTTAAACGTCGATTTAGCATGGATTCTTGTGACAATATTCTGACTGTTCCTTGTACGTTGATAGTCCTTCAGATTTTTGTGCGTTGTAATAACAACACCACGATTCTCACCACGACTCTTCTTGACAGTCATCGCAAAGTTATCACGAACCAGCTCTCCTTCCCACGTTCCGACGATACTATGCTTTCCGTCCAGCAATACAGAGTACAAAGTTTCTGTATCAGTCGTGTTGAAGGTCCTACGATCCTGGATATCACTGTTGAAAGAAAAATCCCCCAAAGCAGTTTTTGTGTTTTGAACCATGCGAGAAAGAGCCATACCACAGCTCTGACTAGTCACACTTACTGGTGTGATAGAACGTTGCATCACATCGTCTGAAATGTGATAGGCTGTAATCTCAAGATAGTCATTGTGATCAACAGGTTTCTTGATACGAAATAACTGCGCTCCTAAAACTGGAGTCGGAGCTTTTATCAGCATATCTTCTTGGATGAGCTGATAAATACCAGAGTCGGAAATGGGATATTTCACAGTTAAGGTGAAATCGCCATTCATGGTTTCTTTCACAATCGCCGAAGTCGCTTCATGAAGTGGCTCCCCGTTCCACCGAACGGTTCTCACATCTTTATTAAGTAAATAAAGCAATTATGCCCACCCCCAAACCGTCTCGATTTCAAGCGATTGAATACCTGGACCCAAAACAACCCCAATATTCTTAAGTTTCGCTGGATCAACTGTGATAAAATCCCCTGACCATTTCACTGGCTTCCCTGTTGTCGTTTTAAAGCTAGGATTGTCAGGATTATTGACCATCACAAGCGATTCTGAGAGCTTTTCAAGACGAATGACCTGACCAGCGATTGTAAACGAAGTCTCAGCAGCGCTCTGGCCAATGATTGTGATTTTAGGAAAGGCAAGAGCAGAACCTTGAACGGTCAAGGTCCCACTTCTTGTCAATCTCTGTGTATCAGTGACTTTGAAGTGTTTGGTAGGGTGACAAGTGAAGGTTGCTTTGGTCATGTAAAGACCAGGTTGCACTTCTTCAAGGTCGCTCACATTGACCTTATAGCACCAAAGACGAGTTGTTTTGACTCGCTCACTCTCTAGCCAGAACTTTTCACGGATAAACAGACTCATAAATTGGTTCATCTGTTCTTCAGTAGGTTTGACCAAGTAAATCGTATAGGTTTTCTTGACCAATTCCCTATGTTTGTTCGTCTGAACGATTGCTCCACTGACACCACCATGCTCCAAAAGAGCTGTCTTGCTCTCTCCCAGAGCAATTGAAGGAGAATCATGGACAATGACTTTAAACGGAAAAGACGATGTTCTCACACCGTCAATCACAAGCTCATTATGCTTTATCATGTAAACCCTCCTCTCAATTGTGTCTTACGTTGCAACTCGTCAGCAATACGCTGAGCCACCTCATCAGCAATACGACTGATGTCGGCTTCTTCTCTGACAGTGTTGCCAGTAATGGTAATATTAATGGTCGGTGAGGCTCCACCCATTGTCTGAGCAATACCTCGACCGATAGCACCAAGTGTTTTGTCATTGAGTGGTAACACTGCTTCATTCCCAGCTTCACCACCAACCATGAGGTTATTGCCATTCATTCCAAAAATGGTTGGTTTCGTCATGATACCGCCCTTGGCATACCATTCGATGCTGATACTTGGAACACCCTGGCTCAACCAGTCGAGTGGATTGGCTGAACCGCTAACAGAGAAGTGAGGTAGTGGGATATGTGGCCAGCTAATGCTGAAGTTGAACAATCCCTTGATAGCTTCAATAGCTGAAGATACAGCATCTTTTGCACCATTGATAGCACCTGAAATGGTACTCTTGATACCTTCCCAAACACTTGATACAGTACTAGATATAGCATTTAACACATTTGATACAGTATCCTTGATGCCGTTCCAGACATTTGATACAGTTCCTGAAATACCGTTGAGGATATTTGAAATGTAACTCTGAATAGCTGAAAAAATAGTCTGAACAATGCTTTGAATAGCTTGCCATACAGTAGAGAATACTCCCTTGATAGTTTCCCAAGCGCCTGACCAATCACCAGTAATGATCTGCATAACTGCTTGAATGATACTAAGGACAACGTTTATTGCAGTCTCAACAACGGTCTTGATGATTTCCCAAGCTGTTGTAATGACAAGTTGGATATTATCCCAACCAGCCTGAAGCAAGGGGCCAAGTATATCCAGTATTGTACTGATGACCGTATAAATTGCATTCCAGACAGTCTCAGCACTTGCTCGAATAAGTTCCTGGTTCTCCGTCCACCAAGCAACAACCGTTCCAAAGATACTCATGACAAAATTAGAAATTTCTGATACGACTGCATTGATAACCTCAAGAATCACATTCCAAACGGTCGTGACCGCATCTCGAAAACCTTCGTTAGTTTCCCAGAGGTATTTTACAATAACAATAATTGCAGCAACTGCAGCAGCAATTGCAATAGCTGTTCCAATAATTGGCAATGCGGCAATTATCATTTCTCCAATAGATATTTTTAAAAACTCAGCAAGGGCTTGCAATGATAAGAATATGGGGGCTATGACCCCTACAGCAGTCACAACTGTTCCTAAAATAACAACAAAATCTTTTACTGGAGCAGGTAAGGAATTAAACAGCTCAGCCACACCCTTCACAATGCTTGCCAAGGTTTGGAAAACAGGGATCATCATTTCCAGAAGAGGTTGACCAATAGCAGATAATGCATTGGTCCCAGCTTGTTTCAGATTCCCCATCACGTTTTCTAGGCCGTCTGATTCTCTTGCAGCCTGTCCAAGAGCTCCTGAGAGTTTATTTCCGTCTTCGACCATCTGAAGCAATGTCAATTGCTTCTGCGCTTCGCTCAAGTCCTTGAATGACTTTCCGTACAATTTATTTGCAGCTGCATTCCTAGTTGTCTCTGTCGCAGAGATTCCAAGAGCGGCATCGTTAGCAAAGTTTCCCTTCAAAAAAGATTGTAAACTCTCTGTCACGCTCTCAATAGATTTGTCATAGAAGGCTGCACCGTCTGCTGCTGCCCTAGTTGCACGAGAAGTAAGATCCAAAGCTTCTGCTGTATCCAATCCTGAAGTTTTGGCAAATGAAGCCATCTGAGTGAATGATCCTTGCAATCGCTCTGGGACAATATCCATTTCCTGACCAATAGCATTCAACGCTTCTCTTGCTTGGGTTTCCATATCTCCGAAAACGGTAGTAAATTGAGCATTACTAGCTTGCATTTGAGCAGCTGCTTCTAACGCTTCTTTTCCTACTTCCACAAGCTTTTCTGAAATAGCACTCAACTTCTCACTAAACTGTTGAAGTAGTTCTGCTCTTAAATTTCTTGAGATTTCACTTAAACTTTCTTGAGTGCTATCAGCAGCAGACTTTGTTCCCTTCATCTCATCATTGAGATGATTAAAAGCAGTCTTAGCCTGATTTAGCTCAGCTTCCATCTTGTTGGCTTGTATGGAGTTCTCACCAAATTCTTTTTTAGTGATTTCCAATTGCTGTTCTAGATTTGAAATCTGTTTACTTACAATCTCAGACTGAGCACCAATCTTTTTCTGGGCAAGAGCATTTCTCTCAGCTTCGCTAGCATTTGAACCTAAAGCACTTTCTTGCAGTTTGAATGAGCTTGTCACCTTAGTCATCTCTGAAGCAAGTTGACTCTGTTCATTCTGCAATTCTTTTAGTTGAGCTTGATTGCTCTTAGCTGTACTACCAAGTTTTCCTAATTCCTGATTAAGATTAGCGTAAGCGGTCTTAGCTTGATTTAGCTCTGCTTCCATCTTGTTAGCTTCGGCTGAGTTTTCGCCATACTGTTCTTTAGTTAGGCTTAACTGCTTCTCAAGGTTTTCGATTTGACGAGTGACGATTTCAGACTGTGCGCCAATCTTTTTTTCGGCTAATGCTAACTTGTCTGCTTCGCTAGCATTGACACCCATCTGGCTTTCTTGCAGTTTAAATGAACTAACTACTTTTTCAGATTCACTAGCAAGCAATTTTTGTTCATTCTGCAATTCTTTTAGTTGAGCTTGATTGTTCTTGGCTGCATCACCATTTCCTTCAAGAGCTTGAGTGACACTAGCAAGCTTTCCCTCATATCCTTTTAGGACATTTTGAGTCACTTCTACTTCACGCTGGAAAGCGCGATACTGTTCAGAACCAATATTCCCCTTTTTAAATTCCTCATCTACTTTAGATTGGGCTTGTCTTAAAGTTTCTAGTTTGTCTCTGGTTATACCTATTTGTTTCTGTAAGACTTCTTGTTTTTGGGTTAGTAAAATAACGTTCCCAGTGTCAAACTTTAAAGCCTTATCAATTTGTTTTAGTTCATTTGTAGTATTAACAGACTCTTTATTAATAGCTTTTAACGCCTTCTGCAAGGGTTGCGTGTCGCCATCGATTTCAATTTTGATACCTTTGATATTTCCTGCCATATTTCCTCCTTTCTCAAAAAAATAGAAAAGCGCTGAGAGAACTTCTACCACTGATAATGCAGTCAGACCAAGGAACTTGGTCTCAGAATTGCTCTCTCAGCACTCATTTTTTCTTTAAAAACTGTCAAAATCAGCTTGCGTGGCTTTCCGTTCGCCACCCTTATCCTCACTCCGTAAATTCACATAATCCGTCTGATAATCCAGAGCCATTCCGATTGAGATGTGCTTTAGATCATCGATAGACAGACCAGTTTCTTTACAGCAGGACAGATAAGACTCTACTGTGAAGATTTCTTCGCTAGCTGATTCTGACTCATCTGGTGCTTTTTTGTCGTCATGCTCGCATTCAGCATTTCCATCAATACAGGCCCAACTTCCTGAATCGGAAAGACTTCCATTTCCATGAAGAATTGTTCATAAGGCTTGATGTGAGGATTTGCAGATTTAGCAAAGGTCCAAAAAAGACGGTTGAAAAATGTCATATCAAAATCTGACAGCATCGAAATGTCAATATCAGTTGCAGTCAACTCTTTGTCAGTTTCCAGCTTGTTCAATTCATTCATGAATGATTGATTTTTCAACATTGAGAACAAATCTTGAAAATAATCTTTCCCAAATTGTTGCTTGTAGGCGATAGGAGTATAGCCATTGGTCCCCAACTCATACTCCTGATCACCAACCAAAACGATTTTACGCATAGATCTTCTCCTTAAGCTGCCACCGCAGTAGGTTCATACACTTTCTTGAACCAGTTGTCATAAATTTCTTTATTATCAGCTGATGTGATAGAACGTTTAACAACTGAATCCAGAGGACGAGGACTTGCTTTAAAGCCGAGTTCACGCTCATTGACGTTTGTACCGTTCTTGGTTTTTGAGCCATTTCCTGGACGGCTCGCTGAACAGTAGTAAAGAACATGACGTGTTTTGTTCTTGTCCCCTGAAAATTCGAACATCAAGGCAAATGATGTGAATTCTGCATCAGCTTTTTCAGTCAAAACACCCGTCTGAGCATCTTTGATTTCACCCAAAATCTTAGTCGCAAACATTTCAATAATGTGAGAGATTTTGAATTTCCCTTCATACCCTTCGTTTGAGTTCATGAAGTGATAATCGATATCGTCTGCTTTGATTGGTGTTGATTCACCCTTTGGATCCAATGTCAATTCCATTGCTCCAGGAAAGCGGAAAATTTCATCGTAAGCAATCACTCCATCTGCACCGATTGATTTAATTGGCGCAACGTGAACATTTTTCAAACCAAAGGTTACTTTATTTTCTTGAGTCATGTCATTCCTCCTTAGTATAGATAGACCGTATAAGACTTGACATAGAGTCTTTCAGTCTCGATAAATGTTTCTTCTTGAACATCGAAAAAGAGCTCATGGGTTGTCCACAGCTCTTCCAGACGTTCTTCCAAATCTTCATCCTTACTCTCAAAAGCCAGCTCAACCGTCACGCTCTTAATCTGATGATTAACCGTGTTGTCAGCTGCATTGATGACTGGACTTGATTCATAATAGACCAGGTAAGGTAGGTCAGGAGCGTTCCCAGTTTTAAACGCTCGATAGGTGACAGGCAGGTTTACCTGTTCCAAAATAGCAGCAAAGTCTGATAGCTTCATTTCCCAATCTCCTTGATACGCTTCTCAAAGTTCTGAATTGCTTTTTCTTCAGCTGGCTTGATGTGGACGATACCAGCGACACGACCACCATTTCTTGAAAGGTGCCCATTCTCAAGTATGTGAGTAAGACTTGCAACTGCGTTGAATACAACAAAAGAGCCATTGGCCAGTTTCTTCTTTTTCCAACTTCTGCGATACTTTCCGTACCGTTTCGGACTTGTCTCTTTCAACTCATCCACAGTCTCATCAGCCACTTGCTCTGCAATCTTATCCACTTCTTCAGTAACCTCATCAGAGTAAGCTGCAAGCTCTTTCGCTATCAAATCAGCAAGGTCATTACTCATTTCAACACCTCTGACAAAGTCAACTCTAAAATTTCAGAATCGATAGGATAGGTTTTCAAGATACGATATTGCCTGCCTTCAAATTTCGCAAACTCCTGATTCTCATACTCAAAATTTCGAATCTCAACAACCAAGCTCGGTTTTAGACCTGCCTGGTTTGCTTGATAAAATTCAGAGCGAGTAACCTTCTTTTTACGACACAACAGAGTAACTTCAACATCTTCAGAGATTGGTTGTAGTAACTTGTCCTTACCTGTGACTTTTTTAGAGATCAGTTTGATTTCATGATTCCACATTCTTGACCTCTTTCTTTGATGCTATCTGTAAATTATGCAGTCGCCATTGAAGGTGACGTGGCATATCCACCCCACCCTCATAGCGATAAGCAGCATAGTCAACGATAAACATTTCATGGTCAGCACGCTCACCAACAAGCTCGATACCGAGGTTATCGGTCAATTCAGTGATGACACTTGAAATGATTTTTTCTAACGGCTTGTCTCTCAAGCGGGTTGAAATACCCAGCTTAAGCTTCAGCAATTCTAAAAGCTGACCTTCATCCATGCTTACTCCTCAACTTCCTTAGCAGGCTCTTCAGCAGTTTCCTCAACTGTTTCTTCCTGCTCAACTGCGGGCTCTTCCTTAACTTCTTTTGTTTCAGGATCTGGTTTCTTAGGCTCATCATCGCCCAAAACCTCAAGGAAGATAGAGCCAGCAGTGTTAGAACCAGTCAAAAGGCCATTGGTAAAGCTATCTGTGGGCTCATATCCTTCACGAGGAAAGATATCGCCAACAGCATAGTCATGATTTTCAGGATCAGCCAAGTCCTTGAAAGGACGGATTACTTTATAGCTCATACGTTACCTCCTTAAGCTACAACATCAGTGTAGGTTACATAAAATCCAGCGTCTTCATCTACCTTCTTAACATCGAAACGGTTTGCAGTTGCTAAGTATTGACCGTAGATTTTATCATCTTGCCATTTTACTGTTGTTTGAGCGCGATCAAACAATGTAGCAAATTCCCCGACATCCCCGATGAATGCTTTCATATCGCCTTTAACTGTTCCGATTACATCATCAGGATAAACATCGATAACACGTCCAGCAAATTTGTAACCTGTTGGAGAAGTAATGTCTGTTTGAAGCATGTAACGACCATCTTTGTCTTTGATTTTATCAAGAGCTGCAAACATTGTTTGAGTACATACGATTGTAGCATCGTAGTATGGTTTTAAGTCTAGGTTTAGGATGTCTTTTAATCCATCCAAGCCAGCTGCACTTTTAGCAGTTGCTGTTTTAAGTACCTTTGCAATTTCTTTGTTTTTAGTAATGCGTTCTTGGTTTCGCGCTTGTTTTGCGACCAATCCCATTACATCGTATTCTGCATCGTCAATGATTTCTTGCGATACAGGTAAGTGCCCACGACGGGTTTTAATTTCGTAATTCACTTTTGTAAATTTAGGTTTAGCTAGTGAAGGGTTTTCTTCTAACTCTTCAACTGTGTTCATTTCTTGGTCAGTTAATTTAACCACAGACCACTTCCCGCTTGCGTTTTTCACGTTTACGACATTTACAAGAGAAGTTAAGTCAGTTTTGTCTTGCTTCCCTTCTTTTGGCGCCATTACTTCAACAGGGATGATTGGTTCTCCATCAGTTGATTTAAGTCCTTCACCTCGCACTTGTTTTGTACGAAGATAATGATCGAATGCTTCACGTTGTTCCAATTTTTGTCCTCCACGATGTTCTTTGCTTGGATAAGTCGGTGCCTTACGATTCAGTTCTTCAACTTGATTTTTCAAATCTTCGATTTCCTTTTCAAGTTGTTCTTTTTCTGCCAATTTTTCATCCAATTCTTTTTGGATATCTTCCAGGTTCTTTTCAACTGCTGAAACTTCTTCATCATTTCCAGCTTGATCCAATTTTTTCGCTTCAAGTTCAGAACGCTTGTTCAATTCTTTGATTGATTCTTCAAGTTCCACCACTTTTTCTGCTTTGTTGCGCATGCGAGCGCCTAAAATCAATGATTTGTGCATAGGTTAAATTTCTCCTTAATTTCTTTCTTGCGCTTGTCCAGCGCTTCACGATTGGCACGTTGTTGACTTTCAAAGTCTTTCTGTCGTGCAGCAATTTCCGTTTGCGGATAGGCTGGGAAAGTACATGGACTCACTTCAAAGATTTCTAATTCTAAGATAGTGTCCAGGTACGAACCATCTGCTTGCTCTTCCGTATTGATTTTGATTGGGATGAAACCAAAGCTACATCCAATCACATCGCCACGCTGAACACGAGCATAGGCCCCAACAGCTTGCGGGTCATCCTTGTTGATGATGATGTCGCCGTAAAGTCCGATTTCATCAACTCCTAAAATGACCGTCCCGTTACCAGTACGACCAAGCACCAAACTATCATCATGATTAAATAATGCCCTGATGTCAGCTCCTTTGATGGCTTTTTCAACACCTTCACGCTTGATTACCTCAAAGTAGCCTGGCCATAGTTCAGTAACTTCATCAAACTTGATAAAGTACCCACTCAAAATCAAATCACCGCTGTCAGCTTCTTCTCGTGTTTTAAATTGAGCGGTACGATAACTATTCCGTTTGTTCATTCTCTTCCTCACCCCCTTTAAGTTTCTTTTGGTCCCCAAGTCTGTCTTGTGGTAGATAATTTTCAAGAGCTAGGAGCTCATCCATATCAGGATCAGGCGGCATCCCAAGCCAATCCCTCCACTCATTTCGACGCATTGCCATGCTTTTAGTCATCTGTTCAGCAACTGAAGATAACTCTGTAATGTCATACGAATAAAGCGAGCGAGCATTAAGTTTGAAATACCGATTATTTGAAACGAGTAAGTCTCTAGTTAAGGTCTGAGTGATTGTCGTAGCAATGCTCATGACCGTTGTATTGACAAAGTTGTTGTATTCTTCTTTATCAAAGCTACCAACTCCTAAAATAAAAGCTGGAACTCCCAAAAGCCCAGCAACTGTTTTCTTGTCAATTTCAACAGATTCATTAATAGCGATATCTTTTAAGCTAAGCGGCTTAACCTGCTCTACACTCAACAAAGCATCAGGAATAATCCACGGCTCACCTGCCTGACTTGTTGTTAAGTATTTCTTAGCAACCCTGTCTCGTCCCTCTTGCGTGCCCAATTCTCCATCCGAAGAATCAACCTTAACAATCAGGCTAGGAACGTTCTTTCCATTCATAAATCCTTTTTTGATTTGAGTAGCAAGATTTAAGTTCCTAACAATATCCCTCAGAGCAAGCCTATATCCAGTCCCTACAAATGGATTGTCTGGATCTGGATTGATTACAAAGTGCACGATTTCGCTTGGGTTGTAGTCGATACCACGATAATTCACGATATAACTAACATCATCACTTTTGAAAGAAACTTCACTCATAGAGAATGGTCTCAGGTTCAAAATATAATCATTCACAGGATCATACTCAACATGAAGAACTGAGTTTCCGTCACCGAATAGCAATAGGTCACGCACAATCTTGAAAATCCAAGTCTTGCGAGTCATGTTTTCGCATGGGTTTACATCAATCTTGCGAGCCAGTCCGTCTTTTATTCTGATATCGCCTTTGTCGGTATTCTCCATCAAATGAATGGTCATATTTGATACCATGTCAGCAATCTTATTGACCGCAGCAATCACATCAGGATTTCGAGCCAAAGGCACATAGCTATCACCGTCAATATAAAGCCCAAAATCTGAATGAGTGATAACATTCGTTCCACTTCGACTCTTACCACGTTTCAAAAACCTATCTAAAAGCCCCATCTTTTCTCACCTCCTTTCTCTAATCAAAGAAGCTCATGACATTCTGATTCTTACCAAGATTAGCAAGAGCCTGAATACAAGCAAAAATGCTGGCATCGAACAAGTCAATTCTTGCAGTACCACCGTCACCGTCTAATTTCTCATATTGCACAGCATCATCCACCTTTTCAATCGCTCTAACATTGCTCACACAGTATTCGTAAGCATCAGAATGAAGATAGTAAAACTCTTTATTCTTGACTTTGAACTCAATCCGTCTGAAGCCCTCTGATTTCAGATAAAAAAGCTGAGGTTGGTCAATCATCTTGAACCGAGCTTGTTTCATCTTCGTCAGGAACTCACGACCAAACTTCCTATCCATTCCGACAGCAGCAATCTTGAACCCTTTCTCTCTCATATTGATGAACCATTTAACAATATCATCATAAAGAACGGTCGGAGTATTGCTCATAGTCAGCCAACCATCAGACTGCCACCCAAAAAGTGGAATCCCGTCATCGTTGGCTTTCTTCTGGGCATTGACACGAGGAAAGAAAGCGTGTGTGATGCAGATATCAACATCTTTCTCGCCGTCATGATAAACTCCATAAAGAGCAGCGGCGGTCAAGTCATGCAACCTTGACAAGTCAGCTCCACCATACCACTGAATAGGCAAGCGTGCCAACTCTTCTAAGGTCCAATCGTATTGACTATCCGACGCGATAAACTCATCAGGATTGAAATAAGCATTCATAGAGTTTGTAAAGATATTTAACGTCTTATTGAAAAACTCATTTCTTGTCTGAGGATCATTCATAGCCTGCTCTGCTTCTTCCTTGAGAGCCTTGAGCGAAACCGTGACACCCCATGACGGATTAGCCATCTTGAGGGTGTTCTCATCCAGATAGTCCACCACATCCCCATCAGCAGATTGATTAGCCTTGCAGATGAAGATGAAAAATGAATCATCAGTGACCAATTGCTTGAGCACCTTTTGACAGTATTTCAGACGGTTAGCAAGGAATCCAGTAGGAATATCCCCAGCCGTAGAGATAACAAAAAGCATACTGTTACGGTATGCTGACATTGTTTTCTTCATAAGACCGTACTTCTTGCTGTTTCTCATCGTGTGAGCTTCGTCTAGGATAATTACGTTACCGTTCAATGAGTCCAAACGACTTTCATCGTTGGCCAATGCCTGGATAAAGAAAGAACCCTCGACACCAAAATTAGCAGTGATTGAGTGTTCCTGGTTGTTATCCTTGATACGAATGTTCTTGTCATTCCATCGCTCTACATTGAATTTTAAGAATCCAAAGGCTTCCATAGCTTGCTTGACCGAGTTGGCCACGATGTAACATTTTGAACCGCTATCTGTATCTAATATCTGATAAGCAAGCGCGATTGCAGCAGTAAACGATGTCTTCCCATTCTTCCGAGCAAGCATGATGAGCGCTTCTTTGAACCTGCGCTCGTTTGACCCCTTGTAGTAAAAACCAAACAGGTTCACAACTACAAAATGTTGCCAGGGTTGCAAGAGTAATGGCTTGTTACGGATAGACACCGCAAACATATCATCACCCTGCTGATGGACTATCGTGTTTTCGATGAAGTGAACAACGAAATCAACGATTTCCTCATCCATTTCAAACTCTGGATTTTCAAGATCACGCAAGAAACGTTCAGCTGCAAGAATGTTCTCCTCGCAATGTTCCTCTCTGTGAGATATGACGTGCTGAGCATACTCTTTCGCTTTGCCAAGATTACCCATTGCCAGTCACTCGCTTCTTCTTGATTTCGTTCTTGAACTTCAGAACCTCAGTAAGAACTGAATCACCTTCTTGTTCTACTACCTCACCGAGCGACTTAGGATTCATCATCAACTGATTAGAGTAGCTAAGAATATCTTTTCTCAAAATTTCCATCGCTGTCAAGATTGGAACTTTGCGCTCATTTTCAGCACCAGCTTTGTTGACGTAGGTATCTGTTACTGGATAACCCATGTCAGCATAATCTTGAGCAAGTTTCTGATACTGGTATAGCATACCTGCGAAAATGTCGATGATCATTTCGAACTCTTTCCGATAAGTGCCCAAGTCTTTCATCTGCTTGACCACTTTTGACTTAATCGACTTTGCTGTAATTGGTTTAGCCAAAAAATACCTCCTTCCGTCAAAATCGCTTAGTTTTTACCCCCTTTTTGTTTGAAGGGTTCCGACTTGGAAAAAGTTCCCTTCACCGGTACCCTACTGGCCAAAATGATTTTTTTAAAATAGGGGGGGACTAAAAATTTTCATTTTTCATTTTTGAAAAAATTTAAAAATTCTTTTT
>OBVT01000182.1_pt1 | contig 19381 bp, 14 predicted proteins | sample 1476231 | NCBI WGS metagenome assembly OBVT01 (sample SAMEA2580031, study PRJEB22360) | human gut metagenome | reverse complement strand
ATAAACAAAATATAATTTTTGAGAAACAGGTATTCTCTGCTCAAACTAGTCAGTTCAAGCCTGGAAAACCACTACATAGAGGGGAATTTTACTATACTTTCGATTTAGGGTATACTAGTGTAAAGATCTTATTCCATGGAGGTAGTAAAATGAATCTTAAGTGGAAGAAAAAATACCTGGTACCGATTCTGGGGCTGGTCGGAGCAGCTGTTCTGATCGGTGGAGTCTATCTCTACTCTAGTTCCAACATCCAACCAGACCATCAAAAGGAATTTAAGCAGACCAGCAAGAAGGTCACCAAGCCAAAGGAAAAAGCCATTGACTTGAGTGGTGACTATGTCTCTAATGAACGGGATGAAGCCAAAATCGAGAAAAAGGGCAAGGCCTGGAAGATCGATTACCAAACGGCTGACGGCAAGGTATCCGCTGAATTTAGTACGGATTGGAAGGTCGAAGGGTCTAACAAAGTTTCGACAGGCAAGATGAAAAAGTCCGATGGCAATACAGACTTTACAGTCACTGTTCGTGTCTTCAAATACAAGACAGATAAGAAGCCTTTGATCACGGTCACCATGTCTGATAAAAATCCCTACCACGAGATGGTCTTTGCCAATCGAGAGGATTTTTTCAAATCGACAGATCCAAATGATGTCGTCCTTGATGGCAATCTCTCACCGTTTGAAGGTGCTTATTCCAATGATACCTATGAAAAGGAAATCGCCGATTCCGGTTTTAAACTTTATGGCTATACTCCAGAAGAATATTACCAAAACAAGACCAATGCCTTTCCAAGTATTGTAAATGGGGAGACTGGCTGGACTTTCTGGAGTGGAGGCACTCGGGCAAGTTACTTGTTCAATAAAGAAAAAGAGCCCAAGAAGCGAAAAGGCTATTATGAAGTTTATTTCACTGGGGCAAATGGGACTGCGATCCAAGGGCAAGAGCAAACCTTGTACTTAATCCCAGCGGGTGTGACAGGTCCTGATGGAGTAGCTTCCCAAGAACGTCGGATTCTCTTTGGGGATGCGGCCTACCGGGATTATCATCTAGAGTGGTGGAAAGCATACCCACAACCGAAAAAAGAGAAAGACTTGGATATTGCGGCCATTAACGGAGGCGACTTCTCTAGCTTAGCTGGAACCTGGCGCAATGGCAAGGGTGCTGAAATCGTCATCCAAGCAGACGGAAAAGTCAAGGGCCAAGGTAGCCTCAAGGCTGTTGCGGACTCGGATAAGAAGAGCAAGATCCCTTATGTTGAGATGAAGATGGGTGAGACTGGTGCTGCGATTGGACTTCTGAAAATCGGTTTCCAAAATCCGGATGGAGACCAGTCTGATACCAGCAAGCCACGTCTAGTGGTCACTCAATCTGCAGGCAACTATCTGGCTGATCAATATTTTTACCGTCAATAAAAAGTTTGAGACATGTTTGTCTCAAGCTTTTTTTACTGCAAGGAAGGCTTGTGGAATCTAGGCAACTGTTAGTCTCTAACATTAAAAGGGAAAAAATGTAAAAAAAGCTTGACAAAGCAAATGATTCGCAGTATGATTAACTAGTTAATTAACTGATTAATAAACTAGTTAACAAAAATGAAAAAGAGGTGAAGAATGATTAGGAGAAAAATGAAGGTTCTGGGACTCATGTTCCTCAGTTTCTTTCTGCTGACAGCTTGTGCTAGTCAAGGAAATGCAAAGCCCCCTTCTAAAAAAGGTCTTAAAATTGTCACGAGTTTTTATCCCATCTATGCCCTGGTCAAGGAAATCTCTGGCGATCAAAATGATATCTGGATGGTTCAGTCAGGTGCAGGGATCCATGATTATGAACCCTCAACCAAGGAAGTGGCCCAGATCTATGATGCGGATGTATTTGTCTATCATTCTCAGACCCTGGAATCTTGGGCCGGTCGCTTAGATCCCAATCTTCAAGGTTCCAAGTTGCGAGTGATCGAAGGCAGCCAAGGAATGACCCTTGATAAGGTGGCTGGATTAGAGGATGTCGATGCTGGTCAGGGAAAAGAATCCAAGCACTTGTATGATCCGCATACTTGGTTGGATCCTGTAAAAATTGCAGAGGAAGGAAAGGTTATCGCCCAGCGTTTGGGAGAGATCGATCCAAAGAACAAGGAGCTCTATCAGGCCAATGCTCAAAAGCTTGAAAAGCGCTGTGAGGACCTAGTAGCCCACTACCAGCCTCTCTTTGACAAGGCCAAGCAAAAGACTTTTGTGACCCAGCATACGGCCTTTTCTTATCTGGCCAAACGCTTTGGTCTCAAGCAGTTAGGGATTGCAGGGATATCCCCAGAGCAAGAACCGACCGCTCGGCAATTGGCCGAGATCCAGCAGTTTGTCAAAGACTACAAGGTGAAAACGATCTTTGTGGAAAAGCACACGTCGTCAAAGGTGGCAGATAGTATCGCCAAGGCAACAGGGGCGCGTGTTAAGGTTCTGGATCCACTGGAAGCTGATCCACAAAATGATAAGGATCTATTAGAAAATTTAGAAGAAAATATGGCGACTTTAGCCAAGGAATTAGAGGAGTAAATCAAGAATGAAGAAAAAGGGAACGATTGGAATTGTAGCGACTTTGGGGCTAGGACTCTGTGCCTATGCGCTCAGTCAGCAACCACAAGTCAAGGAAGAGAAAAAGAATCAGATTCAGTATTTGCAAGCGGACAAGAAATCGTCATCGTCTGCCTCCAGTAAAAAGGAAGACAGCATCGAAGCGGTCAATGCCAAGGAAAAGACCCAGGCAGAGCAGATTGTCATCAAGATTACAGATGAAGGCTTTGTCACTTCTCATGGGGATCATTTTCATTACTACAGCGGCAAGGTCCCATTTGATGCCATCTTTAGTGAAGAGTTGATTTTGCGGGATCCAACTTATCAGCTGCAAGAAGCAGATATCGTGAGCAAGGTCAAGGATGGCTATATCATCAAACGCGCTGGGAAATACTATCTCTACTTAAAGGATGCCCAACATACAGTTAATGTGCGCTCGATCGAAGAGATCGCCCAACAACAAAAGGGAGGCACCAAAGAAGAAGGAGAGACGGGATCGGTGCAAGCTAGCTCCTCGCACAAGGCAGGCAAGACCCGTGACTTCCGTCAACCGAGTCAAGCGCTGAAAGAAGGTAAGACTCTTGAGATGTTGACGGCTAAGAACCATACAGGTGGTGGCTACCGTACGGACGATGGTTATGTCTTTAGCCCTGGAGATGTTATTTCAGATACAGGGGACGGCTTTATTGTGCCCCATGGAGGCCATTTCCATTATATTCCAAAGAGTGCCTTATCTGCTGGAGAGTTAGCAGCAGCCCTCTCCGTCTTAGGTGGTCAAGCCGGCCATCAGGCTGGGAACTCACGCCTAGCTGGAGCAAGCACAGAGCAAGGTACTCCAGATCAAGTCTCTCCAAGCCTTGGGAAGCAAGCGAGCAACCAGCCGTCATCCAGTCCAACCAATACACAGACAACCCCAACGACGTCTAAACCAGCTACCTCTAAACCGAGTCCAACCCTGACCAACTTGATCGAAGAATTGCAGAAAACTCCTCTATCTTCTCGTCATGTGGAGTCTGACGGTTCTGTCTTTGATCCAAGCAAGATTACCAAGTGGACCGATCAAGGGATTGTCTACCCTCATGGGGATCATTTCCACTTTATCCCTTACAGCTCCCTAACTCCTTTAGAGCGTGAGTTGGCGCGGCAATTCCAATTGCTTCGTGCTCAAGGATCTAGTAGTCCAACAGAAGTAAGTCCAAGCTTGCCTTCAAATCCAAGCACAAAACCAGTTGATCCTGATCATGAGCATGGCGACAGTCACGATCACAAAGAGGAGCACGACCATAGCTTCCACGCAGACAAGGTCATCAGCAAGGACGAGGAAGGCTATATGGTCGCTCATGGCAACCATGCCCATTATTTCTATAAAAAGGACCTCTCTCCTCAAGAGATTGCAGCAGCGGAGGCAACTCTAACTGGTAAGAAAGAAGAAGACAAGGGTCAGCCCCTGACAGATGATGTTGCGACCTATTCTCGTGATGCCTCAGATGAGGAAAAGATCCAGTACATCAGTAAGACCTACGGTGTCCCTCGCGAGGCCATTAAAATTTCCAATGGTTTCTTTGTCTTTAATAATCCAGACCAAGAATACGATCCGACCCACATCCATCCTTATGCCGTTCGGAAGGAACATGTCCGCATCCCACTTGAAACTGGCAATCCTGAACTAGACTTTATCAATGAACTCTATGCAACAGCGCTTCGTTCGGGGATTTCTCCTTATAGTCTCCAGATTGAAAATGGCCAGTTTGTCATCCCACATGGCGATCACAACCACTACATCAAGGTGCGATCAGCGGGACTGGCAGACTATTTAGCCCATCGCCTTCCTACCATCCAATCGCCTTACAAAAAAGGAGACTTGGATAAGAAAGTCGTAGAGGACAGGGTCAACCAACTTTTAGCAGAAAGCCGGACTCTTTACGCTTCTGATCCATTGCAACAACGACGGATTGAGCTCATCTTGGGCCACTTCTTGGAAAATGTCAAGAGTTTCCCAAGCAACTCAACAGAGGGCTATCTTGCCAGTCTTAAGCAGGTTGATGAACAATACATCCATGCGACTCAAGCGATCAAACCAAAAGAAGAGACAGCCCTCGATCGTCGATACCAGGAATTGCTGGAACAAGTGCGCTTGCTAGACACAGAAGCCTTCCAACTGAAGAAGGAAGGGTTGGTCGCACAACTGCAGGAAGCCTATGCTACCAAGGACAGCAAGCGTTTAGAGCAGGAAAGGAAGCTATTAGAAGCTGTTCAGGAGATGCAAGATCGGACGGGTGTGACCTCGGTCGACTATCTCAAGTACTTCTATCAAAGCTTGAGCGATGCGCGCTTGACGCCAGAATTGCGCACCAAGGCGGCAGATCTAGCTTTGAAACTCTATCGGGCCCAAGCCTTTGAAGAAGCCTGGGATGCTAAGGCTCACTTTATGGAACTCTACCAAACCAAGCAGGCAATTGACCAGCTCTTCTCTCAAGAGAAAGGCCAAACCTATCCTATTGAAAAAACAGTTTTGGATCAAAAAGGAAGTCAGGCCCCATCTTATAACTTAGCGGTCTATGATTTCCTCAAGGGCTTATATGGAGAGTTGGACAAGGCGACAGAATCCCGTCAACGAACCAGCATCCTGACAGGGCTCTCAGAGCAAATCCAGTCGCTCTTGCCGCAAGTCGAAGACCAGGCCAAACGAACTGCCTTTGAAGCAAGTTTGGCTCATCTTGGAAATGAGACGAATCCAGACAAGGCTATTGCAAGTGGACAAGCTCTGTTACGCGAAATCAGTGACACCATTGAAAAGCAAAAACAAAAGCAAACAGAAGAGCCTCAGATTGGGGATGTTGCCCTTTATCAACAGCTCTATAACCAATTGATGGCGCTTCACCAACAATTGCAGGAAAAGGGGGCTAGTGATGCTGTATTTGATCGCTTAGAAGCTCTCTTTGACCAATTGGCTAATCCAAAGAGTGACAAGGCAGCCTTACTACAGGCTATCCAAGCATTTCAGGCAGAGTTAGCAGCAGTGCCATCTGCAAGCGAAGCGGGGAAACCAGCTAGCATGGTCGAAACGCCTGTAGCTACAGAAACTCCGGTAGAAAAAGAAGCAGCAGCTTCAGCAGGGAACAAACCTGCCACAACTGAGACAGAAACAGAGCTTGCAAGCCCAGCTTCCATAGAAGAAGGCACGCCAGATGCTCCATCTTCTCAGGACCAATAGAAAATAGAAAATCATCTGAAAGACATTTCAGATGATTTTTGCGTTCTAGTGAATAGAAGAGGTGGTCTCTTTTTTCAGTTGTTGAGTCTCAATCTTTGTGCTCAAGGAGCAGAGGTGAGGAGGACTCGACTGCTTTTTTTCACTTAAAAAATGCTGCCATTTGAACCAGAATGCGGGGAACCGTCTGCCATTTTTTCCAAGCTTGGACACGGGTATCGAGGAGTTGCTTGGCTAGACGTTCCAGCATTTCCCTTTCTGTAGGATCTAGGTCTTGAGCATTTTGAAAGATCTCTTTGATCTTGGAGAAATTTTTCAAGTTCCTCAAATCATTGATTGAAGTAATGCCTGCATCTAAGAAGAGGCCGAAGAAGGTATCAAAGAACTTCTTGCGCTCATCCGCCGATGTTTCGCGAACCCACTGCTTCAAGGTCTCGACGGTCTGCTGGCTATCGGGACTGGTTTGATCTAGGGTCACAAATTTATCTTTCTCAATCATCCAAGTAAAAGCGTCATGCTGGACAAAGCCACCAAAAGCTCGGCTTTTGACAATCGTAGCAGGCTCAGGGACTTCTAGCATCATGCCGACGATGGATCCTTGGGGGACAAAGCGACGAATGTTTGGGGATGTCCGCTGGTAGCCTTCGGTCTCGATAATGGCTCTGTTGAGGCCAGGAGCATCGTAGCTGTAGATGGCATCGACCCGTTCAAACAGACGATTTGGAAGGTAAGAGCAGGCATAGGTTGCGAGATTGCCCCCTTTGGAGTGACCGGCTACTAAGAAGCGCCCTTTAGGAAATTCCTTCATGACGTTTTGCAGGTAGCTGGCTGCGCGCCTCTGAGCTGGGACATGGTCCATATAGGTCATGTGGAAGTCTTCCTTCCAGCCGATCAAGGTGTCATCCGTCCCTCTGAAGACGACTAAATAAACATCCATGGTAAGACGATAGGTCATAGCCGCAAACTGCTTCTGAACATCGGGGTCATATTCGTTGACATAGTTGAGGAGTTTGATGTTTTTAAAACGCTTTGAACTAGCTAAGTCATCGACTAATTGCAGGTGTTGGTCTGTCACGATGAAATCGGTGGTTCGATCGACTAGCTCTGCTGCATCAGACAGGCGCACTGGAATCCCTGTTGTATCTCCTTGAGGCACAATGTGTCCAAAGGGCAGATAGGTCAGCTCTGTCAATGCGAGGACATCCAGCTCCTTGAAGGGGCGGTCGTATATGGAATCGTAGGTCACTTCTTTTAGGTAATCAAAAATCGTCGACATCTGTGCCTCCCGTGTCTTATTTCTCTCAGTATAGCACAAAAATGGATGGAGAAAAAGCGCCTCCCATCAAGAAAGTAGGCCTTAGCTCTTCTTTCCCTCTGAAACAGCCTTTTTCTCTGCTGTTTAATCTGTTATAATAGGAAGAAGAAAAAAAGAAGGAAAGAAAGCCATGCATAAAATTCTCTTAGTGGAAGACGATGAAATTATCCGCCAACAGGTCAAACAATTATTGGAACAATGGGGCTATGAAGTGGTCGCAGTCGAGGATTTTATGGATGTCCTCGGGATCTTTGTAGAAACCGACCCCCACTTGATCCTCATGGATATTGGACTGCCTCTCTACAATGGTTACCACTGGTGCCAGGAGATTCGCAAGGTTTCAAAGGTTCCGATCATGTTTCTTTCCTCACGGGATCAAGCCATGGATATTGTCATGGCCATCAATATGGGTGGAGACGACTTTGTCACCAAGCCTTTTGATCAAAATGTGCTCCTTGCTAAGGTCCAAGGGCTCTTGCGTCGCTCTTACGAATTTGGCACGGATCAAAATCTGCTGGAACACCGTGGCGCCATCCTCAATCTCAAGTCCACGGACCTGGTGTATGAAGGGGAAGTCATCAAGTTGACCAAGAATGAATTTCAGATCCTGCGCGTCCTGTTTGAGCATGCGGGCAGTATCGTGTCGCGCGATGATATGATGAAAGAGCTCTGGAATAGCGACTTCTTCATTGATGACAATACCTTGTCTGTCAATGTGGCTCGCCTTCGCAAGAAATTAGAAGAGGCTGGCTTGTCAAACTTCATCGAAACCAAGAAAGGCATCGGTTATGGGTTAGTCCATGAATAAATATGGAAACATCTTTTGGCAGTATGTGGTATCCCGCAGGCGCCTGCTCTATCTAGTGGTCATCTTTTTGATGGTCGATTTGGTCTTTGCTTTTCTCTTTCCAGAGACGGGGACGGTTTTCCTCTATGCGACTCTGATGCTAGGATTTTTTACCCTCTGTATCTTGATCTGGGATTTCGCTATGACCCTTCAGGACTACCGCAAAGCCTTGCTGTATGAGGAAATAGAAGTTGCCTCACCACTGGAACATCTCCTTTATGAAAAATATATAGAAGAACAGCAGGCTCGCCTGGAGCAAGGCAAAGTAGCCCAGGCCAAGTTCAATGACCTGATGGATTACTACACCCTCTGGGTTCACCAGATTAAGACGCCCATTGCAGCTAGCCAGCTCTTGGTCCAAGATGTCGAGACACCTATTGTCAAGCAGCAGATGGAGCAGGAACTTTTCAAGATTGACTCCTATGCCAATCTGGTTCTGCAGTACCTGCGATTGGAGAGTTTTCATGACGATCTGGTCTTAAAGCGCGTGTCGCTAGAGGACTTGGTCAAAGAAGTGGTCCGCAAATATGCCCTCTTTTTTATCCAAAAGAACTTGACAGTGAACCTGCATGATTTGGATGTCGCCGTCATTACCGATCGCAAGTGGCTTTTGGTCATCATCGAGCAACTCTTGTCCAATAGCCTCAAGTATACCAGTACAGGTGGAATTGAGATCTATTTCAAAGACCAGACTCTCTATATAAAAGACAGCGGGATTGGAATCAAAAATAGCGATGTCCTCCGCGTATTTGAGCGGGGCTTCTCCGGTTACAATGGCCACATGACCCAGCAATCCTCAGGGCTGGGGCTCTATCTGTCTAAGAAAATTGCAGAGCAATTGGGCCACAAGATTAGCCTCCACTCAGAGGTTGGCCAAGGCACAACCGTCGCTATTCACTTTGAAGAAAAGAAGTTGGTGATGGATTAGTTTTTTCCATCTTACAAAAATGTAAGAAATAAACGGTAAAATGAAAGGTTAGGTTATGGTAGCCGCCTTTTATTTTTTATACAATAGTCTCATCAAATGAAGGAGGTCAAGAAAATGAAACTCTTGAAATGGATGAAACAACCCAAAAAGACTGAGAAACCCTGTAACCAAACCGATCTGGAAAAGACGGAATTTGGTCTCCAAGTCCTGCAACAAACCCAAGAATTTTTCTTGATCTACTAGTAAAAGGAGAAAAGCATGTCATTACTAGATGTTCAACATATCAAAAAGATCTACAAAACCCGCTTTCAAGGAACGCAGGTTGAAGCCTTAAAGGATATTCACTTCACCGTGGAAAAGGGTGAGTACGTGGCTATTATGGGGGAATCAGGATCCGGGAAATCAACTCTCCTCAATATCCTAGCCATGCTGGACCAGCCGACGGAAGGGCGGGTCTACCTAAATAGCATAGATACCTCAACCATCAAGAATAAGGATGCCTCCAGCTTCCGTCGCGAAAAACTAGGTTTTGTCTTTCAAGACTTCAACCTACTTGATACCTTGTCTGTCAAAGACAATATCCTCTTGCCTCTGGTCCTTTCTCGCAGACCGGTCAAGGAAATGATGAGCAAGGTGGAGAGCGTCAGTCGGGAATTGGGCATCCACCAACTGCTTGAAAAATACCCTTACGAAATCTCTGGTGGGCAAAAACAACGGGTAGCCGTAGCACGGGCCATCATTACCTCGCCAGAAATCCTCCTTGCTGATGAGCCAACAGGGGCGCTGGATTCCAAGTCTTCGGCTGCTTTGCTAGATGTCTTTGAAGATATTAATACCATGGGCCAAACCATTCTCATGGTGACCCACTCAACCGCAGCAGCAGCGCGTGCCAAGCGCGTGCTCTTCATTAAGGACGGGATTCTTTACAACCAGATCTTCCGCGGGGAAAAGACAGAGCGTCAGATGTTCCAAGAAATCTCGGATACCTTGACGGTCATGGCAAGTGAGGTGGAGTAGATGTTACGATTAACCACTAAATTAGCTTGCTCCAATCTGATCAAGAACCGCAAGCTCTATTATCCCTTTGCGATTGCGGTCATTCTCGCAGTGACCATCGCCTACCTCTTTGACTCCCTGACCTTTAATCCCCGTATTTCCGAGCTTCGAGGGGGCTCTTCCATAGTGTTCACTCTCAGCTTGGGGTTCTTCGTGGTCAATGCCGCGGGAGCTATCATCGTGCTCTATGCCAATAGCTTCGTCATGAAAAACCGCTCAAAGGAGCTGGGAATCTACAGCATGCTGGGACTTGAGAAACGCCATCTCATCAGCATGATCTTCAAGGAACTCTTGATGTTTGGCTTTCTGACTATCTCAGCCGGCGTCTTGATTGGAGCCCTCTTTGACAAGCTGATCTTTGCCTTTCTCTTAAAACTCATGAAGATGAAGGTACAGCTAGTATCCACCTTCCAACCTGGGATTGTGGTTTTGGTCTTTGTCACCTTTGGTCTCATCTTTGGACTTTTGATTCTTCTCAATGCTTGGCGCATTCTCCGTTTGAATGCCCTGCAACTAACTCGTGAGAAGGCTAGTGGCGAAAAGAAAGCCCGCTTCTTGTGGCCCCAAACCATCCTGGGCATAGTCTCTCTTGGTTTTGGCTATTACCTAGCTTTGTCTGTCAAAGACCCCATCATTGCGCTTGTGACCTTCTTTCTAGCCGTTATCCTGGTCATGATCGGGACCTACCTGCTCTTTAATGCGGGGATCACCGTCTTCTTGCACCTGCTTAAGAAAAAGAAGAGCTACTATTACCAGCCCAATAATATGATCTCGGTCTCTAACCTCATCTATCGTATGAAGAAAAATGCAGTGGGGCTTGCGACCATTGCCATCCTCTCGACCATGGTGCTGGTAACCATCTCTGCAGCAACCAACATCTATGTCGGTAGCGAAATGGTCAAGAAAATCATGGCGCCTCATGATTTCTCTGTCCAAGGAAAAGGGGTCGATTTGGAGCAGATCAATCAGAAATTTGATGAATTTGCCTCTGAACACCATCTCGAGATCAAGAATCGTGACCTGATGACCTATGCCAACTTTGGGGTTAAATCACAAAAGGGCACAGCCTTCACCGTCTATCCAGCTGATGAACGCAGCGTCACTCCTAAAACCGTCTTTATGGTTTTTGATGTAGCTAGTTATGAACACATGACAGGCGAGCACGTCGATCTGACTGGCAACCAAGTCATCCTCTTTGCCCATAACAAGGATCTTAAAGGGCAAAAGCAGTTCACTATCAACGGGCAAGACTTCCAAGTCAAGGAAGAAGTGAGCAAGGATTTTATCACCGATCATGTTCCAAATCAGTTTAACATGCTGACGGAGGATTTCAACTACCTGATTGTGCCTGATCTCTCAGCCTTTGTTGCTCAGTTTCCAAATCTGGCCATCAATACCAATATCTACGGTGGCTTCAATGTCAATGTCGATGAAGACCAGCAACTCAAGCTAGCAGCCAGCTATGACAAGATGATCGATGAATTGAGCAGCCAACAGGGCCAAGGAACATTCATCTATGGAGGCAACCGAGCCAATGATGTGGCAGAGTTGAATAGCCTCTTTGGTGGCATCTTCTTTATCGGAATTTTCTTGTCACTGATCTTTATGGTCGGAACAGTTATCGTGATCTACTACAAGCAAATCTCAGAAGGCTATGAAGACCGTGACCGCTTCGTCATCCTCCAACAGGTGGGGCTCGATGAACACGAGGTCAAACGGACCATCAACCGTCAAGTGCGGACTGTCTTTTTCCTCCCTCTCATCTTTGCCTTTATCCATCTGGCCTTTGCCTACCATATGATCCGCCTCATTCTCAAAGTCCTCGGTGTCATCAATAGTGGCCAAGTCCTCGTCGTGACCCTCAGCGTCTGCGCCGTCTTTCTCATCACCTACCTGATCGTCTTTTGGATCACCTCTCGGAGCTATCGTAAGATTGTGCAGATATAAGAAAAAGAAGCTTGAATCAAATTAGAAACTTTCCTTAGGTGAGTACGGACGTCATGGAACTTCTATGAAGTTCCATGACTAATTATTGAGCCTAAGGTCTCAATAATTCCGAGTGCCTGAAACATAATTATTTCAGGCACTTTTCTCACAGCGGAAAGTTTCAATATACTTTAAATAATAATCAGAAATCATTTTGATATTTTTGCACAATAGTCCAGCTAAGGTTATTCAAAGAAAAGAATTATCAATTTTTTTAAGCTCGCTTATGGCGAGCCTTTTCTGTGAAAACCGACTGCGATTGTTTTTGTTTTTCAAAGGGATACACAAAAAAGACTGAACCAGTCGAGTTCAGTCTTTGATCGATTTCTATTAAAGTGATGTAAGGAAAGTCAATCCCCCTAGGATGACACCTGCTGAATTTGGAATGATCAAAATCCAGTCTTTTTTAGGTTCCTTTGTCCAACCATAAATGACCCAGATCAAGCAAGAAATAGCAGCTGACAAGGGTTGGAAAGGTTGGGCCTTATTTCCCTGTAAATTAGCAATAATTTGTGGGATGTAGGCAATGAAAACGATAATCCCAATAAAGGCACCGATCGAGCCAACGATTTGGTTGATTTTTTGTTTATTCATAAAATTTTACCTCCGTGTATCAAAATAGCATAAGTAGGAAGAAAATGCAATTAATTTGCATGCTATGCAAGATGAAAATGATTACATTCGCACAAAATTAGACAATGTGTCAAAAAATGGCAACTAGAGAGAAGACTCTCTCGAAAAGAAATCCATCTTCCTGCAAAATCACAAGATTGTGACACTTTACAGTTCGGTAACATTTGAAAAAAAGACTTGAATTTGTAAAGGACAAAAGGTAGAATAGTGCATACTTTAAAAAAAGAAAAGGAAATGGTAGTTTCAAAATGAATGAAAAACAAATGAAAATTCTTGGTTGGGTTGCGACCTTTATGTCTGTTATGATGTATGTGTCTTACTTCCCACAAATCATGGATAACCTCGCAGGTCACAAAGGGAACTTTGTTCAACCCCTTGTCGCAGCCATCAACTGTAGCCTTTGGGTTTACTACGGACTCTTCAAAAAAGAACGCGATATTCCACTTGCTGCAGCCAATGCACCAGGGATCATCTTTGGTTTGATCACAGCCATCACAGCCTTGTAATTAATTAAAAAAGCTGGACAAAAGTCTGGCTTCTTTTTTTATGACTTCACTCATTTCCATGGTATAATGGGAGGACTATTCATAGAGAAGATCAAAAGGAGACACGAGTGGATCAAAAACATCACTGTCAAGTCCTATGGGCGAAAAATAAATACCTGGTACTCAGTCGTTCCAGTAATCTCTACAAGGAAATCCGGGAGTACCTCAAGCAAGACCAGGTAGAGGTCAGCCACGTCGAGGACCTAATCCAGCAAGCACTGGCCTTGCCAGAAAATCGTGGCCAGGTCTCCAATGCCTTCCAACATATCTGGGGCTATTTCAAAAAGCAGGCGACTGCAGAGGAAAAGGCCGACTTCATGCTTCTTTTAGAGAAGTATCAGCATGGTCAAGCTAGCCAAGAAGATCTGATCAAGGGAATCCAGACGCTCCTTGAGCGCTACCCGAATCGCTACTTAAAAGACTCGACGCTACTAGGAGGTCAATAGATGAGACTCTGGCACCAAGACTTGATTCCCCAACTCCCTCGTCCCCAGCTCTTGGGCCAACACCGGGAATGCTGCGCCCTAAGGGGTAATGGCTGGAGCAAGAAGCACGCGACGGTCAACTATGTCTTTGACTACTCGCCCTATCGCCTCTATGCCTATCACCGCCTTATTATGGAGGAGATGATCGCTCGTGGTTACAAGGTCAGCCCAGACTGGTGGGAGCCGACCTACCGAGGTAAAACCTGCCCAGCCTACTCAGAGCTGGAAGAAGAAGCCTTGAGCACCCCTATCTATCCAGAACATCAGAACACCTATCTTAAAGAATGCCTAGACAATCTAGCAGAAAAAGGGATTCATTTAGATTAAGAAAGAACGGACCAGACTAGGTTCTTTTTTTTTGCGCGAAAAACCAACAAAATGCTTTGAAAGCGTTAATTTCTTTCCCAAACATGCTATAATAATAGGAGATTATGTACAGGAAAAGGATAGACGGATGAAGGCAGTAGCAACTCCAGAACTTGAGATTGAAAGAACAAGTACAGTAGGAGTAGCACAGCTTTAATAGGATGATGATATGAGAAAAGAAAAAGAATTTACAGAAATGACGAGGGTTCAAATTCCAGCAGCATTACACTTGATGCGTCTAGGATTTACATACCTTCCGCGCAATGGGAAAGAGTTAAAAGAAAGAGATCCAGAGACGAATATTCTGGTATCTATTTTTAGAGAGCAATTTTTGAAGTTCAATAATTACGCAACGGATCTGGATGTTGAACGAGAGATAAGTAATATCAAGTTGGAACTAGATCAAAATGATCTGGGACGGGCTTTTTACAAACGAATCATCGGAGAAACAAGTGCGACCTATATTGATTGGGAACATCCTGAAGCCAATACCTTTCATCTCGCGCTTGAGGTTACTTGCCAAAATGGGCAAGATGAATTCCGCCCAGATATTGTTATTTTTATCAATGGTCTACCTCTTTCTTATATCGAAGTGAAACAACCCAATGCTATCCGTGATGGAAAGACAGGGATTCAGTCTGAACAAGACAGAACCAGATACCGTTTTGAAAATCGCAAGTTCCGTCGCTTCAATAACATCACCCAGTTGATTGCCCTCTCTGACAATTTGCCTTACATCAGTGGACAAGGTCAGCAAAAACAGGGTTCTTATTACGGTTCAAACGCTTATTCAAAAACCAAATTTAATGCCTTTAAAGAAGAAAGAGAAGAAGATTTTCTTCATTCCTTTGACCCTCTAACGGAGGAGCAAATTGACTTCGTCCTAGAAGATATGAAGCGTTTTGCCCTCAAATCTCAACCTGAGTTTACAACATGTCTGAAACACGATACACCTTGCAATACTTTCTTGTCTTCCCTGTATCAGAAAGAACGTCTGCTTTTTATGCTTCGTTTTGGTCTGGTCTATGTAGAAGAAGAAAGCAAGGATGGGCAGATGCAACTGCAAAAGCACGTGATGCGCTATCCGCAGTATTTTGCGACACGTGCTATCGAAGAAACTATCACAAAGGGTGTTAAAAAGGGCGTTATCTGGCATACACAAGGGTCAGGTAAGACTGCCTTGACCTTCTTTAATATCCGCTATCTGACCGACTATTTCTCAAAAGAGGGAATTGTTCCTCAGTTTTACTTTGTCGTGGATCGTTTGGACCTGGCAGACCAAGCCTTTAAAGAGTTTACCAAACGAGGCCTCAAGGTGAAGCGCATCAACAATCCTCAAGAACTCAATCAAAAACAAGACGGCTATGATGTGGCTGTGGTCAATATCCAGAAATTTAAGGATGATTCAGACCTGACTGACCGCTCTGGCTATGACCTCAATCGTCAAAATGTCTATTTTATCGATGAAGCCCACCGTTCATACAATGAACGTGGTTCCTATCTGCCAAATCTCTATCAGGCTGACACCAAGGCCATTAAGATTGCCTTGACGGGAACGCCATTAATCACCTATAAGAAAGATGGCAAGACCAAGGAAAGTCATGCGACTACACGTGATATCTTTGGAGATTATATCCACAAATACTACTACAACCAGTCTATCGATGACGGATTTACCCTACGCTTGATGCGAGAGGATATAGAGACTTCGTATAAAGATAATCTCAGATCTATCAACGAAGAAATCCAACGTGGCGACCTGTCCAAGGAAGATATCTTTGCCCATCCGCATTACGTAGAGCCCATGTTGGACTTTATCATTGAGGACTTTAATCGTGCGCGTGATCTGGTCTTTGATGACCAGACCATAGGTGGTATGATTGTCTGTGATTCGTCCAAGCAAGCGCGTGAGCTTGAAAAGCAATTAGAAGAACGTCGTCAAGCTGGATCAACAAAGCTGACCTCCGCCCTCATCCTTCACGACGAGGGAGACAAGGACGAGAAGAAGGACAAGGTAGACGCCTACAAGGAAGGCAAGATTGACCTCGTCATCGTCTACTCCATGCTCCTGACAGGTTTTGATGCCCCTCGTCTCAAGCGCCTCTACCTAGGGCGTAAGATTAAGGCTCACAACCTTTTGCAGACTCTAACTCGTGTCAATCGTCCATACAAGGACTATCTCTTTGGCTATGTCATCGACTTTGCAGATATCTCGAAAGAGTTTGACAAGACCAATCGTGCCTATCTAGAAGAACTCAATCAAGAGTATGATACAACCCTGACAGGAGAAAACGGGGAGGATGTCTTTGGATCTCTCTTTGTACCTGCAGATGAGATTTCTCATGAGTTAAGCAAAACTGAGCAAATCTTGATTGACTATCCAACAGATAATCTAGAATACTTCTCGCAAGCTATTAATGATATCAAAGATAGAAAACAGTTAATTGATCTTCGGAAAGCCTTGGAGTCCATCAAGCAGTACTATAATATCGCTCGTCTCCTTGGCTACCATCACTTGCTCGATCAGATTGATATTGCACAGATCGCAACCTTGCTCAATATCCTCTCCAGACGCATGCTGACACTGTCTCTAATTGATCAGCCGGATAATTTTTCTAGTCGGACGCTCTTAAATCTAGCTATGTCTCAGACAAGCTTTAGTTTTATCAAGATCGCTGAGGAAGAACTCCGTCTAGCGGCCAATGATTTGGATGACTGGAGTCGTCGTGTCGCTGGAGGGATCAAAGGACAGCGAGATGAGAAAGACCCCGAGTGGGTTTCGCTTTACGAAGAATTCCAGCGCATCATGAAAAAACACTTGATCCATGGGCAAGAAGGCTACACCATGGAGAACATAAAAGAGACACAAAAGGCCTATGAGGCTTTGTTTGAATCAGTGGAAGATTACAAATCTCGTATGCGACGTCTGAGCATGAATTTTAATGGGGATCAAATGGCAGCTCGCTCCTACAAACATGTGACCAACTCGACAATGGTCAGTGAGTTTCCTGCTATCTACCATGTTATTAAAGGTTCTAAAGTCAGACTCGATCATAAAATCGGTCAAAACCAAGGGGTATTAGGTAACGATGACTTCCTCAAAAAAATGATTCGAGAAGAAGCTCGGATCGAAATGAAAACAAACCAAACTGCTAGTAGCTTGACACGAGAGGACTTTAACCGTCTTGTCGAGTCGCTATTTGAAGAATATGAACAGGAATACCAACACTAATGAATGAAACATACAAAGTCCAAGTCCAAGACTTGGTAGATGATTTGAAAGCTGTCTTTACCCACGCGGGACTAGGAGGAGAAGCGGGTGAATACAAACTCCTCACCCAGTCCTTCCTCTACAAATTTTTAAACGACAAGTTTTTGTATCAAGCCAAGATCCTAGATGAGTCTAACACCTATGAAAACTTGTTGGCTATGAGTGAGGAAGACTATGACTGGCTTTTGGAGGATATCGGTACCAGCACGGCTTGGCTCAAGCCGGACCAGCTGATCGAAACGCTCCACCGTCAGCAAAACGAAGCGACTTTCTATGAGACTTTTGAGAATACTCTCAACCAAATCGCTATTGACAATAACGATATCTTCTCTGTACATACGGACGGAGATACGGCTATTCGTCTCTTTAATGAGCGCCTGATTACCGATAACATATCAGATAGCAGTAAGCGTAACGAGGTGGCGAAGGCAATTATCAATCTTCTTGCTCGCGTCAAGTTTGATGAAGCTATTTTTTCCCAAGGATTTGACTTTTTCTCTACCATCTTTGAGTACATGATCAAGGACTACAACAAAGATGGCGGGGGGACCTATGCCGAGTATTACACACCTCACTCTGTCGCTAAGATTATCGCAGATATCCTAGTAGGTAATGACAAACCTCAAAATGTGCGTATCTATGACCCATCTGCTGGCTCTGGAACTTTGCTCATGAACCTGGCTAGTCGTATCGGTGTGGATAAGGCGACTATCTACAGTCAAGATATCTCACAAAAGTCATCCAATCTCCTTCGTCTCAACCTCATTTTGAATGGACTGCAACACTCCATCCATAATATCGTTGAAGGAGATACCATTATGCGTAACCGTCATCTTGAAAAGATGGACTATATTGTGTCCAACCCTCCTTTCAAGTTGGACTTTTCAGAGTGGCGTGACCAAGTGGAGACCTTGCCAGAAGCCAGTGAGCGTTTCTTTGCAGGAGTGCCTAAAACACCAAAAAATAAAAAGAATTCGATGGCGATTTATGAACTATTTGTCCAGCATATCATTTACTCCTTGAAGCCAGATGGCCAAGCAGCCGTTGTTTTGCCTACAGGTTTTATCACTGCCCAATCAGGTATTGATAAGAAAATCCGTCAACACTTGGTGGACAAACAAATGCTGGCAGGTGTCGTTTCCATGCCGTCCAATATCTTTGCGACGACAGGTACCAAAGTTTCCATACTCTTTATCGATAAGAAAAACAAGGGCGATGTCGTCCTCATCGATGCTTCGAACCTTGGAACCAAGATCAAGGAAGGCAAGAACCAAAAAACTGTGCTGTCTCCTAAGGAAGAGCAGAAGATCGTCGATACCTTTATCCAGAAAGAAGCCGTCGAGGACTTTTCTGTCACTGTTTCTTATGAGGACATCAAGGAGAAAAACTACTCTCTCAGTGCAGGCCAATACTTTGATATCAAGATTGATTATGTAGATATCACAGCAGAAGAGTTTGAAGCCAAGATGACTGCCTTTCAAGATAAACTCTCAGACCTCTTCCAGCAATCGCATGCATTGGAGCAGGAGATTGAAGAGCAAATAAAGGGGTTGAAGTATGAGTGAAGTTGTTAATCTTGAGGAATTATGTACTGGAATAATAGACTGTCCACATAGTACGCCTAAATGGCAAGATAAAGGAATCCCAGTAATTAGGAATTACAATCTCAAAGATGGCAAAATAGATTGTACCAATCTTTCATTCGTATCTGAAGAGGACTACAAAGAGAGAGTGAAACGAGCTATTCCTGAAGAATCAGATATTATAATTTCTCGTGAAGCACCGATGGGAGTTGTTGGTATAGTTCCCAAAGAATTTCAATGTTGCTTAGGACAGAGATTAGTACTGCTTAAAATTGATAAATCAAAATGTATCCCCAAATATTTACTTTATACATTGATGTCAGAGTATGTTCAAGTTCAGATACGAAGAATCAATCAAACTGGATCTATAGTAAGTAATTTAAATATTTCTTCATTAAAAAAGTTAAAAATTCCATTGCACAATTTTGAAGAACAAAGAAAAATTGCAAATATTCTCTCAGCAATTGATGATAAAATCCAAATCAACAACCAAATCAACCAAGAGCTGGAAGCCATGGCCAAGACCCTCTATGACTACTGGTTTGTGCAGTTTGATTTCCCAGACCAGAATGGCAAACCCTACAAATCATCAGGCGG